>Ga0209979_1000189_pt1 | contig 98321 bp, 101 predicted proteins | sample AnhtaG_FD_183114 | JGI IMG/M metagenome (GOLD analysis project Ga0209979, IMG submission 183114) | Deep subsurface microbial communities from Anholt, Denmark to uncover new lineages of life (NeLLi) - Anholt_01485 metaG (SPAdes) (version 2) | ecosystem: Environmental > Aquatic > Marine > Oceanic... | reverse complement strand
CTCAAGCAGCTCGGTATCCCGATCCTGCCTGATCAATGGACCCATTGGAGAGAGCCGGCCTTCTCCCGGAACCCCGCACCAATTCAGGCACTCGCCCTCTCAGGAGCCAAGTAGTGTCGAAGACCCGCCTGTCTCAGCCAGGCGGCGCAAGCCCGTTCGGATTCGAACCTGGGCATCACGCGGCAGCCTCCGAAGGTCGCGGTCCGCTCTGGCGGTGAACTCAACCAGCCAAGGGGTCACAGCCCAAGCTCGGCCTCGATCTGCTCAAGCGGGATGGTCCGCCCTGCCGCGAGGTCGGCTTCCGACTCCGCGATCGCCGCCCGTTCCTCGTCCGAGAGTGGTTCGTCGTCGATCGGAGCATGGTCAAGGGCCCACCCCACTGGGTCCGCCTTCCTAGCCAGGAACTCCGCAAAGTCGATCAGCTCCCCACGAGCCGACTCCGGCAGTCGCTCGAACAGCTGCACCAACCGATCAGCTTCGCCCATGGTGCCCCCCTTTTCATGTTGCCGTCCGACTTGATCTTACCCCTATCCTGGTCGGGCACTCAGTGGGCATGTCCCAACTTTGTGGGCACCAAAGATTCGTGGGCTTGCCCGGTTTTCGTGGACCCTTGCTCCGTTGGGTCGGAGTGGTACCCAGATCGCCGATTTCATGCCGAGAAATTCAGCTCAGCGATCGAGGGCCTCATTGGCGAGCCGGTCCGCATGGGCATTGGCTGCGCGGCGCACGTGCTCGACCCGGTAGGCCGCTAGCCCCCGCAGAGCCTCCACGGCGGCGCGGTAGAGGGGCTGCAGCTGCTCGCTCTTGACCGCGTACTGCCCCTGCAGCTGCCGAACCATGAGCTCGCTATCGGCCCGCACGACCAGCTTGCGGATCCCGAGCGCGCGGGCCTCGGCCACCCCGCGCAACAGGGCCCGGTACTCGGCCACGTTGTTGGTCTGGATCCCGAGGGCCTCGGAGGCTTCCGCCAGCACCCGACCGTCGGGGGAGATCACGACGGCGCCCAGGGCCGCGGGGCCCGGGTTCCCGCGGGCCGCCCCATCCGTGTAGACCGTGTACCAGGCCTCGGGGTCGATCACGAGGGCCCCGTGGGCCTCGCCAGCCTGGATGAGCCCGGGCAGCTCGGCGATCCCGGAGAGGACCACGTCGGCCACCGGAGACAGGGTATCGGCGGTGCCGACGCCCGAGGTGACGGCGATCGCCCCCGCCGCCCCGGCCGCGCGGGCCATCAGCATGTCCCCGGCGGCGTCCCCCACCACCCAGACTTCGGAAGGGGGCACCCCGAGGTCCCGCGCCACGGCGAGCAACAGGTCGGGATGGGGCTTCGCCTGGCTCACCTCGTCGCCTCCCCGGATGGCCTTGAAGCGATCGAGCACGCCCAGGCGCGCGAGGTCGGAGCGGGCCCGCGCGGCCGTGTCGGTGGTGGCGAGCCCGAGCAGCAGGCCCCGTTCTTGCAGGGCCTCCAGGGTCGGAGCCAGCTCGCCCAGGGCGCGCAGGCGCTCGTCTCCGGCCGCGTCGGCCTGCACGAAGGCCTGCTCGGCGAGTTCGCGGGCCTCCATCCAGGCGATCCCTTGCCGGTAGAGGAATCCCGCGCCGAGCACAAGGGAGTCGTGGCGCGGGGCGAGCACCAGGGGGCCTGAGGGGTCGAGCTCTCCGGCGCGCACCCCCCACTCGGCAAGCACGATCGGGGCGAGGTTGGGCGAGAGGCCGGCCAGATCGACGAGGCGGCTCGCGCGGGCCCGGACGATCGGGATCCAGCGGCTGGCGAAGTCGACCAGGACCCCGTCCTTGTCGAACACGATGGCCCGCGCCGGGCGCAGGCCGCCACCCCCCAGCCACTCGGCCATCAGTCGCGGGCCTCGTTCGTCTCGGGCGAACCCGGGGGCAGGGTCGCGGGCACGTAGCGGGTCGCCGCGAGGTGCTGGGCGTTCGCGCGCACCAGGGCCTCGGCGTAATCCACGCGGTGGGCGAGCTCGTCGGCGACCGGCTCGGGCAGGTGATGGGTCGTGACCATCTGGCGCGCGAGGGATTTGAGCCCCTCCAGGCGGTCGGTGAGGGCCCCGTTCTGCCAGAAGGGAGCCTGATCGAGCGGCAGGCTCCTGGCCACCTTCTTGATCTCGGTGCGCAGGACGGCGACGGTCGCGGCCAGGTCGAAGTCGGCCCCGTCCTGGATGGGCCCCAGGTAGTCGTCGTCCACCTCGACGAGCTGGTGCCGCACGGCGAGCATGACATGGCGATGAGGCACCATGGCGGGCCGGCGGAACGGCCCCTGGCCGAGGGCGTCCCACAGCTCGGGGGTCATGTGGCCCAGGGAGAAGAGCAGGACCCCGGGATTCTGGCGCTGATTGAGCACCTCGCACTCGAGCAGCGTCTCGCGGACGGGGTCGTCCATGCGCAGGGGGCCCAGGATGGCGTACAGCAGGTTGGATCGCTTGCCGTGGTCGGTCTCCCAGTCGAGCCAGGTGCCCAGGTCCTGCGGGCGGGGGGTGTAGAGCATGCTGGTCACGACGTCGGCCCAGGCGTTGTCGGACCAGTGGCGCCAGTCCTGCATCTTGTTGAGGCGGGCATACTTCTCGCCGCGGAAGGTCGCGACCGAGAGCTGGAAGCCCGGAAACCTGGCATGCAGGCGCTGCGACAGGGCCCTGACCGTCTGGTTGACCTGCTCCTCGCGCCACAGCTGGTACTCGACCCAGTCGGCGCTGAAGGGCGCGACGGGCATGGCCGGGAAGTGGCCGTGTCGGGCCCGGTAGTCGAAGCTGAAGCGGGTCTGGCTGATCCAGTCGTCGGGCGTCTCTTCGTCGTAGCGGATGTAGTCGAGGCAGAGGCCATCCAGGTCGTAGCGGCTGGTGAGCTCGTCGACGAGGCCGTAGACGTACTCCCGGCTCTCGGGATCGGCCGGGGAGAGGAATCGGGGCTCGGTGGTGCGCTCGCTGCGGGCAGCCAGGGCCGGCAGGCGCGCCAGCACCGGATTGCCGAACCCGGGGCTACGGACTCGGAAGGTCCAGACCCAGGGGTGGACCTCGATCCCGTGTCGATGGGCCTCGGTGACCAACAGGCCGACCGGATCGACGTCGAGGCCCGCGAACTCCGGATCGCGCTCGGTGAAGGCGCTCGGGTAGAGGGTGTAGCCCCGCCGGATCACCTCGGGCAGGATCATGTTGAAGTGGGCCTGGGCGAGCCGGTCGACCAGGTCGCGGATGCCCTGGGCGGTCTTGGGCAGGCTGCCCGCGTCGACGAACATGCCGCGCGCCTCGACGCTGCGCGAGGGCAGGGAGTCGACGAGGGCCCGTGACAGGCTATCCTGGGCCTTCTGCTCCCACTCGGCGATGCGGGCCGGGTCCTCCTTCATGGCGGCCAGCATGCCGGCCGTGTCGAGGGCCATCTTGGCCAGGGTGATCTCGACCTCGGCCCGGGCCACCGGGGCATCCAGCATGCGGGCCTGGGCCGTAACAACGCGCGCCTCGGCCTGGTCGAGGCGGGCGCGCAGCATGGCGGCCGAGTCGTGCGCCTGGGCGCCCGGCGCGAAGGCGCATCCGAGGATAAGGAGGAGGGCGAAGGGACGGCGCAAGCCGGGAAACCTTTCGAAGTGGGCGGGCGATCGTCTCAGGCGACCACTCTACCCGGCTGACGGCCCGCCCGTCAACGCGGCGACGCCCTCAGGCACTCGTTGTAACGGAGTGTGAAGGATGCTACGCTGCCCCCCATGATCAAGCCGAACGCCCATCCGCTCGCGCTCCTGCCGAGCGGAGATTCTGCGATCATGCCCCCCGACGGCCACCGCCTCTTGGCAGCGGCCGAAGAGGCGTGCCGGATCCTGACGGAGGCCCAGATCCCGCACCTGGTGGGGGGCGGCATCGCCGTGTGGAGCTACGGGCGCCGGCGCTGGACCAAGGACGTCGACCTGTTCATCCCCCCCAAGATCCCCTTCCAGGCGATGGACGCCCTGGGGCGGCACGGCTTCCACACCCGCGACACCGATGCCTACTGGCTCTACAAGGCGATCAAGGGCGACGTCCTGATCGACCTGATCGTCTGGACCACCGGCAACATCCGGGTCGACGAGGAGACCTTCCGGCGGTCCCGCGTGGCCGAGATCGACGGCTTCCACCTGCCGGTCATGGGTCCCGAGGACGTCCTGTTTCGCAAGATCCTCTCGCACCGCGAGGACCGGCGCGACTGGTACGACGGGCTGTCGATGCTCGCGCCTCCCCCGGCGGGCTTCGCCTGGGACTACTTCATGACCCGGGTCACCCCGGTCCATGCCCCGCGGGTCCTCTCCTTCCTGCTGTACGCCCAGGCGGATTTGGGGCCCGAGGTGGTGCCGGAGGGCGTCCTGGAACGCCTGTGGGCCATGCGGCGATCGCCCGCCGAACCGCCCCCCGCGTGATCAACCTCACGGTTTCGCGGGATTAACCCTCGACTTCCACGGGCATCATGCCGATAGGGTCTAGGCAGTGCGGGCGAGCCATCCGGGCTCGCTCATCCCCCGCCCCCTACCCAGCCGCTCTCGCGCATCCTGCGCTTCGCGGCACTAGCCCTTCCTGGGCGTCGCGCCCCCAGGGGTGGGGGATTCAAGGAAGCCCGGATTCCCTTCCGGGCATGCTTAGGGGCTCTGGAGGCGGCATGCGCATCGCAATCTGGTGGATGATCGCGGTCCTGCTGCTGGTCGGCTGTCGGGGACTGGCCCCCGTGGCGCCGACCGGCCAGCCCTCCGCGTCCGGCGCGGTCGACCTGTTCCAGGGCACCCTGCGGGTGAGCCTCCAACGCCCGCGCTCGGTGCAGACCCTGCCCACCCAGTGGGACACGGTCACCCTCACGGCGACCTGCAACCGGCTCAAGGTACAGCCCGCGACCCGCTCCTACGCGACCAGCGCCTCGGTGATCAACCCTCCGGCGACCGACCTCGCCTTCCCGACCGGATCGACCGTCAACCTGACGGCCCAGCTCTACTATCAATCGGGCCTCGTCGCCCAGGGGACGGCCTCGATCGCTTCAATGGCCCCGGGCGGCAACCCGGTGTCGATCACCCTGACCCTGCAGGGGCCCAACGTGACCTCGCTGGCGGGCAACGGCTTCCCGATCTATTCGGGCGACGGGGGTCCCGCGCCGAGCGCCCAGCTCAATGCTGACCTCAAGGCCGTCGAGGACGCGGCCGGCAACATCTACGTCACCGACGCGGGCAACGCCCGGATCCGCAAGGTCGCCCCGGACGGGACCATCTCGACCCTGGCCGGCACTGGCTACGCGGGCTTTCAGGGCGACAACGGGCCCGCCACCCGAGCCAAGCTCAGCACCAGCCTGCGGGGGCTCGCGCTCGACTCCTCTGGCAACGTCTACGTGGCCGACATGGGCAACCAGCGCATCCGCATGGTCTGCCAGACCACGGGGAGCTACTTCGGCCGCGCCATGACGGCCGGGAACATCTACACGGTAGTGGGCGGCGGGGCGAGCACGGCGGACGGGGTGAGCCCGCTCGCCGCCCAGCTCACCCAGCCCCAGGACCTGGCCGTCGACTCGAGCGGCAACCTGTTCTTCTCGGACCTCTACGGCTACCGCGTCCGGATGGTCTGCGCCGCTGGCGGAACCTTCTTCGGCCAGGTCATGGCGAGCAACATCATCTACACGATCGCCGGCAACGGGACCGGGGGCTACAGCGGCGACGGCATCATCGGCACCAGCGCCCAGGTCCAGCCCATCGGGGTCGCCCTCGACTCGAGCGGCAACGTCTTCTTCGTCGACTCGAGCTACTACGTCCGCATGGTCGCGCGCAACTCGGGCACCCTGTTCGGGCGTTCGACCACCGCCGGCTTCATCTACTCGATCGCCGGGGACGGAGGCAATACCGGTGGGACCGTGGACGGCCAGATCGCCTCGGGGTCCTACCTGTACCAGAACAACGGGATCACGGTGGATCCCGCGGGCAACGTCCTGTTCACCGATGGCTCCACCCCCTACGTGATCCGCACGGTGGCGCGGACCGTGGGCACCTACTACGGGCAGAGCATGCTCGCGAACTTCATCTACCGGGCCATCGGCCAGAATTCCAGCGGCTTCTGGGGCGGTGACGGGGGGCCGGCGAGCGCCTCGCAGTTCACGAGCGGCCTGTGGGGGGTTTCCTGCAACGCGAGCGGCGACTTCCTGGTCTGCGACAGCCAGGCGAACCGGGTCCAGTTCATCCCAGCCGCCGCGGGCACTTATTACGGGCAGTCCATGGCCGCCCGATCGATCCACGTGATCGCGGGCAACGGGGTGACCACCTCCTTCTCGGGCGACGGGAGCAGTGCTCTCGCGGCCCAGATCAATAACCCCCAGGGGGTCGCCCTCGACTCCGCGGGCAACTTGCTGTTCGCCGACGCCGGCAATCAGCGGATCCGGAAGGTCACCCCCGGAGGGGTCATCTCGACCTTCGCCGGGACCGGCACGGGCGGCTTCGCCGACGGCACGGCCCTCTCCTCTCAGTTCAACACCCCGGGGGACCTCGCGATCGACGCGGCCGGCAACCTGTACGTCGCCGACACCTTCAACCACCGGATCCGCAAGATCTCGACCGCCGGGGTCGTCTCGACCGTGGCCGGATCGGCGAGCTTCGGGACCCTCGCCGGGGACGGGGGACCCGCCACCGCCGCCTCGCTCTACCAGCCGACCGGCATCGCCCTCGACTCGGCCGGGAACGTCTACCTGGCCGACTCCCTCAACGCTCGGATCCGGATGGTGTGCACGGTGACAGGCACCTACTTCGGGGTCTCCGAGGCGGCCGGGAACATCTACTCGATCGTGGGCACCGGCGGGACCGGTTCGACGGCGAACGGCACCGCGGCCAACAACTTCCAGCTAGGCGGCAGCGGCCTCCGGAGCCTCGCCGTGGACGCGAACGGCAACTTGATCGTCTCCTGCCAGAGCCTCAACAAGGTCTTCATGCTTTGCCGAGCGCCGGGGACCTACTACGGGGTCCCCATGACGACGGCGGGGCAGGTCTACGCGATCGCCGGGGGCGGCGGGTCGAGCCCCGGCGACGGCGGGCCGGCGACCTCGGCCTCGCTCTCCGGGCCAGCGGGGGTCGGGGTGGACGCCACCGGCCAGCTCTACTTCGCCGAGAACGGTGGCCACCGCATCCGGCGGGTATCGACCAGCGGCACGATCTCGACCGTCGCGGGCAGCGGCTCGGCGGGCTGGGCCGACGGGATCGCCTCGGCGAGCATCGTCAACTCCCCTGGCGGCCTGGTCGTGTCGGGTGGCAAGGTCTACTTCTCGGACTCCGGGGGGTATCGGGTGCGGGTGCTGACGCCGCAGTAAGGCCGGCGAGCCGTCCGGGCTCGCGCTTCCCCCGCCCCCTGCCCCCGCCCCGAGGGGTGGGGGAATAGAGGAAGCCCGATCCTTATCGGGCATCAAACGGCAACCGGTTGCTTGAGCTCGTAGAGGGCGTAGGGCTGGTGCAGCACCGGGATCGAGCAGTTGCGGACCGGGATCCCCCCCGGGGTGACGCCGTGCTCGGTCCCCAGGTGGGCGTGGCCGTGCAGGACCAGGTCGGCCCCGTGCACGTCGATCGGCTCGCCCAGGATCGAGGAGCCCAGGAACGGGTAGATCCCGAGGCTCTCCCCCTTGAGGGTCTCGGGAATCGGCGAGTAGTGCAGGAGCACCACCCTGAAGTCGGTGTCGAAGCTGGAAAGCGCGCCGGCGATCGCCTCCGCGCAGGCGAAGGTGTCCTGCAGGAACAGCTTGATCGCGCTCTCGCCGAAGGGCGAGATGCAGCTCGCCCCGAAGCCCCCACCGAACCCCTTGGCCCCGACCACCCCCAGGGTCTCGCCCCGGACCTCGATGACGGTCGCTTCCTTCTCGAGCACGACCACCCCAGCGTCCTCGAGGATGGCCCGGACCTCGGGTTCGTGATCGGTGTGGACGTCGTGGTTGCCCAGCACGGCCAGGATCGGGATCGAAAGGCCCGCGAGCTCGCTGGCGAGCACCTGGGCCTCGGCGGGCTCGCCCAGGTTGGTCAGGTCACCGGCCAGCAGGAGGACGTCGGCCTCGCGGTCGAGCCGGGACAGCCAGGGGGAAAAGCGCCCGATGCCATCGACCCGACAGTGCAGGTCCCCCGCGGCGGCCAACCGGATCATCGGCGATGCCCCAGGATGGTCTCGGGGTCGTGCGGGGCCCCCATCGGCTTGACGTGCGTGCGGTTCAAGAAGTCCTCGGCCCCCTCGACCGAGCGGAGCACCTCGGTGACGGCCGCGTGCTGCTCGGGGCTCGCGACCTCCCCCGTCACCACCCCCCGCCCACTGTCCGTGAACTGGATCTGCAGGTGGGTGAGCCCCGTCCGGTGGTCGGTGGCCAGGGCGTTGCGGACTCGGGTGACCAGGTAGACTCGCTGCATGGGCCAGCCCCTCCCTCGTGTCGCTCCAACGGCTCAGTGTAGAAGGCTCCCCTCGCGGCCACAACGCCCGCCAAGCCGCATGCGGCTTGACGTTTCGCCGTCGCGTCCAGTATGCTCCTCGCGCCTTCGTAACGAATTGTAACCGCCCAAATCAGGCGGCGGCGGCGAGGGGGAGCGATGCGTGACACCCGGCCCTTGCACCTCATCGTGATCGACGGGTGGCACCCGGGGCTGTTGCAGCGCGAGTGGCCCCGTCTTCCGACCTTTCGCTTCCTGGCCGAGGCTGGACAGCTGGCGCTCGACGCCGTCTCGACCTTCCCGACCGTCACCCCGACGGCCCTCACGACCCTCGTCACCGGCGAGGCGCCCTCGCGCCACGGGATCCGGGGGATCATGTGGTACCACCGCGAGGATGACCGGTACGTCCACTACTGGCCCTCGCCCCAGAGCCTCATGGGGGGCACCCTGCCGCAGGTCCTGCGCGACATCGTGGTCAACCTGAACGGGGCCCACCTGCAATCGGTCCCCACCCTGTTCGAACGCCTGGAAGGAGCCGGGCTCGTCTGCGGTAGCGTCAACTTCCCGGTCTGCCGCGGCCCCCACCTGCACCCGGGCCGGCTGCCGTGGCTGCTCGCCCGCACGGCCGGGCTGCCACGCGACCTCGCGGTCCGGGGGCCTCGCCACTGCTACAGCGGGGATCTCCTGCGCCCCCCGGGGTTCCGACCGCAGGGCCTCCTCAGCCGCTATGGGATTAACGATCGGCGGGCGATCGCCTTCGCCCGCCACCTGATCGCCCGCGAGCAAGCGGACTTCACCCTGATCTACCTCAACGAGCACGACATGCGCTCGCACCATGCGGGCCCCATGGAGTGCGGCTACAGCCTGCGCCTGTTGGATCGGGCCCTGTCGCGCCTCTTGAACTCCTACGGCAGCTGGGAGGCGGCCGTGACCCGCGCCCGCTGGATCCTGGTGGGTGACCACGCCCAGAGCCGGGTCGGGGGGTTTCCGGGCTACGCCGTCGACGCCTTCCAGGCGCTCGCCGACCTGAGGGTCCCGTCCCTCGCCCAGGGCGGGCTGTACCGGGATGGGCACGACCTGGCGATCGCCCCCAACGACCGCTCCGCCCTGCTCTACCTCCGGGACCAGGGCGGCCGCGCCGATCTGGTCGCCCGCCTCGCCCGCTGGCCGAGCGTCGACCAGATCGCCTGGAAGGAGGGGGACCGGGTGGTCGTCCAGAAGGACGTAGGGCGCCTCAGCTACTCTCCGGGGGGCCCTTGGCGGGATGACTACGGCCAGACCTGGAGCCTCGAGGGCGACTGGTCGGTCCTGGATCTCCGGCCCCTGGGGCCGGGCCAGCTCGGCTACGGGGGTTACCCTGACGCGCTCGAGCGGCTAGCCGATGCCCTCTTGGGAGCCGATGCGGTGATCACGGCGCGAGCCGGCTACGAGTTCACGGCCGGGATGACCATGGGCAAGGGCAACCACGGCAGCCTTGCCGAAGAGGACAGCCTGGTCCCATTATTGTCGGTGGGAGTGCCGCTGCCTCCGGGTCCGTTGCGGACCCGGGACGTGGCTCCGGCCATCCTGCGGGCCTTCGGACTCGCCGCCCCGCCCACCTCGACCAGGAGCCTGCCGTGTCCCTCCTCCGTCACTGGCTAGCCACCGCCATCGCGTTTCTGGCCGTCGCCTACCTCCTGCCCGGCTTCCGGGTGCACGACCCCTTGGCCGCCCTCGTCGCGAGCGCCGTGCTCGGCCTCTTGAACGCGATCGTGCGCCCGATCCTGTTCTTCTTCACCCTGCCGCTCACGATCCTGAGCCTGGGGCTGTTCGTCGTTCGTGCTCAACGGCATCCTGCTCTACCTGGTGGCCCTGTTCGTGCCCGGGATCACGATCGCCCACTTCGGCACGGCCATCCTGGCAGCCGTGCTGGTCAGCCTCGTGAGCTGGTTCGCGGGCGGGGTGCTCAGGCTCGCCCTGCGGTAAGCATGCCCTGTAAGGAAACAGGGCTTCCTTGTTCCCTCTCCCCTCGGGGATGAGGGCGGGGTGAGGGGGAAAAGCGAGCCCGGATGGCGAGCCTTCTCTGCTTAGAGCCTGGCAGCCGCTTGACTTGGCCCCCTCTGCCTGCCAGACTAGTCGCCAATTGGCCAAAGGAGGCCCTCTTGGCGACCCATGAGTCGATGAAGCTGCTCCTGGTGGCGGACCAATACTATCCCCCGACCCTGGGGGGTAGCGCGATCACGATCCGTCGTCTGGCGCATGGACTCGCCGAGCTCGGCCACCAGGTCACGGTCCTCGCCCCGGGCGTGCACGGCCTGCGCAGCTACGTCGAACGTGACGGCCAGACCGTCGTGATCCGGACTCGGGCCATCCCGGCCGTCCACCTGGCCATGAACACCAACCGCAAGTCGGCCCCCCGCCTGGCCTTCCTGCCGGACGGCATCGTCGAGCGGGCGATCCGCCAGGTCGAGCCCGACCTGATCCAGGTCGTGACGCCGACCATCATGGGGGCGAACGCCTGGAAGCACGGCAAGCGGCTCGGGATCCCGGTCGTGGCGAGCAACCATGGGATTCCCGACAACCTGATCCCGATCCCCTACAACCGCGAGTGGCTCGCCTACAAGATCTTCGACAACGTCTACTGGAACGAGGTGATCGCCTTCCTCAACCAGTGCGACTGCGTGACGGCGCCGACCAACCTCGCTTGCGACATGCTGACCGAGCGGGGGCTGACCCAGCAGCCCATCCCGGTCTCCAACGGGGTGGACCTCACCATCTTCCGTCCCCCCGCCGACGGCGAGACCGAGCGGCTCCGCCAGCGGTTCAAGCTGCCCCTCGACCGGCCCATCGTCATGTACGCCGGGCGCCTCGCCCTGGAAAAGCGGCTCGACCTCTTGCTCGAGGCCATGCCCAAGGTGCTCTCCCGCGCGCACTGCCACTTCCTGTTCATGGGGGCGGGCTCGCTCGACGTGCGGGGCATGGTGGCCGAGGCGGGTCTCACCGAGCACGCCACCTTCACGGGCCTGGTGGACGATCAGACCCTGCCGCTCGTCTACCGCGCGGCCGACATGCTGGTCTTGCCGTCCGAATCCGAGCTGCAGGGCATGGTCCTGCTCGAAGGGGCCGCGAGCGGCCTTCCCCTCATCGGGTCGAACGCCCTCGCCATCCCCGAGATCGTCCACCACGGCGAGAACGGCTTCCTGCATCAGCCCGGCAACTCGGACGACCTGGCCGATCGGATCGTGACCCTGGTCGAGAACGAGCGCCAGCGGCACGAGTTCGGGGCCCGCAGCCTCGATCTGGTCGAGCACCACTCGCTCGAGGCCTGCGTCTCCCAGATGGAGGCCGTCTACCGTGACGTGATCCGGACCGCGCGCGCCGCAGCGCGGGCCAGCGGCTAGATCCATGATGGCTGCCTAGGCGGAGCCCCCGCCCCCTGCCCCCGCCCCAAAGGGGTGGGGGACATTCCCGGCGCTGGACGCGCGGGAAAGAGAAGCGCTGAAGAGCGCCGCCTCACTTCATGACCGACCAGCCTCACATGCCGCGCGCGGCATCGGCCGTCTTCCCCCACCCCCCTGGGGCGGGGGTTAGGGGGCGGGGGCTCCGCTCAGGCCTCGCGAAGGGCGACCAACTCCCGCCCGCTAGGTCGCGATCGCCCGCCCCGACACCGGTTTCGCCTCCATGAGCAGCTCGACCAGGTCGTAGATGGCGTCCGGGTTCTTGATGCGGCGCATGTTCTCGCGCATCCGCTCGTAGGCCTCGGTGTCCTCCATGAGGTGCCGCACGAGGGTCGAGACGCCCACCTGCCGGGAGATGGCGGCCCCGATCCCCTTCTCGACCACGAAGTCGAGGTTGCCCTTCTCCTGGGGCATCGGGGTGAAGATCCCGTCGATCAGCATCGGGATCTCCTTGTAGGCCAGCTCGGCGATGGTCCCGGGCCCCGGCTTGGAGATGGCCAGGTCCGTGGCGTCCATGAGGGTCGGCATCTGGTCCGTGAAGCCCAGCACCCGGATCGGGATGCGGGCGCCTGCCGCCAGTCGGTCCATCTTGCGCTTCAAGGCCGCGTTGCGCCCGCAGGCCACGATCAGCTGCACCGGCAGCCCCGATTCGGCGAGCTCCTTGGAGAAGCGGATCGTGTTCTTGTTGGCCACGCCCCCCATCGTGATCAGGACCGTGAAGCGATCGAGCGCCATACCCAGGTCCTTGCGGGCCTGCTCCTTGCTCTTGGGGTTGAGCCCGAAGGTCGGGCTCACCGGCATCCCGTTCAGGACCTTGATCCGGTCGGCGGGCATCCCGTAGTCGATCAGCTGCTGCTTGGTCTCGTCGAGCATGGCGATCATCAGATCGGCCTCGGGGTGGACCCACGACCGCAGGAAGTTGGTCGTCAGGTCGGTCACGAAGATGGCGAACGGGATCTCGTGGGCCCAGCCCAGCTTCTGCATGATCGTCCAGGTCGCGTAGTTGAAGACGCTGAACACCGAGACGACCAGGTCGGGCTTGACGGCGAGGAAGAACTCCTCGAGGTTGCGCGAGGCCTTGGGCAGGAGCGGGAACAGCACCTTCTCGGCGTTGATCGCATTCATGAGGGTGAAGCCGTAGCGCACCATGCGCGGATCGGCCTTGAGCATGTCGTTGTAGGAATTGTAGAGGTAGCTGACGCGCTGGCTCTTGCTCACCACCGACACGTGCATGAGGATCACGGTGCATGCGGGGTAGCGCAGGCTGATAGCCTTCTCGATCGCCTTGGCGTTGGCGTAGTGGCCGCCGCCCGCCGTCTCGTAAATGACCAGGATGCGTTTCTTCTGAGTCGTCATGCCTCGATGCTTTCTCCTGCCAGGACAACCAGATCCATACCCACCCCGGGCCCGGGCCTATCGGTTCGACCAGGCTTCGGCACCGTTACGGGCCAAGGAAGCACGGGTAGAATGGCCCTGATATCTCGAAGGAGGAAGGGGACATGCGTTCCCGGTTTCGCCTGGCCCTCGCCGTAGCGACCATCAGCACCTTGAGCGGCTGCGCCGACGTTCCCGTACTCGGGAACGTCGGCCAGGCCCTGTCCGGAGTCACGGCCCCGATCATGGGCCTGCTCGACCCCGTGATCGGCCGCTTCCTTCCCAAGCACGACGACGCCCCCGCCGCCACGGCGACCGCCCCGCGGCGTCGCACGCGACGACTCCCGGGGGCAGCCCCCGCCGCGGGCACGGCCCCCGCGACCGAGAGCGCCGAGGCAATCGCCGCCCGTGCCGCCGCGGCCGCGACCGCCTGGTCCGAGCGCAACCGGCAGTTCGACCACGTCCGCTCCGAGGGCCTGCTCGCTCTGTACCAAGGCCGCACGGCCGATGCCATCAAGTCGTTCAAGCAGGCCCAGACCCTCAAGCCCGACAACGCCCAGATCGCGAGCCTCATCAAGCTGTGCGAGACGGCGGGCAACAAGGCCCCGGTCAACCTGCCGCCGCCCCAGGCCCTCCCGCAGGCGGGGGGTGGGTCGGCCAACCCGCCAGGGCCTCCCGGCCTGCCGGCCAACCTGCCCCCGGGCGCCAACCAGGCCGTCCAGCAGCTGCTCAAGAACGCCAATCCGCAAGGTGACAAGCCGGGCGACCTGTTCTAAGCTGCCCATGTAATGGCGAGCGCGTCTCTCGAGGACATCCGCGGGCTCAAGCCCTTCATCGTGACCGGACCCAACCCCTGGGCGATCGCCCTCCTGGCCGTGATCGCTCTCGTCCTCGGACTCGCCTTCTTCTACCTCGCGAGGAGCCGGCCGACTCCGGCCCCCAAGGTCGCCCCGCCGTCCCCCGTTGTCCCCCTCACCCTGCGCGGTCGCCTCGACGCCCTCGCTCAGGGCCCGCTGCTCGCCAACGGCGAGGCGGCGAAATTCTGCGACCAGTTGAGCGACATCCTGCGCGACTTCCTCCTGCAGCGCTACGGCCTCGGGAGCCGCCGCCTCACCAGCTCGGAGCTGCTCGAGGAACTCGGGGCGCGCGGCATCCCTGTGGGGGTGCTCTCGCACGTCGAGGCCATCGTGACGTCCTGCGACCTGGTCAAGTTCGCCAAGGTCCGGCTCGGCGCCCACGAGCTCACCGAGGCCCTCACGGCCACCTACGTCGTGCTCGACCTCGCGGACCTCGGAGAAGGGGCCGCATGACCCTCGCCCAGCCGGCCTGGCTCCTCTTGTGGCTGCTCTTGCCGGCGATCGCCTGGCTCTCGTCGGCCCGCCAACCGGGTGGACTGCCCCTCTCGACCTTCCGGTTGCTCTCGGGGCTCGTTCCTGCCCGGCCCCGCCGCTGGCCCCAGATCCTGCTCGGCCTGCGCCTCCTGGCCCTCGCCGTGCTGATCGTCGCCCTCGCGCGCCCGCAGGGGGAAGGACGGTGGATCGAAGAGAAGCGGTATGGCATCGACATCATGCTCGCCCTCGACATCTCGGGGTCCATGCGGGCCGAGGACTTCCAGCCGGCCAACCGCATCGAGGCCGCCAAGCACGTCCTCAAGGAGTTCATCGCCCGCAACGCCGAGAACCGGATCGGGCTCGTCGCCTTCGCCGGCCGCAGCCTCACCCTCTGCCCCCTCACGACCGACACCCGGACCGTCTCGGACCTGGTCGACCGCATCAGCTTCGACACGGTCGACCAGGACGGCACGGCCATCGGCGACGGCATCGGCAACTGCCTCTACCGGCTCGAGGACCGCTCGGCCAAGAGCCGGATCATCGTGCTCCTGAGCGACGGGGAAAACAACTCGGGGTACCTGCAGCCCCTGGACGCCGCCCGCATGGCCGCGAGCCGCCGCGTCCGGATCTACACGGTGGCGGTCGGCAAGCCCGGCGGAGCCCCCATCCCCCTGGTCGACGCCTTCGGCCGGCGCTTCTACGTCCGGAACCGCGACGGCAGCCTCTTCTTGCCTCAGATCGACGAGGCGACCCTCGCCCGGATCGCTCAGGTGACGGGCGGACGATACTTCCGGGCCACCGACACCCCGGCCCTCGAATCCGCCTACCGCGAGATCGCGAGCCTCGAGCGCTCGGAGATGCCGGTGCAGCGCCACCGGATCCCCACCGACCTCTCGGGTGCCTGGATCGCCTTCGGGTTGCTCCTCTTGGCCTCCGAGTTCGCCCTTTCGACAGGGCTCGCCTCCATCCTGCGGGGCCGGGTGCGCCATGCTTAGCTGGGACGCCCCCTGGAGCCTGCTCGCGCTCGGGCTCTTGATCCCCATGGTGCTCGGCCTGTGGCGGGCCCTATGGGGACTCAAGGCCCGCCGCGACCGATACGCCGAGCGGGACCTCCTGCGGCGCATCGCACGGATCCCCGAGGACGCGAGCGAAGCCCTCCGGCTCGGCGTGCTGCTGGCGGCCGTCCTCCTCGCGATCCTGGCCCTCGCGGGTCCGCGCTGGGGAGGGCACCTCGGGGCCCGCCTCTCGGGCGAGGTGCCCTCCCTGGTGGTCGCCTGCGACGTCTCGCGCAGCATGGGGGTGCAGGACAGCAATCCGGACCGCATGCAGGCCGCCCGAGACGCCATCGCCGGCGTGCTTGACAACCTTTCCGACTGGCGCGCGGGGCTCATCGCCTTTGCCGACGACGCCGTCGTCTTCTGCCCCATGACGAGCGACGTCTCGGCGGTCGAGACCCTCTCCGCTCGTCTCAAGCCCGACCTCACCGAGTTGAAGCCGGGCACCAACCTGGAGGCGGGGCTCGACAAGGCGATCGCCCAGCTCGCCGGCCGCCCCGGCGCGATCCTGCTCGTTTCGGACGGCGAGGCCCTGTCGGGCGACGCCGACCAGGCGGCCCAGGCGGCCCGCAAGGCCGGGATTCCCCTCTACACGGCCTGCGTCGGGACCCCCGAGGGGGGGCCCGTCCCGACGGGCAAGGACCTGTTCGCTCAGCCAACCTATCGCCTGGGCCGCGACGGTGCCCCGGTGGTCTCGCATGCCAATCCTCAGGCGATGGAGGCCCTCGCCAAGGCCACGGGCGGCCTGGCCGTCTCGGCCAAGGAGCCGGGGGCGGCCGAACGCCTGCTCTCGGCCCTTCACACCCGTTGGTCGGCCGAGGGCACCGGGTCGGAGGGGACCCCGCTCGCCATCTGGCCGCTCGGCTTGGCCGTCCTGCTCTTGCTCGGAGAAGCCTCCTACGCCCGGCGCCACGGCCTGAGGCGACTCTGGCGCTTTCGCCCGGTGCTCGGGCTCACCCTGGTTCTCGGGGGGCTGTCGCAGCAGGCCTTCACCTGGCCCTGGACGGGATGGGGAGACGTGCGATCAGCCGCCTCGGCCTACCAGAGTGGCCGGTGGTCCGACGCCGAGTCCCGGCTCGAGCAGGCAGCCGCCCGGCACCCCGACGACTCGCGGGTCGCCTACGACCTGGGCTGCGTCGAGTACCAGGCGGGCCACTTCGAGCCGGCGGCCAAGGCCTTCACGACGGCCCTCGCCCACGCGCCCAAGGGGGACCGGGCGGCCTCCTGGCTGCATTACAACCTCGGAAACGCCCTCTACCGGTTGGGCGAGGCCAGGGGCGATGCCCGGACCCGCTGGACCGAGGCCATCCGCCACTACCAGGCGGCGCTCGATCTCGATCCCTCGGACACGGACGCCCGCTACAACCTGGACCTCGTGGAGCGTCGACTGAAGCAGTTGCCCAAAGATCGCTCGAAGGGCAGTGGCAAACCCCAGCCCAGCGGGACGCCCAAGGCTCCCGATCAGCAGAATCTGCCAAGCGACGCCGAGATCCAGGCCACGCTGGACGCCCTGCAGCACGAGGAGCGGCAACACCAGGCCGAGCAGGCCCCCGTCCCCGCGACCCCTCCCCCGGAGTCGGCGAGCGACCTGCTCAAGCAGCTGGTGAACCAGGCGGCCCATCATGAGGGGTTCGGCGATCGCCCCGACTGGTGATCGCGAACAAGCCCCTTCGGTGACCCGGGCGAAGACCCCGGACGCCTTCCCCGCTACGCTCCTCTTGCTTGGTTTCCGTGGAAACGAGGAGGAGTCATGCGCCACCCCCTGCAGCAACTCGCCCTGGCCTCGATGGTCGCGGGCCTCTTGAGCACCGGCTGTGCTGGCCTCATGCAGCAATCGCACCCCCAGTCCGCCTACGATCAGCAGCGGGGGACGCTCACGGTCTCGGTCAACAACCGGTTTTACCAGTCCCGCGGGGAGGCGCTGCCATTGCGCGACGACCAGATGGTCAAGGTGGCCACGGCCGAGGGCTACGACCTGTACCGCCTCAAGGGCGGCGGCGGGGGTCGCCCCGGCCCCGACGTCCTCTATGTCAAGACGACCGCGGGGGACTACCTGACCCTCATCCGCGTCCAGCCCTGACCCAGCCCCAAACCGCCCCGGTCATCGCGAGGGGATGGGACGGGGTGGCGCCAAGGGGACCCGTGTGGACGCCCCTGGCGCCACCCCGTACAATCCCCCCATGACCCTGCGCACCGGCCACCTCCTCGTCAATCTCGGCACCCCGGACGCGCCCACGACCGAGGCCGTGCGGCGGTACCTGGCCGAGTTCCTCTCCGACCGGCGGGTAATCGACATCCCCGCCGTCCCGCGCCGGATCCTCCTGCACGGGGTGATCCTGCCGCGCCGGGCCCCCCTGAGCGCGGAGGCCTACCGGGCGATCTGGACCGAGCACGGCTCCCCCCTCATGCACCACAGCCTGGCCCTCGCCGCCGGGGTGCGCGCCGAGCTCGGGCCGGACACCCCGGTCGAACTGGGCATGCGCTACGGGCAGCCCAGCCTAGCGAACGCCCTGAACCGCCTGCGCGACCGGGGCGCCACCCGGATCGTCGTGCTGCCGCTCTACCCGCAGGGCGCCGCCTCGACCACCGGCTCGGTGCTCGAGGAGATCTACCGGGTGACCCGGACCTGGTGGGAGGTCCCCGCAATCCACGCCTTGCCCCCCTTCTACGCCGATCCGGGCTTCATCGCGGCCTGGGGCGAGGTCGCGCGGCCCGTCCTGGCCGAGGCCGACCCCGAACACGTCCTCTTCTCCTTCCACGGCCTGCCCGAGCGCCAGATCCGCAAGAGCGATCCGACCCGCACCCACTGCCTCGCGACCGAGGATTGCTGCGATCGCCCCGACGCCCCCCCGTGCTACCGCGCGCAGTGCGTCGCGACGGCCGGGGCGATCGCCCGGCACCTCGGCCTCGCTCCCGACCAGATCAGCGTGTCCTTTCAATCCCGCCTCGGCCGCACCCCGTGGATCCGCCCCTATACCGACGAAACACTAGCCAGACTCGCCGAGCGGGGCGTCCGGCGCGTGGCCGTTCTCTCCCCTTCCTTCACAGCCGATTGCCTGGAAACCCTCGAGGAGATCGGCCTGCGCGCCCGCGCGGACTTCCAGGCCCGCGGGGGCACCCTGACACTCGTGCCCTCGCTCAACGCCCATCCCATCTGGGTTCGGACCGTCGCCGAGTGGTTGCGGCTCGCCGGATCCCCCGCGACGGCCGCCGCCCCCCAAGGGCGCTGACCCGTCGCCCTCGGCCCGGCGGGGCAAGCCAATCTTGTTATCCGGACGATCTTGTGTCATCATAGCGCCACCGTCGTAGCAAAACTTATTGGGGGAGCCAAATCCCCATCATTCCGCCCTCAGAGGCCGCCCCGTTCACCCCGGATGGTGAATGATTCGTCAATCCTGTTGTCGAACCGCTATAAACTAGGGGCCATCACCGATATAGAGGCGTGATTATGGTGGATGGCGCATCGTTAGGGCTTTACCTCAAGCAGCTGCGGCTGCAAAGCGGCTATTCGCGCGCCAAAGCGGCAAAATTGGCCCGCCTTTCCGCCACGCGCCTCTACGAGCTCGAAATCGGCGTATCGTCCACCACGCGCCGCCCGACGTCCCCGAGCCGCGAGCAGCTGCAGCGCCTGGCGCGCACCTACGGGGTCGATAGCGAGGAGCTGCTGGAACGGGCCGGGTACCTGATCAAGACCCGCGAACTGCCACCCGAGATCGAGCGTTTGATCGAGCTCTATCGGCGCTTGCCGATCCGCACCCGCTCCATGATCGTCGAGCTGATCGAGCTCCTATCCAACTACCAGATCAACTAAGCAGGGGGGTGAGGCGGCGCCTCGTCTTCCCGGCGAAGGCCCCGGCGGCGCGGCTCAGTAACCGACCGAGAACCGCACGAAGGCCGCCCCGTAGCCCACGGGGGTGGGCGGGTTGAGGGTCCTGGTGCCGCTCGATGTGCCCTGGGAGTAGGCGGCGAGCTGCCCGCCGCGGTAGCCGGCCTCGACCACGCTGGTCCCGAAGCTCGCGTGCAACCCGCCCTCGTAGGTGTCGGCCGCCCGATTCAGCCCGTAGACGTAGTGGCCGTACGCCGTCAGGTTGTGCTGGGGCAGGATCCGGAAGCGGGCTCCGATCAGGGGACCCGCCGTGAGCCCGATCGCCGAGAGTCCGTCGGTCGTCGAGGCCACCCCGACGCCACCCCCCACCCCCAGGGTGATCACCGTCCGCTCGTCCAGCTGCCAGAGCGGCTCCAGGCTCAAGCCATCGCCATGCGGCCCCACGAGGTTGTAGCCGGCCCGACCCTCGAATAGGGGGGCAAGGAAATTGCCGTGCTGGCCCGAGAGCAGGGCCGGGGCGAGCCACACCCCGCCCAGATCGGCCGCAAGCAGGTAGGCGTGTGCCCAGTCGGACCATCCGGCGAGGTGGCCGCCATAGACCGTCGTCCCGTTCACCGAGCCCTGGCCGATCTCGCCCAGGACGTGCGCCGAGCGCATGCCCGAGCGCCACTCCGGGTTCGCCGCCCGTTGGTAAGCATCCGCGTCGTCGTTGGCCCAAGCGGGCATCGCCAGCAGGAGCCACAGGGCCAGGGCCGGTCGGATCCTCATCGTCCCGCCTCCCGCACGATCACGTCCGTCACCTGCTTCGCGATCTGGGCCTCGATCACCTGCAACGCCGCGTCATCCGCGGACGCCTCGTCGGTCGTCCGCTCGTCGGAGGTCCGGCGTCGGGCCAGATTCGGGTTGTCGTCCGGGTCAGGGTCGGTCAGGTAGGCGGCGACCCAATCGGCCTGGTAGGGGTCGCGCCAGATGCGGGCCGAGACCGCGTAGCGGGTCGCGAGCGTCGTCGACCAGGACACGGAGATGACCACCGGCCAGACCCGATCCCGGAAGAAGGGATGCTGGGCGGTGTCCGTGGGCGACAGGGGCAGCGAGGCGAGGAGCTGGACCGACGTCGTGGCCGGATCGGCGACCACTTTGGGCGCGAGCATGGCCTTGGAGCGGGCGGCGTCGAGGGCCTTGAGGGCGAGGCGACGGGCGACCGGATCGGGCAGCTTCTTGACGAGCAGCGGCTCGTGGGGAATCCCCTCGCGCCACTCGCCCCAGGCGAGGCGCCACGGCACCACCAGCATGCAACCTGGCAACAGGCCGCTCGTGGCGAGCAACAAGACCGAGAGGGGGGTACGCCAGCGCATGACCGCTCCTTGAACCGGGAGTCTCATCAAACAGGCTCTTACCCGAAATGGACCCCGACATCTTGGGGCGGCACCTCGAAGGTCCGCCCCTCGATCTCGATCCGGGCCGGATTGGGGCCCGCGTTGACCAGCACCCGGGCCCGTTCGTCGGAGTCCCACCGCTCGAAGGCGAGCAACCGCTCGCGGTTGGCCACCCGGAGCCAGCGGAAGAATCCCTCGGCAAACACCGGATGGGCGCACCGGAGGCCGAGAAACTCGCGGTGGGCGGCCTGCACGGCCCGGTCCCAGCGGTCCTCGCGCCACTCCATGGGGGCGCGGGCCTCGTGGGAGTCCCGGCCCCGCATGCCGATCTCGTCCCCGTAGTAGAGGTGCGGGGTACCGGGCAGCAGGGTTTGCAGGGCGATCGCGAGCCGCAGGGTCGCCGCCTCTTTGGCATAGTGGCCGTAGAAGCGTTCGGTGTCGTGGTTACCGAGCAGGTTCCAGCAGTGGCGGAGGGCATGGGGGGGATAGCCCTCGATGTAGGCCGAAAGCCGCCGCGCGAGGGTCTCGGCCGAGATCTCGTGCCGGAAGAAATCGACGACCGGCCGGCGGAACTGGAAGTTGAGGGTCCCGTCGTAGAGGCCGTCGTGCAGCTGGGAGTGAACGGGTTCCCATTCCTCGGCGATCACGATCCCGTGCGGGGTCCGCCGCCGCAGCCGCCCCCGGAAGCGCCGCAGGAAGCTCGCCGGCAGGTGCTGAGCGGCGTCCAGGCGCCATGCGTCCACGCCGGGCCAGCGATCCACGATCTCCAAGAGGCGATCCTGCACGGCCGGATCGTCGGTCTCGAGCTTGGGCATGACCCCCCAGTCGAGCCAGGTCTCGGGCGTCCCGTCGGGCCTCAGGCGGTAGGTCCTCTGGCGCTCCGCGGGGTCCCGGTACCACGGGTGCTCGAAGCTGGTGTGACCGAACACCCCGTCCAGGGCGAGCTTCATGCCCCGCGCGTGCAGATCGGAGACGAGGCCTCGAAAGTCGTCGTCGGTGCCCACGTGGGGATCGAGCTGGAAGTAGTCGTCGGTGTCGTAGCGGTGCGTCGAGTGGCTCTTGAAGATGGGGGAGAGGAGGACGGTCGTGACCCCCCAGTCGGCCAAGTAGGGGATGGCCGCGCGGATCCCGGGCAGATCGCCGTTGTAGAAGGTGTGCTGATGGGTGCGATCGCCCGTGAGGCGGCGGCGATCGCCCGACGAGCCCACGGGCGTCCCCCGAAAGGTGAACTCGCCCTCCTTCACGTCGATCGCGCGGTTCCCGTTGCGGAAGCGATCGACGAAGATGTGGTAGACGAGCTCGTTTCCCCAGGGCATGGCGGTTTCCTTGCTGAAGCGACGCGGCTCCGGCCCTTTGCCGGGGTAGCGATCCGCCCCATCATACCCCGCGGGTCGAGCCGCCAAGCGGCCGAATCGGAGATCACACCCGCGGCGTGGCCGGCCCGACAGACCCCCCGCCTCCGATCGGCGATACTGACGTCATCAAGAGCACACCACCCTCACCTCTCGCCCTCGCGGCCACCCGATGTGCTCGGGTGGCCGCGAGGGTCTCCATTGGGAAACGCCCCGCCTTCCGGTGGAAGGCGGGGCGTTTGCGAGACGGGTGAAAGTTAGTTGCCGCCGGGGGTCATGCCGACCTGGACGGTCGACTTCTTGCCCTTGAGCAGGGTCACGGTCTGGGTGGTCTGCTTGAAGCCGCCCAGGCCGATCGTCATCGTGTAGGTGTCGGGGTCGAGGCCCGAGAAGCTGAAGTGACCGCTGCGGTCGCTCTGCGTCCGGGTGATGAAGCCCGAGGTGTTGGCCTTGACCGTCACGAGCGCCTGCACCAGACCCTGCTGGTTGGTCGCGAGGAACACCGTCCCGTCGAGGCGCGACTTGTTGAAGAGGTCGAGGATGCAGTTGAAGTTGGGCAGGCCCAGCATGTGCTCGACCATCAGCTGACCCTTGGGAAGCATCATGCCCCAGATGATCGCCTTGTGGTTGACGAGCTTCTTGATGCGGTCGTCGCGCTTGCCATCGCTGCCGGTGAGGGGAATCGGGGCCATGCCGTTCAGGGCCAGGACGAAGTTACCACCATCGACCTCGCGGATGTAACCCAGCTGGATCACGTGGCGCCCGATGTTGATCGCCTGCGAGCTGTAGCCATCGGCCAGGTGGATCGCCTTGTTTCCGGCGGCCTGCTCGTACTCGGACATGTCCTTGGTCCCGAGCTGGCCGCTCTGGTTGAGCTCGGTCGCCTTCTTGGCCTCGGTCGGGGTGAAGTCCAGAGCCCCGGTGTCGGCCGTCGCCGAGGTAGCCTGGGGGATCACGGACGAGGGCTGGTTGCCGGGCAAGCCGCATGCCGTCAGCATGAGCGCGACGAGCGCGGTGGCCGCGAGGGTGGGTATGCGTGTCAGCTTCATCCGCGTGTTCCTCCTTCTGGAAAGCGGGAGATCCCCTGGGATCCCTTATAGACGAGCCGTATTCCGTTAATCAACTCTTAATTTCAGGTTATGCCAAATTAATTCTAGGTTAAGGATCCCTGGGACTTGCGTCCTAACTCCAAAAAACCTTCGGATCGGGCCTCGTTTTTTTCTTAACGTCGAGCAAGTTTTCGATTAACCCTGCGATAACCCTCTTAACCGACCCCCCGGCCGTTAGGAGGTTTCCGTGATCCATCGCTCTCTCCGCCTCGTCGCCCCCCTCGCGCTCGGCCTGATGGCCACCAACCTGGTGGGCTGCGGTTCGCTGCCGCTGACCGGATCGGTCACGGGCGCCGACGCCTTCTCGGCCAGCGCGACCAAGACGCACCTCCGCTACATGTTGGGCGCCAAGCTCTCGGGCCGGAAGGTGATCGACGACCGCCAGACCCAGCGCACCCAGGACGTCGGCGCGACCAAGGTCGACCTGCGTGGCCAGTGCTCGCCGGTCGCCGACCAGGGCCAGATGGGCGCCTGCACGGCGTTCGCGATCGCCAAGGGCCTTGACGAATTCCTGGCCAAGAAGGCGGGGCACCCGACCTCGCTGAGCCCGGCCTTCCTCTACTACGAAGAGCGCAAGACCCAGGGCAACACGGACATGACGGCCGACACGGGCGCCCAGATCGAGACCGGCATGAAGGTCCTTGAGGCTATGGGGACGAGCCCCGAGGCGGACGATCCCTACCTCAGCGCCGCCGACCAGAAGGATCCGGCCAAGATCAAGGCGTTCCTGGCTACGGCGCCCGGCTCCAAGGCCGTGACGGACGCCCTGAACTTCCGGATCCCGGGCTCCAAGAGCTTCATCACCCCGGGTACGGGCAAGCACCTCAAGCCGGTGCCGCTGTCGAGCATGTCGGCGATCCGCGATTCGCTGGCTTCCGGCATGCCGGTCGTGGCGGGCATCATCGTGTTCCAGAGCATGATGAGCGACGCGGTCAAGAACACGGGCGTCGTCCCGATGCCGGATCCCAAGTCGGGCGACAAGCCGGTGGGCGGTCACGCCATCATGCTGGTCGGCTACGACGAGACCAAGCAGGTCTTCATCGTCCGCAACTCGTGGAGCGCCAGCTGGGGCGACGGCGGCTACTTCACGCTGCCCTACGACTACGTGCACGTGGGCCTCATGCAGGACGCCTGGACGGCGACCGAGCAGTAAGCCTGTTCAACGAACTGGGGGGCCGCCTCGCACGAGGCGGCCCTGTTCGTCTCCCCACCAACTAAAGGGGAATAAGGACGCCCCCCCTCGGTCCCCCCTGCTACCGCAGGAGGGAAGATTCAAACCGTACACGACACAGAACACTTCCCCTCTTCCGAGCCGGCCACAAAAAAACTTCCCCCCTGCTCGGCAGGGGGGATTGAGGGGGGTCATCTTTGAAAAATCAGGCGCCGCGGCGGCTCGACTCGACCTCGAAGCCCACGTAGCTGCGCGTCTTGGTCTCGCGGTACTTGTCGAGGTAGCGCAGGCCCTCGTCGGTCAGCTGCAGCGCATCGTCGTCGGTAGGCTGGATCAGGCCCTGCTGCAGCATCCAGCGCTCGGCCGATCGGGCCCGGTCCCCGAAGATCTTGCGTGCGAGGCGATCGGTCGTGCGCCGCCCCAGGATCCCGCTCGCCATGACCGCCACGTCCAGGAAGCCGACCAGCTGCTTGCGGCTCTCGCTCTCGTTGAACGGCACGTCGTAAGCGGGCTCGGGCTCGACGGCACGCGGGGCGCGCCGGGGCTGCTCGCGACGTCGGGCGGGAGCCGCCGCCGGCTCCGCCTCCAGTTCGCGCAGGGTATCCTCGAGCACGGCCCGGACGCGATCGGGAGATTCGGTGAGCGCGGCCTGCATCGCGCGGCTCAGCGTCAGGGCAAGCCGTTCCCGTTGAGATTGGTTCATGGAGGTCCTCGTACAAGACTATCGAAGCTGCTCGACCCATTATGCCCGGATCCGACCGGCTCGGCAACCGCATTGGCCCCTCTCCGGCCGCTTACCCCTGGACGGTTGCGGGGGCGATCGCTACCATGCCAACATCCATCTCGCCACGAGGTACCCGCGTGATCCCCGACTCGCCCCCCGCCGCCGTCCATCCGGCCCCCCGCCCGACCACGTCGCTCATGCTCGGCGCCGGTAACCCCGAGTGGGCCCACCTGGGGGTCGATTATCGCTCCCGGCACCTCGGCGGCGGCCTCTCGTTGGGGACCATCGGCCTCGCGACCGACCTGACGGCCGAGGTCCGCTGGTTCCTGTGGGATCGGGGCAGCAGCCCCTACGCCGAACTCGGGACCACCGTCCTGCGCAGCTGGCCCCAGACCGACCAGACGCCCGGCGACTGGTATTTCCTGGGCTTCGTCGGGATCGGCTACCGCTGGCAGATCGGGCGGGTCCTCACCAACCTGGGCCTCGGTCTCTACCCCTTGCCGCTGCCCCCCCTGGGCATCCCTTCGATCTTCGTATCGAACGCGAGCTCGCTGCCGCGGCTCATGATTCAGGTGGGCTATGCGCTCTAGCTCGATCGCCCTCGCCGCCGCGCTCGGGCTGGCCTCTTGCTCGCCGTCCTACCCCTTCGTGGCGGCCGACCTCGACAGCGGTCAGCACCCCGACACCCCCAACCTGATCAGCCGGAACATCCCGAACCCCAGCCCCGGCCAGCTGACGGCCCCGGTCGTCATCACGGCCCATGGCTTCGGAGCGACCACCTACGAGACGCAGGCCGTCGCCCAGTTCCTGAGCTCCAACAGCGTTCAGGTCTCCCAGGTGCTCTTGGGCGGGCACGGCACCAGCCTCGCTGACTTTTCGACCTCCAACTGGCAGAAGTGGCAGGCCCCGATGCTAGCGGAGTACCAGGCTCTCGCCGGGCAGGGCTACCAGAACCTGTCCGTGCTCGGCACCTCGACGGGCGGCACGCTGTGGCTCGAGGCGCTCAGCCGGGGGCTCCTGAAACCCGCCCCCAAGCGGATCATCATGGTCTCGCCGATCCTGGAGTTCGGCGATCGCCGCGTCGGCTACGCCCCCCTCTTGAGCTGGGTCGGGATGAAGAAGGAGAACACCCTGACGGGCACCAGCCCCGGCCACTGGTACCGCTTCGATCCGGTCGACCAGCTCAACTCCCTGGTGGACCTGACCGAGGTCATGAAGGGCCGGCTGCGGCAGGTCATCACCATCCCCACGGGCACCAAGGTCCTGATCGTGCAGGGTGATCAAGACGGAACGGCGGATGCCTCGGGGGCCAACGAGTTCAAGCAGGGCATGTTCGGCAGCGTGACCCTCGACCTGTTCCACTCCTCGCTGCACGTGCCGATCCGCTTCGACGGGATCGACAGCCACGTCTACACGACTCAGGAAGCGGCCGATCGCACCCGGATCGACCAGGAGATCCTGGCCTTCGTGACGTCGTAGCCGATACGCTCGGCGATCGCCCCCCTCCGCTCTACGAACGCTGATCCGGTCCTCACGCAAGTTTGTTTTTAACGCCTCGATAACACTCCCGAGCCGATCGCGTGACGAGGAGGGTTTCATGGTCGCACCAGCGAGTTCGAGCCAGACGCCGATTCGCCGCCCTGCCCAGGATGGCGTGGGTGGCGCGCTCCCGCCCCGTCCCGTCCAGGATGGCGTCGGCGGAGCGATCCCTCCTCGTCCGGTGGATGTGGTCACGTTCAACACGGCAGGCGACAACGCGGTGAAGACTCCCGAGGCGCTGGTCCCGCAGGCGCCGATCTTCCAGAAGGTCGTCAGGGGCGACCCGGATGCCCCGATCATCGCCTGCCAGGAAACGACCCCGGTGCTCGCCCGCAAGTTGCTCGAACTCTCGAAGAACGGCAACTTCCAGGTGGTCTGGCCGGGCAAGGCCGCCACGCCAGCGCTATTCGATAGCAGCCCCTTCCTCCAGGGCAACATGATCCTGGTCCCCAAGCGCTACGAGGTGGTGCACGAGACGACAGCCGACTACTCCGGCCGCGCCGGCCGCTTCTGGAACGCCTTGAAGGGCGTGATCCGGGGCAAGAATCGCCCGAACGATCTGGTGAACGCGGCCCAGCGCCGCGGGCTCATCGACCTGACCCTGAAGGATCGACAGACGGGACGCACCTTCAGCGTGATCGCGACCCACCTGTCCGGCGCCCTGCGCAATCAGGAAGAGCCTCGTCTCGCCGCCGAGGTGCGGCACGCCATGGCCTCGGGTCCCGTCGTGGTGATGGGTGACTTCAACACCCCAAGTCTCGACACCAACCGCAACGGCGATCCCAACGTCAAGACCTTCTGGCGGAACCTCGATCGCGACGCGGGGCTCGCCGACATGGGTCCGAAGGGCGAGGCCGGCATCACCGACTGGGAAAGCGGCACGAACATCGACCATGTGCTGGCGACCGGGTTCCAGGCGATCGACTCCCACGTGCTTTCCGGGAATCAGATGACCATTCCGGGACGGCCCGATGCCAAGGGCGTCTCGGACCACTACGCCAAGGCCGTCACCCTGGACTACGAGGCCCCCTGAGGCGTCGGATGGCCGCGTCAACCAGCCCCCTACGAGATCCTTCTTTCTAGATCCCGCGCCGATCGCCCCACATGAGCCGGTGCAGCTGCGGCAGCACGCGTAACTCGTAGCGCGCCCAGAAGGGATCGGCGAGTACCGACTCGGCGAGTATCCTCAGGCGCGCCAGGTACGAGTCGGCCGACTCGCCCGCTCGGCCCACCGGCTGCAGCACGACGGGTGCCATCCGCTCGGCGACGAGCGGTAGATCCTGCAGCAGTTCCCGGACCTGCGCCAGGTCGGGCTCCCCGTCCACGACGAACTTGAGTTGCAGGCGATCGCCATAGGTCGCGAGGAACTCCCCGATCACCCGGCGGTTGGGCTTGTGGCCGCTCGAGCCCAGCTTGGGGCTGAGGCTCCACCAGTCGACCCGATCGTAGGGCTTGAAGATCGTCGCGTTGGTCTCGATCGTGACGTGGCGATCGCCCATCAGCTCGAGCAGGGGCGCGAGGTCCTGCATCATCGGCTCGCCGCCCGTCAACACGACGGCGCGGGCGCACACCTCGGCCATGATGGCCTCGGGGGTCATCTCGACGCCAGGACCCATCTCGCCCTCGCGCCACGAGTAGGTCGTATCACACCACAGGCACCGTAGGTTGCAGCGGAGAAGCCTCACGAAGGTGCTGGGCTGGCCGATGAAGGCGCCCTCACCCTGGACGCTGGTGAAGATCTCGCACACCGAGAGGGTGCGCGTCTCGACGGCCATCACGCCTCCTCGAAGCGGCACCACGAGTTGGGCCCCTCGTGCACGGTCACGGCCACCACCTGGGGGATCCGGTCGCGGAACACCTGGAAGAAGTGCCGCGACAGGCCCTCAGCGGTGGACTGGACGCCGGGCAGCTCCTCGTTGAGGTAGGTGTGGTCCGGTAACAAGGCCTCTAGGGCCTTGAGGGCGTTGAAGTCGACCAGGATGCCGAGCGCGTCGAGATCGCTGCCGGCCACCTCGACGTCGACGAAGTAGGTGTGGCCATGCAGACGATCGCACTTCCCGGGATGGCCGGGAATGCGGTGCGCCGCCTCGAATTTGAGTCGCTTTGTCAGCCGGTACATGCCCGTCATTCTACCAGAACGCCAGCTACCAGCCGATCCGGCTTGGTTGGACCCGGGGTCGATCCCGTGGTCGCCTCGCTTTTCGGCTCCCCGGGATCGATCCTCACGCAAGGATTGTATTCGTATTGACGATATATCGTTTATAAGTCATGATTGAGACGTCGGAAGGAGTTGCCATGCGTGCCGTGCTGGGTTGGACCTTGTTGATCGTGCTGGGCCTCTGGGGGGTGGCCTGCGCGACTCCGGGCGGGGCCCGGATCGACGGATGGCGGGGAGGGTGGGCGCCGATGGCGATCGCCGCCACCCTCCCCGCCGCCCATCGTCCCTCGGACGCGGCGGGTTACGTGCTGCTGGCCGTCCCCGTGAAGGCGACCCGCCGCGCGGTCGCGGCGGCGTCGGGCTCGACCGACCTCACGGATGCGAACTGGTCCTGGACCGTCAAGCAGAAGGGCCGGGTGCAGGCCTACGTGGTCCAGACCCCGGACTTCTACGAGGTCGTCGAGCAGGAGCTCCCGCGTCACCAGCAGACCTTCAACAGCCTGCCCGAGGCCCTCGCCTTCGCCAACCAGCACTACGCCAGCTGGCCCCTGGTATCGCTGGAGCAGTGAACAGCCATCCTACTCGCGAAGCGACCGGCTAAGATTTCCCCCCCCCTGCTCGGCAGGGGGGGAAATCTTAGCCGGTCGCCGGGAGGGGGGCTTCGGTTACTTCGCCGCCGGAGCGAGCTTGGTCGTGGTCTGGACGACCGCCTTCTTGGTCTGGGTGCTGTAGCTGCCCGTGATGGCGTACTGCTGCTCGCCCCAGCCCGTCACGGTCTCGGTGGCCGTGAAGTGGTAGAGCCCGGGCACGATCGTCGGAGTGACGGTCATGTTGCTCAGGGTCACGTAGTAGTCGGGGATCCGCTTCTCGAGCTGGGCCTTGATCGCGTTCTCGATCGTGAGGGTCTGCACCGTCCCCTGATCGACGCCAGGAACCAGCTGGCTGCCGGCCGCCGTCACCCGGTTCGTCGTCGCCGAAAGGGGCGAGGGGGCCGTTCCGCAACCGGTGAGGGCCGCGATCGTGAGGGCGGTAGCCAGCATCTTGGTCATCGTCATGGTCGTCTCTCCTACATCTATGGTCAACCGCAGGGCGGTGAGCGAGTGATTTCCTGAGGCACAGGGCCTTCGATGCCTTTCAGTATGGCAGGGTCAGCTGACAATGAAAAACAATAAGATCTTGCGAAATCATCCATGATCCGTTGACAATGGAGCCATGAATCCGGACTGGTTGCGCTACTTCATCGCCCTCGCGGAGACCAAGAGCTTCCACGCGGCGGCCGACCGGCTGCACGTGACACCCCAGGCCATCAGCCGGGCGATCGCCCTCCTTGAGGACCAGCTCCAGCTGCCCCTGGTCGACCGCGACCACCGGGTCAAGGGGCTCACGGGGCCCGGGGAAGCCCTGCTCGAAGAGGCCCGGCGGGTGGTGACGAGCCATGAGAACGCCGAGCGGCGCATGGCCGAGTGGCGCACCGCGGAGCCTCAGGGGCCCATCACCATCGCCGGCAGCGGCCTCTGGCACTACTATCTGCTGCCCACCATCCTCGCCGACTTGCTGGCCGCTTTTCCGCGCCTGCTGCCGCGCCTCTACTCGATGCTGCCCGCCGAGGTCGAGGAGCGCGTGGCCGAGGGAGCGGTCGACGTGGGGCTCTTGCTCGCTCCACCGCAGCGGCCCGACCTCGAGGCCCTCGCCGGGCTCGAGACTCCCTACCGGATCGTCGGATCACCTGGCTCGCCGAGCTCGTGGCGGGAGTGCGGTTTCGTCGTCCCGCGCTTCTTCCGACGCGAAGGCGCGACGTCGCTCGACGGCTGGCCGGACCACCAGTACCCGCGCCGCGTCGTCGCGGAGGCCGAGATGCTCGAGAGCATGGTGCGGCTGTGCGAGGCGGGAGTGGGCGTGGCCTTCTTGCCAGAGCTGGCCGTGCGGGACCGGATCCAGCGGGGTTCGCTCGTCGTCATCGCCAGGGCCCCGGTCCGGCACCACGACCGCCTTTTCGTGGTGCGTCGCAAGGGCGTCCGGCCAACCCCGGCGATCCGCGTGGTGTCCGAGCGCCTGGCCGGGTTCAGCGGCTGAACGGGCCCGTCGCGCGCCGTGCCGGATCGAGCTCCAGCAGGGTCGCCAGCTCTCGCAGGCGCTCGGCATGGGCGTTCCGATCGGGGTGGGTCGCTGGCAAGCGCTGCACGAGCCAGCCGCGGGCCGCAAGCTCCTCGAACGGCATGCCCAGGCGCTGCGCCACCTCCACGGCTGACTTCCAGGCCCCCGTCGCCCCGCCGACATCCCCCAATAGCCAGCGATACCGGCCTTCCAGCAGGCGCCGGCGAGGCTCGGCGATCGGAAACGAGCGGGCGAAGGCCCTGAGCTGGGCCATGGCCGCCCGACACAGCGGCCTGACTTGCCTGATCGACTCCCCGTCCTCCCAGAGCAACAGCATCGCTTCGGCAAGGCTGGCATACCCCTCGAAGGCCAGGGGGGCCGTGGGCATGACCCCTCGCAAGAGGTCGAGCAGGGCCTTCCCCTGGTGCAGGGCGCGCTCCGATTCGCCCATGAGGGCGGCCATACGGACCCGGATCCCCCGCACCCCGATCGACTCGGGCGTCGCGTGCTGGGTAGGCAAGACCGAGACCGCCAGATCGAGGTGCTGCTGCATCTTGGCGATCCGCTCGGTGGCGATGCCCACGCTGGCTAGCGCCAGCAGGGCTCCCAGCTCGACGTGGGCATCGTCACGGGCGCGAGCCCCCTGCCAGGTGCTGGAGAAGCGGGCTTCGGCCTCGCGCCACCGCCCCGACCAAAGCTGGGCGAACCCCATGGTGATCTGGGCCTCTCCCACCCGACGATGGTTCCCCATCCTCTCCGCGAGGCCCAGGGCAACCTCCCCGAGCTCGTCCACTTGCTCCCAGTGCCCGATCCCGAGCGCCAGAAAGGCCAACACCACCCGGCACCAGATGTCGGACTCGAGCGAGTTGGCTCCAGGCAATATGGCGAGCCCCTTGTCGCGATACCGGTCAGAGAGGCCCCTCAGGGACAGGAGGCCTGCCGGAATGGCCATGTTGGCGTAAGCGCGGGAGAGCTCGGCCGGGGTCCCCACGGCTTCGGCCAGGTTGAGCCCGACTAGGCAGGAAATCAGCACCCGGGGGGCATCGTTGAAGAAGAGGTAGATCGGCCCAAGCCGCTCCCAGGCCCGTACCGCCTCGAGGAGCGTGGTGTCCCCCGCCGCTCCTCCCCGGGCTCGGCGGGGGACGAGCAGGGTCCACGCCTGCCAAGCGGCGTGGCGCAAGAGCGCCATGCCCTGGGCCAGCCGCGAGGCCGGAACCGGCCAGCCTGCCAGCGCCACCACCCGTTCGAGGTGATGCCGCGCCTCCGACAACTGGCCGACCCCGAAGTGGGCCTCGCCGAGCAGTCGCTCGTAGCGGGCCGTGGCCCGGCGATCGCCCCCATGCTCCGCAAGCAAGGCGATCGCCCGGCCGAGGAAGGCGATCGCCTCCCGGTAAGCTCCCTGCTTGAGAGCTTGCTCACCGGCCTTTCCCAGGTAATCGATGGCCTTGATCGGGTTCGCGGCGCGCTCCCAGTGATGGGCCAACAGCGAGTAATGCGCCGACAGGTCGTGAAAGAACTCCTGCTCGTACCAATCGGCGATCGCGCGGTGCAATCCCTGCCGCTGGCTTGTCAGCATGAGGTTGTACACGGCCTCCTGGGTGGTCGCGTGCTTGAAGAGGTAGGAGAGCACCGGATCCGGGGACTCGAGGGGGGTGAGGTCCAGACGCTCCAGGACCCCCAGGTGGGCCAGCAGAGCGTCCCGATCCTGCTCGATGGGGTAGGCCGCTTCCAGCAGCGGATAGGCGAAGACCCTCCCGATGGCGCTCGCGACCTTGAGGGTGAGCTGCTGCTGGGGGGTGAGGCGGTCCACGCGGCTGGTGATGACCCCCTCGATCGTGCTCGGTAGGGCGATCGCCTGGCGATCCGACAGATCGACCAGGACCTCGCACCGCCCGTCCTCGACCCGGATTAGGTCGGCCTCGCGCAGGGCGAAGGCGAGCTCTTCGCTGAAGTAGGGGTGCCCCTCGGCCCGATCGAGGATGAACGAGGCCAGGTCGTCGGGCAACTCGTCCACTCCGAGGCGGCGGGCCACCAGCCGCCGGGTCTCGCCAGGATCCATGGCGCCCAGAGGGAGGACCCGGGTTCCGGCGGAACCGACGATCTGGTGGTATTCCAGGGGGGCGGCCTCGCCGAGGGGGCGCGTCGTCATGACGAGCAGGATCCCGGCTTGCCGGCTAGCCTCCAGGGCGACCGCCCATGAGGCCGAGTCGAGCCAGTGGGCGTCCTCGATCACGACGACCTGCGGGGCTTGACGGGCAATCTTGGCCATCAGGGCGCCCAGCAGGCGGCGAACGTTGGCTGCGCGGGTCTCGCCGGCCATCTCGGCCGTCACCCCGGTCTCCGCCAGGTTCATCGGCAGCACGGGCTGCAGGATCGGGACGATCGAGTGATCGGCGGAATCCAAGGAGGCCAGGACCCTCTCGCGGCAGGCCACGGGGTCCGTTCCGTACCAGCTCGCGAACACCTGGGGCCAGGCATGGAAGGCGTGCGACCGGTCGATCGCGTCTCCGGCCCCTAGGGCCCACCCGACCTCCCGCTCGCGCGCCCGATCGAGCAGGTGACCGACGAGGCGGGATTTTCCAACCCCGGCCTCGGCCTCGATCACGACCACCCCTCCCTCGCCATGCCGCGCCAGGGCTTCCAGGCGAGCTTCGAGGACCCCCCGCTCGCGCTGGCGCCCGATCAGACTCGCGATCGGCTCAGCCGGCTCGCGACCGACCTCGATCAGCCGGAAGACCTTGACCGGTTGCGCCTTGCCTTTGAGCCTCACGGGTGGCAGGGCCTCGAAGCGGGCCCGCGAGCTCGCGGCGATCGCCGTGGCCTCGTCGATCAAGGGGTCGCCCTCGGCCGCGGCCATCAGCCGGGCCGCCAGGTTGACCACGTCGCCGATCAGGGTGTACTCGCGCCGACGCTCGTTCCCGACCTCGCCGCAAAACACCCGGCCCGTCGCCAGACCCACCGAGGCCTCGACCCCGAGCTCCAGGAGGGCTCCCTGGAGGTCCCGGGCAGCCCGGACGGCCCGCACGGCATCGTCCTCGTGGGTCAGGGGAGGCAGCCCGAAGGCGGCGACCATGGAGACGCCCTTCTCGTCGACGGACAGCTTGTTGAGGCTGCCCTCGAAGCGGTAGAGGACGCGCTGCAGGGTGAGGGCGATCGCCTGGGCCTCCCCCAGCGGTGTCCCGGCCGTCAGTCCGGGCAGATTGGCGAAGATCACGGTGGCCGTGCGCAGCTCCGCCGTCCAGCGCTGCTGACCGGCCGCGAGCCGGGCGAGCACGGCCCCAGGGATCAAGCCCTGCAGGGCCGGAACCATGGCCTGTGTCACCGTCGGCGCTACGGCCACGGGCTCCCGCGATCCGGACCGCCAGGCCTGGAGCCTCACGACCCCATCGGAAAGGGGCACGACGGAGGCCCGATTGCCCACGTGGAAACACGCCTCGGGGGATAGCACGACCTCTCCCGGGCACGCCTGGGCCATGGCCCCTTTGAGACCTGAGAGGGGTTCGCCCGTGACCAGCGTCTCCCAGCGTCCGTTGAGGCCTCCGACGTAGGCCAGTCGGATGGGTCCAGCCCCGATGCCCACCCGGATCGAGAGGGGGGTCTCGCCCGGAACGGCGAGCCCGGAGACCAGGGACGGCATGCCGAGGGCGCACTCCGCCGCGCGAGCGACCGCCTCCGCAAGGCCGTCGGCCCCGGCCGGCCAGACGGCCAAGAGGGCATCCCCGGCGAACTTGAGGATGTCCCCGCCGTGCCGGTAGACCTGGGTGATGAGCGCCCCGAAGGCCCGGTTCAGGATCCCGATCAGGGTCTCGACCCCGGCTCCGCCGCGCTGCGCGAGACGCTCGGTGAGGGCCGTGAAGCCCGAGATATCGGCGAACAGGACTCCGGCCTCGCCGGTCTCGGCCGTCGCCTCGCCAAACGGCTCGGGAGCCGCGGCTAGGCGACGCAGCAACCAGTCGGGCGCGTAGCCCGAGATCGACTCGTGGGGGGCATCCATGGTGTCACCGAAGGAGCTACCGGGACCCTACCCGTCGAGGGCCCCCTCCCCCTATACCCAAACGATCGCCTGGTTTTCCGAGGGTCCCGGCTCGGAACGCAGGAAGACTAGTGGCGGGTAAGGGTCAAGAATTCGGTGCGCCGCGCCGGGTCCTGATAATCCCCTTCGAAGGCCACCGTCACCATCGCGCTGCCTTCCTTGCGGACGCCGCGGCAGGTCATGCAGCCGTGGACCCCTTCGATCATGACGGCCGCCCCCTTGGCTCCCAGGTGCAGCATGAGGGCCTGGACGATGTGCTGGGTCATGCGCTCCTGGATCTGCAGGCGCCGCGCGAAGCAATCGACCAGCCGAGCCAGCTTGGAGAGGCCCACGACCCGGTCATCGGGCAGATAGGCGATGTGGGCGACCCCGTCGAAGGGCAGCATGTGGTGCTCGCAGGTCGAATGGAAGGGGATGTCCTTGAGCAGGACGAACTCCTGGTAGCCTTCGACCTCTTCGAAGGTGGTGGCCAGGATCTCGGCCGGGTCCTGACCGTAGCCGCTGAAGATCTCCTCCCAGGAGCGCAACACCCGATCGGGCGTGTCGCGCAGGCCCTCGCGATCCGGGTCCTCCCCGATGACCTCCAAGAGCGTCCGGAGCGCCATGCGCGCCCGTTCTGCCTGGCTCCTGGGGAGCCTCAACTCGATCGCCACGGGGACCTCGCTTTCTGGCCAGAACCGGTGAAGGCGGCCCGCCACCTCCCATTATAGCGCGAGGAAGCGCCGAGTTGCGGATTCGGGGCCGGTTTCGAGGCGCCGTCGGCCTCAACCCCGGATCCCGCGGGGCCTCGCAGCGGGGGCTTGAATTCCACCGTATAATGATTTATCGTTTTCATATCAATCAAGAAGGGAGAGAGCGATGCCACGTGGGCCCCGGTTTCAGTTGCTGCCTGGCCGTTTATCGACCCTGGAGACCCTGCTCGAGACCTTCGAGGCGTGGCGCTCGTCCGGCCAGCTGGATCGGCTGCGGGAGGTGTGTCGCCTCCGGCTGCGGGCCCGGCCCCACCTGCTCGGTGAGCGGCTGCTCCTGGCCCTTTGCAGCGAGGTGACGGCCCCCCTCGAGGCGATCGTCGCCTGGGACGAGGTTCTCTACCGGGCCGAGCGCAGTCAGGAGTGGGAGCAGGTGGCGGGGTGCCTCCAGGTCATGGGGCAGCGCTTCCCGGTCGAGGCCCTCTCGATCCTCGACCGCGTGGGCCCCGACTTGCCGGACGCGACCCGCGCCCATCTGCAGGCCTCGTTCCTCCGGGAGCTCGATCGCCTGGGCGAGGCGACCCGGGTGGAGTCGGCGGCCGTCGAGGCCCCCTGGGAGGCCCCTCTAGCCATGGCATTGTGATCGGAGCCACCCCGTCCCGTCCCCGGGTCTGCTAGGCTGGACCCAGCCCCGGATCGACCAGGAGACTGACATGGACGCGACGAACAAGGGCCGGACAGGCCGATCGATCTTCGAACTCGCTGAGATCCGTCCGACGGGATCGTGGCAACCCCCGCGGCCGCGAGCCGATCGCCCCGCCGACCCCGTCGCCGAGCGCTCAGAGCCCCGCTCCAAGTCCGTGGGCCTCAACGATCGCCAGCTGACCCTCGCGATCGGCGCCGTCGAGCACGTCATGGCCGAACTGCGCCGGCTGCCCGGCACGGAGGCCCCCGTCAAGGAGTACGAGTCGTGCCTGATCGCCCTGAGGCAGGCCCTGGCCGTGCTGCCTCCCGGCCAAGCCGGCAAGGAGACGCCCTAGCCAGGCCCGAGCGGCGCCGCGCCCTGGGGCAGTACTTCACGGCCCGGGACGTCGCGGGCCTGGTCTGGGACCTCCTGGGCCTTCTGACCTCGCAAGGGCAATCGACCGTCCCGATCGTCTCGGGCCCCGTCCTGGAGCCCGCCGTCGGCGCCGGGGTCTTCCTGGAAACCGCTCTGGAACGAGGGCTCAGCCCGCCTCTCTTCACCGGGCTCGACCTCGATCCCGACCTGGAGGAGTCCTGGAGGCGTCTGCAAGGCCGCTATCCGGGCCTCGACCTGCGTCGGGCGGACACCTTGACCCATGACCTGGCCTCGGAAAGCTTCGCGCTCGTGGTCGGCAATCCCCCCTATGGCCAGCGAGCGACCGGGCTCAAGGAGCCGGTCGAAGCCGCCTTCCTCCGGCGGGCCGTGGAGCTCTGCCGTCCGGGGGGCTGGATCGCCCTCATCCTGCCGGACGGCCTCCTGGCCAACCGGCGGGCCCAAGGCTTGCGCGCCGCCGTGCTCGAACAGGCCGCCCTACGCCTTGTCCTGGCCTTGCCCCCCAGCGCGTTCCGCTCCCAGGGGGCGGCCGCCCGCACGGCACTCGTCATCCTCGAGAAGCGGTTGAACAGAGAGGGCGAGCCATCCGGGCTCGCTTTTCCCCCGCCCCCAACCCCCTCCCCCAGGGGCGGGGGAATCAAGGAGGCCCGGATTCCTATCCGGGCATATGTGGACGATCGCCCGGCCCTCGTCCTGTCCGCCCAGACCCCGGACGACTTCGGCCCCGTCCGCGAAGCCGTGGCCCGGAGCCTGACGTCCGGTGAGCTGGTGCCCGGGGTGCGGGCGATCGCGACCGTCGGGCCTTATCAGCGCTGGGATCCGGGCTACTGGGACCGCCCCCCCAGCCCGTTCATCGCCTGGATCGACGGGCGCGAGACCGTCCCGCTGGGGCACTACATCGAGCATCTGACCTACGGCCCCATCATCACGGGATCCGACCCCGAGCCGGCCGGCCCAGTGCCCGTCATCGGCCAGCGCGAGCTCGGCGTGTCGGGCTTGAACCTTTCGACGGCGCGCCGCGTCCGCGCGGACGGCCCCCACGATCCGCCCCGCAGCCGGGTTCGGGAAGGGGACCTGCTCGTCGCGCGGTCGGGTGTCGGCGGCCTCGGCAAGGGCCGCATGGCCGTGGCGGGGCCAGGGATCACGGGCAACGTGAGCTGCTTCGTGGACCTCGTCCGGCTCCGAGGCCTCGACCCGGTGTTCGCCTGGCTGTTCCTCGCCTCGTCCTTCGGCCAGGACCAGATCCGGCCCCTGATCAACGGGGTGGGGACGCCCAACCTGTCCTTTTCGGAACTGAGGTCCCTGCAGATCCCCGTGTTGCCGGAAGCGAAACAGCGGGAGCTGGCCAGCCTCTACGTCGAACAGGTGGCCCCCCACCACCAGGCCTTTCTGGACGCACGGGGTCCGGAAGACACCTTGCGCATGAGACGCCTGGTCGAAGAGGTGATGCGCAGGGTCCTGCGGGAGTTTGAGCAGGCCTTGCTGGCAACCTAGAGGGTGTCGGGCAGGCGAAGGCCTAAGGCCCCGTGCTTCCTCTAGCGCTTGCGTAGGGCGATCGCCGACAGCTCACGCCGCCCCGGCACCCCGTCCACGTCCGTGAACTCGCTCAGGATGAGCCCCGCGGTCGGGTGGTAGGTGTGGCGGCTCGACCCGTTGTCGTTCTTGGTGGAGAGCTGCACGCAGCCCCAGAATCGGCCGGCAGCCACGTCGACTGGGCCCAAGGCGAAGGCCCGCCGCAGGGCCACGATGCCCTGCTCGGTCTCCTCGACCCATTCACGCTCGATGAGCGGGTACTGCCAGATCCACTCCTGGACGACCAGGTCCTTCTTTCCACGGACCTCGACGGCCACGCCTTCCGGCGAGCGCACGACGTCGTAGCGATAGCGATCGCCGCGGCTATCCGCCTGCTCGACCAGGGCACGGAAGACGCCGCCGTCCCCACGGCCCTCGATCACCTCGCAGGTGCCCCAGCCCAGCTCCTGGTCCTCGACCCATTCCTGAAAGCTCGCGAGGGCGCCGGGCACCAGGAGGAAGTAGGGTGCCTCGGCCTCGGCCGGTTCCCAGCCCCGCCCCACCGGCCCGTTGTAGCTCGTGGCGACCGCACGCGAGGCACCCAGGGCTTCCAGGAAGTCGGCCGCGTCTGAAAGGCGGGTGGTGACGAGCACGTCGTGGTAGCGGCCGGAGGGAGCTCCGGCCGGGGTCGCGCTGACCCGGAACTCGCCCACCTCGGAATCGGTCCAGGAGGCAGGAAGTTCGGCCTCGTCCTGGGTATCGGCCGTCCCCGGGGGGCCCGAGGGCGCGAGCGGCGGAACCCAGACCGAGCGGTAGGCCATCTGCCCGTCCGAGCGGAGGAAGACGGTCTCGGTGAGGCGATCGCCCACCACCTCGAGGCAGCGCACCGGCACGCCCCGGTAGGCGAGGGCCCCCGGCCCGGTCGAAACGCCCACCCAGCCGGCGGCGGAGACCATGGGGGCGAGAGAATCCCGCAGGGAGTCGAGGTCAGTGGTGGGCAGAGAGGGCATGAAGGTCTCCTTGAGGGAATCGAGCCCAGGCATGCTAACACAGCCAAGGAGCGATCAGTGGGATCTGATCGGAGCCAACTTGCTGCCAACTCGTGATCGACATCTTGTTCATTCCAGGGCGGCTGGCTATACTGGACCCAGCCCGCCCGGCCCACCCCAACCAAGCAACCTGCCAAGCCCGGAGGCCCATTCGTGGAAGACACCCGTAGCGTGGGCGAGGCCGCCCCGGCCGTTTCGGCCCGGATCACGCCCGATCACGCCCAATACGACGACCTGGTCCAGCGCCTCTTCCTCACCAACGAGTCTTTGACCCAAAACAACCGCGAGCTCGCCGACCTCGACCAGCTCAAGGTCAACCTCATGGCGAACGTCGGCCTCGAGCTGCGGGCGGCGCTGGGCACGCTCGTGGGAATGAGCGCGCTGCTGGGTGACGAGAGCCTGGGCCGGCTCAACCCCGCGCAAAAGGATTGCGTCGAGCGCATCACCGAGGGGGGCAAGACCCTTTTGCGGGCCGTGACCGACCTGCTCGTCTGGTCGCAGCTCGAAGAGGGCGAGCTCAAGCTGCACCGCGAGACGGTGTCGCTGTCGGACGTCGTGCGCCGCACCCTCAAGGAGCTCCAGCCGCTCCTGGATGCCAAGGGCCACCACGTCGAGATCCGGCTCGACCTGCCCTTGCCCGAGATCCACGCTGACGCCGAGCGCCTCGTGCAGGCCCTGGGCAACCTCCTCGACAACGCGTGCCGGTTCACCGCGGCGGGGGGCCACCTGGCCGTCCACTGCCGACACGTGGGCGACAGCGTCGTGATCGAGGTGTGCGACGACGGCATCGGCATCGCGCCGGAGCACATGGCCCGCATCTTCGATCGGCACTACCAGGTGCGCGACCAGCGGGCCAACCGCAGCGGGGGGTCGGGTCTAGGGCTCTCCATTGTCAAGCGCCTGGTCGAGCTGCACGACGGCAGCGTGACCGTCGACAGCACCCCGGGGCGTGGCTCGCACTTCCGGGTCCGGCTGCCGGTGACCAGCCCCTAATCTTCCAGCTTCGCGACGAACTCGACCTCGACGGCCGCTCCCATGGGCAGCTCGGCGACCCCGACCGCGGCGCGGGCGTGGCGACCCCGCTCGCCAAGGACCTCGACCAGGAGGTCGGAGGCTCCGTTGATCACCTTGGGTTGGGCCGTGAAGCCGGGCGCGCTCGCGACGAAGCCCCCGACCCGCACCATCCGGACGTGATCCAGCGTGCGCCCGGGGGGCAGCACCGACTGGATCAGGGCAAGCCCGTTGACGGCGCAGGTCCGCGCCGCCTGATAGGCCGCCTCGACCTCCAGGTCGCGCCCGACGTGCCCGGTGGCGGTCAGTTGCCCGGCCACCATGGGCAGCTGCCCGGCCACGTGGATCCACCCGTCTACCATGACCACGGGCAGGTAGTTTCCGGCAGCGGGGGCGGGGGTGGGCAGGTTGATGCCCAATTCGGTGAGGCGATCGGCGATGGTTGGCATGCATGTCCTCCTGCGAAAGCCGGGCCATCCTAGGGAAGCCCAGAAGGGATTCTGGGCTTCCTTGAACCCTCTCCCCTGGGGGACGAGGGCAGGGTGAGGGGGATGAGCGAGCCCGGATGGCTCGCCCTCCATGCTATGCAGGGCCACGCCCGGCTGTCCACCGCGTCGCGGGCGGGAGTCGTGGTATAACGGTCCAGTCCGCCCGCAGGAGAAATGCCGCCCATGAACCGTGTCCTCTTGCCTCTCTGCGCCGTCGTCCTCGCCCTCGGGGGGCCTCGCGGGGCGATCGCCGCCGCCCCCGCGACCCCGTCCGTCCCCACGGCGACCCGCTCCGTGGCCGCCTCGGCCTCGGCCGAGACCTCGCTCGACGCGAGCGGCAGCGCCCTCGTCGAACGGGACGAGGACGGCCTCGTCATCGACTGGACGCACCTCTGGGTGCGGGTCACCGGGACCGGCATGGCCCCCGAGCGGGGCACCCTGCCGCAGCGGCGATTGTTCGCCAAGCGCACTGCCTTCGCGGACGGCTACCACCGGCTCTCGGACGCCCTCGACGGCATCCGCGTGAACTCCCAGGCCTACGTCCGGGACCTGACGGCCGTCGACGACGCAGCGCGGCTCGCCGTCAACGACATGATCCGCGAGGCCCGGGCCACCGACACCAACTACTGGGCGGACGGCTCGGTCGAGGTGACCCTCCAGCTCGACCTCGGCGGTCCCCATGGCCTCGCCCGCGCCGTGCTCGGCGCCCAGGCGAGCATGGTCGCGACCCCCAGCGTGACCCCCAAGAGCAAGCCCTCGGGCGCCGTGCTCGACGCGCGGGGCACCGGCGCTCAACCCGCCCTGCGGCCCCGGGTGCGGGACGCCAAGGGGCAGGCCTTCACGCCGGACGATCTGCCTTTCCACTACCTGCACCTGCCCGAGGGGGCCAGGGTCTTCAGCGGCAACAACCCGCTCAAGCTCAAGGTCAAGCGGGCCTACGGTCCCACCCACGCCGATCTTCTGCTCAACGACCGCGAGGCGGACCAGCTCAAGAACGCCCTGCGCGGCGACGTCAAGCTGCCCATCACCATCCTGCTCTGAGCGATGGCCAAGAAGATCCTTGTCATCGACGACGACGCCAAGCTGCGCTTCATCATCCAGCTGAACCTGCAGGCGGCGGGGTACGAGGTCCTGCTCGCCGAGGACGGCCCGCCGGGCCTCGCCCTGGTCAAGAGCGAGCAGCCCGATCTGGTCATCCTCGACGTCATGATGCCCCTCATGAACGGCTTCGACGTCTGCAAGACCATCCGCGAGGAGCCGGGCTTTCCGGATTGCTCGGTCCTGTTGCTCACGGCCCGCGGCGAGATGGAGGACAAGGGCGAGGGCTTCCGCTCCGGGGCGGATGACTACCTCGTCAAGCCCTTCGACCCGCGTGAGCTGGTCTGGCGCGCCGAGGCCCTGTTGCGCCGCCTGCGCCGGCCCCACCTCTCGGACGAGCCCCTGACCTACGGGGCGATCACCCTGTTGCCCGCGACGTTCGAGGTCAAGACCTCCGATCGGACGCTCAAGTTGACCAAGGTCGAGTTCTCGATCCTGCAGGTCCTCGCCGAGTCGGCCAACCAGGTCGTGACCTCGGAGGCCTTGCAGACGCGGGTCTGGGGCCAGGCGAACGACGACGGGGTCGCCGCCATGCGCGTGCACATCAACCGGATCCGGGCCCGGCTCGAAACTACCCCCGAAACGCCCCGCTACCTCAAGACGGTGCGCGGCCGTGGCTACGTCCTGGCAACGACCTAGTGACCACGGCGCACCGCAGCTGGTCGACCCGCACCCTGCTGGGACTCGCCTTCGTGTCCCTGCTGATCACGGTCGCGATCGCCGGGATCGTGATCGACCTGCAGGCGAGCGACGTCCGGAACCTGACCCGCCTGATGATCGAGGATGCCCACCCTGGAGTGGTGGTCGCTCAACGACTCCGCGAGATCCTACCGCGCTTCCACCTCGCCGAAGAGGTGAGCCACCTCAGCCGTGAGGAGGGGGACAAGGCCTTTGCCGAGGCGAGCCGCCACTTCGAGGGGGTGCTGAAGGACGAAGAGACGCTGACCACGATCTTCGTGGACAACCTCAAGGAGCTCCGGGAAATGCGGACGCGCTTCGCACGGCTCCTCGCCGATGCGGACGCCCTGCGCGCGGCTCACCTACACGGCCATGCCGGAAAGGACCTGCACGAGCGCCTCGAAGCGGACATCGCCCGCCTCGAAGAGGCCTGCCATGCCTACGCACGGGTCAACGAACGGGACCTGCGAGACAACGAGGCCGCCTTGCGGCAGGCCGCCAGGCGCGAGGACCTGGCTGTGCGGATCGGCGTGGGAACCCTGCTTGCCTTCGGGCTGGCCTGGGCCCTCATGCTGGCTCGCGCGATCGCCCGCCCCCTCTACCAGCTCAAACGTGGGGTTAGCCAGCTACCGGAAGCCGAAAACGGCCCCCTACCCCCCTTCAAGGCCTCCCTCAGCTCGCTCACTCCCCTGGAGATCCGCGAGCTCCTGGTGACCTTCCAAGAAACGGCCGATCTGTTGCAGCAGGTGGCCGAGCAGCGCCGTCGGGCGCAGGGAGGCCTGGAGCGCTCGCTCGAGCGCGAGCACCGGCTCAACGTCGACCTGGCCACCATGAACGCCTCCTTGGACGATCAGGTGAAGGCCAAGACCTCCGAGCTCGCCTCGGCCAACGAGCGGCTTTCCGAGCTGGTCGAGCAGCTGCGGGAGCGGGACCGCGAGAAGTCCTCCTTCCTGGCGGCCGTGAGCCACGAGCTGCGCACCCCCTTGGCCGTCATCAAGGGATCGGCCCTGACCCTGAGCAGCCTGGGATCGAGCCTGCCGCCGGACGCCGCCCAGCAGCTTCTCTCGCACGCCGTCGAGGAGGCGAACCACCTGAGCAGCCTGATCGAGGACCTCCTGGACGCGGCCCGCATGGACACCGGCACGTTCCGGATCAGCCTCGCCCCCGACGTCGACCCGGTCGTCCTGATCAACAGCGTCACCAGGGGGCTCGCCCCCCAGTTCGCCGGCAAGGGGATCACCCTCGAAGTTCCGCAGGGCCTCACCCTGCCGCGCCTCAAGGCCGACGCCGACCGGATCCGCCAGGTCCTGCGCAACCTGCTCGAGAACGCAGCCAAGTACACCCCGTCGGGCAGCACCGTGCGCCTCACGGCCCGCCGCGTGCCCGCGGACGACCGCCCGGAGCGCCTCGAGCTGACCGTGCAGGACAACGGGCCGGGCATCCCCGAGGAGCTGCGGTCTCGGCTGTTCTTGCCGTTCGTGCAGGGCCCGAAGTCCGAAGGTGGCGGCACGGGGCTGGGCCTCGCCATTGCCAAGCAGCTCGTGGAAGCCCACGGTGGCCAGATCGGGCTCGACTGCCCGCCGGCAGGCGGCAGCCTCTTCTGGCTCTGGATCCCCATCGCCTAGATCGGCTCCATTCGGGCTTCTCGGCGCTCCCGTGGTATAACCGAGGGGTGGCCCTTCCGGAGAGATCCACATGCCTGCCAAAGTGCTCGTGGTCGACGACGACGCCCGGCTGCGCTTCATCCTCACCCTCAACCTCGAAGGCGCCGGCTACCAGGTCTTTCAGGCCGAAGACGGCCGTCAGGCGCTCGCGATCGCCCGGGCCCAGCAGCCCGAGCTGGTCATCCTCGACCTCTCCCTGCCCTCCATGGACGGCCTCGTGGTCGGCCAGACCCTGCGGGAGGATCCAGGCTACCCCGACTGTTCCATCCTGATGCTGACGGCCCGCGGGCAGCTGGACGACAAGCTCAAGGGCTTCCGGCACGGGGCGGATGATTACATGGTGAAGCCCTTCGACGTGCCTGAGCTCCTCAGCCGGGCCGATGCCCTGCTCCGGCGGGTGCGGCGTCTGGATCGACCCTCCGCTCCGCTCGAGTACGGCCCCTTCCGCTTCTTCCCGGACACCCTCGAGATCGAGACCCTGCAGGGACGCCTCCCGTTCACGCCGATCGAGTTTGCCATCCTGCAGGCCCTCGCCGAGGCCCAGGGCCAGATCGTCTCGCAGGAGACCCTGGTGAAGCTGATCTGGGGCGAGGGCCGCAAGGAGGGCCAGTCCGGGGTCCGCATGCACATCAACCGGATCCGGCAGCGGCTGGAACCGCGCCCCGACGTGCCCCGCTACCTGCTCACCATCCGGGGGCGGGGCTACCGGCTCGCCCATGATCCGAGCTAGACGCCCGAGCACCTTCTGGCTGCTCGGCCTGGCCTTCGGCGCCATGCTGGGCGCCATCGCCCTGACCGGTTGGGCCATCACCGACCAGGCCCGGCAGGTCCAGCAGCAGACCCAGGACATCATGCAGGACGGGGTCCCGAGCGTCGTCTCGGCGGGCCACCTCCAGGAGATCCTGAACGCCTGTCGGATCGCCGAGCGCAACTACCGCACCGATCCGGACCCCGGGCAGACCGCGACCTTCAACGACGACGCCCGCCGGTTCCAAGCGGTCGTGAGCCGCGAGCTCGCAAGCCCTGTCTTCTTCCCGGGCGAACGGGCGCAGCTCTTGACCCTGCAGGCCTCGTTCGCCCGGTACGTCCAGGACGACGGCCGCTTCCGGCGCACCGGAGGGACGGCCCCGGTCGAGGCCGATCTGGCCCGGCTGGAGCGCGAGGCCCGCGAATTCGAGGCCATCAACCTCCGCGGCATGGAGCAGGCTCGGAAGGCCCTCATGTCCCTGCATGACCGCCAGACCCGCGTGGTCGAGGTCGGGATCGGCCTGTGCCTGGTTGGGGGGATGCTCTGCGCCTTCCTGTTCGCGAGGAGCCTCGCCCGGCCCCTGCGTCGGCTCACCCGGGCGGTGGCTGCCCTGCCGCAGCGGGGGCCGATCCCGGCGATCGCCTTCAGCCGGCTCGCCCCCTCCGAGCTCGTGACCCTGCACGCCACGTTCCAGGAGTCGGCCCACCTGCTGGAGCAGGCGGACGCGCGGCGTTCGGAGGCCGAGGCCGAGCTGCGGGACGCCCTGGCTCGCGAGCGTCTGCTGACCAACGATCTCGATCGGCAGGTCCACGAGAAGACTCGCATGCTCGCCAAGGCCAACGCCCACCTGTCGCAGCTCGTGCTGGAGCTGCAGGATCGGGATCGCCAGAAGGCCGTGTTCCTCGCCGCGATCAGCCACGAGCTGCGCACCCCCCTGGCCATCTTGAAGGGCTCCCTGCAGACCCTGCAGAATCCCCAGCTGCGCCTCGGACCCGCCGAGCACGACCGGCTTCATCAGGCGATGGCCGAGGAGATCCAGCACCTGGCTGCGCTGGTGGAAGACCTCCTGGACACGGCCCAGATGGATGCCCGGTCCTTCGCCCTGCGTCTCGAAGCCGACGTCGACGTGGCGAGCCTCGTCCAGGGGATCGTGGCCGGGTTCGGCCCGCAGCTGGAGACCCGCGGGTTGTCGCTCGAGCTCATCCTCCGCGAGCCCCTGCCGGCGATCCAGGCGGACCCGCAGCGACTGGGCCAGGTGGTGCGAAACCTGCTCGACAACGTCCTCAAGTACGCTCCGGCGGGCAGCCCGGTGCGCCTGACCGTCGAGGCCGTCCCGGGCGGGATCGAGTTCGTCCTGGAAGACGGTGGCCCGGGCGTGCCGGAGTCGCTGCGCGAGCGGATCTTCGAGCCCTTCGTGAGGGACCCGGATCCCGGGAGGCGGGGAGTCGGGCTCGGGTTGGCGATCGCCCGCGAGCTCGTCGTGGCCCACGGCGGCACGATCGAGCTCGGCGCGTCGGAGCTCGGCGGGAGTCGGTTCTGGTTCCGGCTACCTACTGGAGGGGGCCCGAATAGAACCGCTTCGTCGCCTTCCCGGTGACCTCCACGGCTGCGCCCAGGAGCTTGTACATGGTGGGCAACACGAGCAGGGTCAAGAGGGTCGCCGTCGCGAGCCCCCCGATCACGACCGTCGCCAGGGGCTTCTGCACCTCGGAGCCGATCCCGCTTGAGACGGCCATCGGCAAGAGGCCCAGGGCCGCGAGGAGGGCCGTCATGATGACCGGCCTCAACCGGCTCTTCGCCCCCTTGAGGATCGCCTCGTCCATGGGCATGCCCTGAGCCCTCAATCGCCGGAACTGGCTCACCAGGATGACCCCGTCCTCGGTCGCGATGCCGAATAGGGCGATGAAGCCGACGGCGGCCGAGACGCTCAGGGGAAGGTGGGTCAGGAGCAGGGACAGGATGCCCCCGATGAGCGCGAAGGGCACGTTGCAGAGCACCAAGAGGGCATCCCGCAGAGACTTGAACATCCAGAACAAGAGCACCAGGATGAGCCCCAGGCTGATGGGCACGATGATGGCCAGCCGCGCCATGGCCCGACGCTGGTTCTCGAACTGGCCTTCCCACTTCAGCTGGTAGCCGGGCGGCAGCTTGATCTTCTGGGCCACGAGGGCCTGGGCGTCCTGCACGACGCTGCCCTGGTCTCGCCCCCGGATCATGCAGTGGATCGGCATCATCCGGCTGTTGCGCTCCCGGAAGATCATCATGGCCCCGGGCTGAACCGAGAAGCTGGCGAGCTGGGCCATGGGCACCTGGAAGCCATCCGGCGAGGGAATGGTCAGGTCCGAGAGCTGGTCGATCCGGTCGCGGTCGCCCGCCTGCAAGCGTACGGAAATGTCGAACCGGCGCTCGCCGTCGAGGTACTGCGACACCGCCTGGCCCCCGATCGCCGTCTGGACGTAGCCCTGCAGGTCCGAGACGTTGAGCCCGTAGCGGGCGAGGCGCGCCCGATCCGCCTCCAGGATCAGCTGCGGCAGGCCCGCGACCTGCTCGACGTCGACGTCGGCCGCACCGGGGACCTGGCGGATCACGCTGGCGATCGCCTGCCCCTTCTCCTGTAACACCTGCATATCCGGCCCGAAGAGCTTGATCGCGAGGTCCCCCTTGATGCCCGAGAGGGCCTCTTCGACGTTGTCCTCGATGACCTGGGAAAAGTTGTAGGTGACGCCCGGGATCTGCTTGAGCCGGTCGTTCATCGCAGCGATCAACCGGTCCTTGTCGGCGTGAAACTGGCTGCGCCAGTGGTCCTTGGGCGCAAGGTCGACGCCGTACTCAACGTGGTTGATCCCCTTGGCATCCGTTCCGTCATCCGACCGGCCGAGCTGACCAAGCACGGTCGTGACCTCGGGGAAGGCGCGCAGCACGGACCTGACCTGCCGCTCCAGGGCCTGCGCCTCTTCGAGGGAAACCGAGAGGGGAAAGGTCGCCGTCAGCCAGATGTTGCCCTCGTCGAGCCGGGGTAGGAACTCGGTCCCCAGACGAGTCGCGAGTCCGAGGGCCACGACGAGCAGGACCGCCGCCGCGGCGACGGCGCGCCGCGGATGACGGACGAGTCGGGCCAAGAGCGGGTCGTAGACCCGGTGCAGCACCCTCATGAGGGGGTTCTGGCGCTGCTGCAGCTTGCTCGTGAGCAAGTAGGAGCTGAGCGCCGGGACGAAGGTCAGGAACAGGAGCAGGGAGCCGAGCAGGGCGAAGCCCAGGGTGAGAGCCATGGGGGCGAAGATGCGGCCCTCGACCCGCTGGAAGGTGAAGATGGGCAGGAGCGCGACGATGATGATGGCCTTCGAAAAGACGATGGGGCGGCCCATCTCGGAGCCGACGTTGCGGATCCAGGCGTCGCGCTCGTCGCGCTTCTCCAGGAGCCCCTGCTCCTGCAGGAGCAAGAAGCGGACCAGGATGGCCTCGACCATGACGACGGCCCCGTCGATCAGCACCCCGAAGTCGACCGCGCCCAGCGAGATCAGGTTGGCCGGCACCCCCTTGATGAAGAGCATCAGGAAGCCGAAGGCGAGGGCCAGGGGGATGACGGCGGCCACGATGATGGCCGAACGGAAGTTGCCCAGGAAGAGCATGAGGACCGCGGCGACCAGGATCCCGCCGAACACCAGGTTGTGGACGACCGTGTGGACCGTGTGCTGGACGAGCTCGGTGCGGTCGTAGAACGGGTTCAGGTGATAGCCCGGCGGCAACAGGCCGTGGTTGAGCTCGTCGACCTTGTCCCGGATACCGGCGCAGACCCGGGTCGGGTTCTCGCCGATCCGCATGAGCACGACGCCCTCGACCACGTCGTCCGCCCGGTTGAAGCTGGTGCTGCTGCGTCGGACGGCGGTGCCCAGGCCGACCTGGGCCACGTCCTGAACGAGCACCGGGGTCCCGTTGCGCTCGGCGAGCACGACGTGGCGCACGTCATCGAGATTCTTGACCAGCCCCAGGCTGCGCACCGTGTACTCTTCCTGGCCGTGGGTCAGCACGCTGCCGCCCACGTTGGCATTGTTGTTGGCGACCGCCTGCGACAGCTGCGGGATCGAGATCCCGTAGTCCTTGAGCCGTTTGGGGTCCACGTCGACGTGGATCTGCTTGAACCCGCCCCCGTAGCCGTTCACGTCGACGACCCCCGGAACGGTCTTGAAGGCCGGCAGGCAGACCCAATCCTGGACGGCCTTGATTTCGTAGGTCGGGGTGCCAGGCGGGGCCTCGAGGACGTAGCGGTAGACCTCACCCAGCGAGTTCTCCAGCGGGGCGATCGAGGCCTGGATCCCGGTGGGCAGGGTCACGTTCTGCAGGTGCTCCAGCACCTGGGCCCGGGCGAAGTAATCGCTCACCCCATCCTCGAAGATGAGGGTCACCTGAGACAGGCCGAACATGGTGCGCGAGTACTGCCCGCTCATGTGCGGGATGCCGTTCATCTCCCGCTCGATGGGCAGGGTGACAAGCTTCTCCACCTCCTCGGGAGCCGACCCCGGAACCTGGGTGATGATCACGACCTGGGTGTCGTTGACGTCCGGGAAGGCCTCGACCGGGATGTTGCGGAAGGCGTAGACGCCCGCCGCGAGCAGGAAGCTCGCGACCGCGAGCACGATCAGGCGGTTCTTGACGCTCAGGGAGATGAGGCGCTGCAGCATGGTCCGTTTACTCGCCGCTCGCGCGGAGCTCGAGGGCCCCGTGGATGACGACCTGATCGCCGGCCTGGAGGCCCGAGAACACGGCCAAGAGGCCCCGGTACTCGGCGCCGACCGAAACGGTCGCCGGCGCGAAGCGATCGGGGGCGATCGCCCGGTACACGAGCGTCTCGTGGCCCTCGTGCAGGACGGCGGTCGCCGGCATGGCGAGCACGGGCCGCGCCGGGGTGTGGAGGCGCGCCGTGGCGAACATGGCCGCCTTCAGGTCGCCGTGCGCGTTGTCGACGATGACCCGGGCCTTGGCCGTGCGGCTCGTGGGGTCGAGGATGTCGCTCACCTTGGACACGACCCCGCGGTAGACCCGCCCCGGATAGGACAGGGTCGTGATCTCGGCGACCTCGCCCGGGTGGACGCGCGGTAGGTCCTTCTCGTAGATGTCGACGAGCGCCCAGGGGTGGGCGAGGTTGTCCAGGGTGAACACGGGGTTGGCAGGCGACACCATCTCGCCGATCGTGAGGGTTCGCGCCGTCACCGTGCCGGGAAGGGGGGCCAGGATGGGGATGGTACTGTCGATCTGGCGAGTCTCGGCGAGGTGGGCGATCTGCGAGGCGTTGAAGCCATGCAACAAAAGCTGATTGCGAGTCCGCTCCTCGGCGACCTTGGAGGTGCTCAGGTCGTGCTCGGCCTGCAAGTAGTCCTTGCGGGCGGCGAGGTCCTTGGCCAGGAGGGCCTTTTCGCGGTCGAAGGCCTTCTGAGCGAGCACCCGATCGGCGTTGGCCTGCAGAAAGTCGCTCTGGGCCTGCCCGAGGTCCGCGCTGTCGAGTAAGGCGAGGCGCTGGCCGGCCGAAACGCGATCGCCCACCGAGACGTCGATCTTGAGCACACGGCCGTTCAACCGGGGGGTCACGTGGGCCTCGTGGTCGGTATCCAGCGCGATCAGGCCGGTACTCGTCAGCTCGTCCTTCAGGGCCGTGACGGCCACGGCCGCCGTGGCGAGCTGAATGCGTGTCTGCTGCTCAAGGTTCAGCCGGACCTCGCTGGAAGGTCGGGTAGCCTTGGCTGCGGGCTCGGCCGCCTTGGAGACTGAACAGCCGACGAGCAGAAAGGTCGCCAGGGCAGAGGCGATCCAACGGGCTTTCATGGACGGGTACCTCGCAAGGACGTGATATCGGTCGCCGCGGCCACCTCGAGGGTCGCCAGGGCATCGTTGTAGGCGTGATAGGCCTGGTTGTAGGCCCCTTCGGCGTCGCGGTAGGCCTTCTGGACTTGCAGAACGTCCTGGCCGCTGGCGTCTCCGTGGCGGTAGCGGATCAGGGTCTGGTCCACCAGGCGCTTGGCATCCGGCAGGAGGCTCTGCTGGTAGAGCCGGATCTCGTTCTCGGCGACGACCACCTGGCGGTAGGCGTCGTCGACCTGAGCCTGGATCTGGTTCTTCTGCGAGCGCAGGGCCTCGGTCAGGGCGCGCTGGTTGGCCTCGGACTGTGCGAGCTCGCCCTGGCTGCGATACCACATCGGCACGTTGCTGGTGAAGCCGAGGATGCCTCCCAGGACCCCGTAATTGGTGGTGTCTCCCTGCGCCGCCACCCGGCCCCAGGTCGGCCCCCCGAGCTGTCCGCCCCAGGTGCCGGCCCCGTACTGCCACTGGGCTCCACCGAGGTCCTTGTTGGCCTCGATCACGTGGTGGTTGAGCTGCTCTTTGGTCAGCGCCGCCTGGGCCTGCGTGACCTCGGGCCGATGGCCGAGGGCAAGCTCGAGCAGGCTCTCGTAGCTGGGCAGCTGCGCCAGCTTGGGATCGAAGGGCTCGGTGGGCTCGTAGGTCACCGTGACGTCCCGACCCATGACGGTGTTGAGGCGAGCCTTGGCGTTGGCCAGGTCGTTCTGGGCGACGAGCTGGTCCTGGCGCGCCATGTCGAGGGCGACCCGGGCCCGGATCACATCGACCCCGAGGCCGTCGCCCAGCTTGAAGCGCTCGGTCGCGATGTCCAGCAGCTTTTGCATCCAGGCGACGTTGTCGTCTGACAGGACCAGGCCCTGGCGACTCGACAGCACCCGGTCGTAGGCCTGGTTGAGGGTGCTGGTGTAGTTCCAGCGGGTCAGAGCCAGCGCCTGTTCGGCGACGATCTTGTCCTGCCGGGCCATGTCCCGGCGCAGGTGGAGCTGCCCGAACATGTCGAAGTTCTGGCTGACGGTCAGGGCGGAGAAGAACTGACTCGGGTTGGAGGGGTTGACCCCGCCGACGTTGACGTTGACCGACGGGTTGGACCAGGCCCCGGCTGCCGTGACGGCGCCCTCGGCGGCATGGAATTGGGACTCGGCGGTGGCCAGATCGGGGTTGTGAGCGAGACCGTAGGCGATCGCCTCCTGACGCGTCAAGCCAACGTCGGCCGACGCCGGACTGGCCAGGATCAGCCATGCCAGGCCCAGGCTCAGGGTTCGTATCGATGCGAGGAAACGGCGCATGGAGGGCATTCCAAGGTAGAGGGGGACGCTATCCTAAGCCTATGGTGTCATCTGGCAACCGGGTTGAATGTGACGGAGTCGGTACCTTGTAACTCAACGTAAAGCGCCCCGGCGGACGTTCTCAACCAGTATTGCTACAATAACGTTTTAGTTAACTTATGTCAAACACGAGCCCATGACGTCCGACGCCCGCCGGCGGATGGCCAGCGGGCGTCGATCATCGGTCCGGGAGGCTAGAGTCGGACGAACCGGACGTCGTGGAACCCGTCAATGTTGCCAATGCGGGCGAGCAAATCAACGTTGATGGCGTCGTCAACATTGAGGGCCATGACCGCCGGGCCCTTCTTGTACTTGCGGCCGAGCTGGAAGCCGAAGATGTTGACCCCCTCTTCGCCCAAGAGGGTGCCGATCACCCCGATGGATCCGGGCCGGTCCTGGTGCGGCACGATCAGGATGTCGCCCACCGGGGCCATGTTGAAGGCGTGCTCGTCGATGCGGACCAACCGCGCGTCGCCTTCGCCGAACACGGTGCCCGCCACCGTGTGCCATTGCCCCCCCCCGATGACGGTGACGCTCATGAGGTCGGCGTAGTCCCGCGACTCGTTCGAGCGGCTCTCCCGGACCTCGATCCCCCGTTCCTTGGCGACCAGGGGGGCGTTCACGTAATTGACTCCCTCGGGGACGGCGTGGGAGAGGGCCCCCTTGAGGGCCGCCACGGTCAAGGGCTCGACGTTCTTGCCAGCGAGCCCGCCGTGGTAGAGGATCTCGATCCGCTCGATCGCCCCGTCGAGGAGCTGCGCCGCGAAGCTGCCCAGTTTCTCGGCGAGCCCCATGAAGGGACGCACCGGCTCGACCACCTCAGGCCGCATGGTCGGGATGTTGACGGCGGCGCGGGCGCTACCGCCCTTCAGGACCTCCGAGATCTGCTCGGCCACGTCCACCGCGACCTTGATCTGGGCCTCTTCGGTCGAGGCCCCGAGGTGCGGGGTCAAAACGATCGCCTCGCCGAGCTCCCGCAGGGCGCTCTCGCCCAGTGGCTCCTTCTCGAAGACGTCGAGTGCCGCGCCCGCCACGTGTCCGGATCGGATGGCGTCCACCAGGGCCCCCTCGTCGATGATCCCGCCACGGGCGCAGTTCACGATCCGCACGCCCGCCTTGCAGCGCGCGAGGGACTCGGCGTTGAACAGCTTGGTCGTCTCGGGGGTCTTGGGCACGTGGATCGAGATGAAGTCGCTCGCGGCGACCAGCTCGTCGAAGCTCACGGGCTCCACGCCCAGTTCCTGCGCCCGCTCGGGGGTTAGGAACGGGTCGCAGCCCAGGACGCGCATGTCGAGAGCGCGAGCGACCTTCGCGACCTTGGCCCCGATCTTGCCGAGACCGAGCACGCCCAGGGTCTTGTGGTACAGCTCGGTGCCCATGAAGCGCTCGCGCTTCCACTCGCTGCGCTTCATCGCCGTATCGGCGCCCGGCACGTGGCGGGTCAGGGCGAACATGAGGGAGAGGGCATGCTCGGCGGCGGCGATCGTGTTGCCGTCGGGCGAATTGACGACGATCACGCCACGCTTGGTCGCCGCGGGCACGTCGATGTTGTCGACGCCCACCCCAGCGCGGCCCACGATCTTGAGCCGGGTTCCGGCTTCCAGGACCTCGGCCGTCACCTTGGTCGCCGAGCGGACCATGAGGGCGTCGTACTCCCCGATGATCCGCAGCAATTCGGCCGGATCGATGGCGTCGCGGGCATCGACCTGCGCGACCTCGCCCAGGATGGCGATCCCCGCGGGATCGACTCGGTCGAGCACGAGCACCTTGAAGGGGCCCGGGGCGGCGAGCCGCTCGGCCGGATTGGTGAGGGACTGGGTCATGGGAAGGGGCCTCCTGAGCTAGCGGGCGGCGACGGGTTCGCGGAGCGCGGCCTCGGCGGCGGCGATCGCCGCTCCCGGCTGGATCCGGGCCCCCATCAGGGCGAGGGTGGCTTCCAGGGCCGCGAGCATGCCGAGCATGTCCGCTGCATCATAGTACCCAAGGTGGCCGATCCGGAAAATATGGTCGGTGAGCGGGCCCTGGCCCCCCGCGACCACGTAGCCGAAGCGCGCCTGCAGGGTCTTGCGGAACTCGGCGGGGGAAATCCCCTCGGGCGGGAAGATCCCGGTCACGGCCCGCGAGGCGTAGCGGTCGTCCTCGACGACGAGCTTGAGGCCCAGGGCCCGAGCGCCCGCGCGGATCAGGCGCATGAGCTGATCGTGGCGCTGGTAGATGGCCTCGAGGCCCTCGGCCCGCAGGAGCTTGAGACTCTCTTCTAGGGCGAAGAATTGCGAGATGGCCGGGGTCCAGGGGGTCTGGCCCTTGGCGTGGAAGTCGCGGTGCTTGCCGAAGTCGAAGTAGAAGCGCGGCATCTTGGCCTTCTCGAAGGCCCGCCAGGCGCGGGGGCTCACCGAGGCGAAGGCGAGGCCCGGGGGGATCATGAAGGCCTTCTGGGCCCCGGCGAGCACCACGTCGAGGTCGAGCTCGTCGACGGGCAGGGCCGAGGTGCCGAGGCCCGAGACGGCATCGACCAGGATGAGGGCGTCGGGCAGGTGACGGCGGATGACCTGGGCGATCGCCCCCACCGGGTTGAGGATCGAGGTCGAGGTCTCGTTGTGGGTGACGAGCACGGCCTGGTAGGGAGTGCCCTCCTTGAGCCTCGCCTCGACCATCTCGGGGATGACGGGCTCGCCGTAGACGGCTTCGACCGTATCGACCTGGGCGCCGTAGGTTTCGGCGATCTTGGCGAAGCGCTTGCCGAACTCGCCCGAGACGAGGCCGAGGACGCGATCGCCCGGCGACAGGGTGTTGACGACGGCGGCTTCGAGGGCCCCGGTGCCCGAGGTGGTCATGATGAGGACGTCGTGCTCGGTCTGGTAGGCCCACTTGAGGTCGGCGAGGATGCGGGCCAGCATGGCCGCGAACTCTTTGCCGCGGTGGTTGATCATGGGCCGGGCCATGGCGCGCAGACTCGCGTCGGGGCACGGGGTGGGGCCGGGGAGCATGATGCGCATCTGGTCGGTCACGGGGATCTCCTCACCTAAGGGGGGCAGACGCCGTCAGGGCGCGCGAGACGGGCCTCGCGCGCCCCATGTTACCATGAAACCCTTGTTTGACTTGGATCGCGGGGCGATCGCCTATTCGGCCCACCCCTTCTTCCGAGCCAAGGCCTCTGCTTCGTCTCGCGTCACCGCGTCCACGAAGAATGGCTTGCCGCTGAACTTGTAGCCGAGCAGGGCCTTCTTGACCTGCTCGTACGTAAGGTGGTTGCGCTTCATCTCGGCCTCGTTGAGGAAGAGCTGCGTCGCAGAAGCGTATTCGAACAGGTCGGCGCCGTTCTTCACCTTGTCGAAGCGGCGGTTGAGGTCCCCCAAGAGCCTCGTCTCCGGCAAGAGGGCCCCGTGGGACAACTCCTGCAGCGGGGTACTGCCGTGATCGGCCGTGAGGGCGACCAGGACGTTGTCCGCGCCCACCTTGTCGGCAAGGGCCTTCACGATGCGGCCGACCTGCTTGTCCTGATCGGCCAGGATGTCCGCCGCCTCGTCCGACTCGTGGCCGTAGGCATGGCCCCCGGCGTCGGTGGACTTGAGGGTGACGAACATGAGGTCGGTCACCCCATGGGTCCCCCAAGGCTCGTGCTCGATGAGCGAGACGACGTTGTCGCCGTCGAAGTCGGCGTAGGCGGGCGTCGTCCTGACCTGTGCCTTGGGCTCGATGGGGTGCTGCATCCAGACGCCCGTGCCATTGGTCAGCTTGTCGAGGTAGGGCTTGGGGCTCAAGCCCTTGAGGTAGGGGGGAAGGGTGTAGAAGGCCTCGTTCGTCGTGAGCTGGCCCACCTTCTCGTCGTAGAAGATGCCATACGGCTTCTTGTTTCCGCGGAAGAGCGACCCGTGGCCGATCATCCCGATCACGGCCCGGTCGGCGTAGCAGTAGCCGGCCACCATGGCCTTGTTGTGGGTCTTCTTCAGCCAGAGATCAGCCAGGGATGGGCTATTGACGAAGATGGGAGAGGTGTCGTTCTCGCCCCAGAACGAGTAGCGCTCCCCACCCAACCCCTTCATCCACAGGCTGTTGCTCGGGATGCCAGTCTGAGCGGGCCAGGCCCCCGTCCCGATCGCCGTGTGCCCGATGCCGGTTTCGGCGTCGAGGTGGGTGACCCTGGCCGAGGTGTAGTAGGTGCCTTCCCGCTTGAGCCGGTCGATGTTCGGCGTGAGACCGGGGTGGGCCCGGTAGTAGACCTCGCCCGCCTGGTCGAACACCAGGGTCAGGATCACCTTGGGGTGCTTGGCACCAGGCTTGAGGGCCTCCTTGAGGACCCGACCGGTGGCGTCCTCGGGGGGAAGGGTGCCCATCAGGTGGGCGTAGGTGGGCACGAGGTCTTGCTGGGTCGCCGGCGCCTCGGTGCGCACCCCCTCGCGCACGAAGCCCGGGCCCCAGAGCACGATCGGGATGTGGGTGTCGTACTCCCAGGTCACGCCGTGGCTCGTGCCGTTGGTCTTGATGAACTTGCCGTGGATGTGGGTGGTGCCGTCGCAGTAGCCCGTGCGGGTGCCCACCATGTTGTACTTGGCGGGCAGGTAGAAGATCTGGCCCGAACGCTCGCTCGCCGAGCGGGCCGCCGCGTCCCGGAACTCGGCCTTGACCCGGGCGAGCTCGGTGGCGGACGGCGGGGGATAGTGGAAGGCCGAGTCGGACACGGCCGGGAAGGCGGTGGCGCCCGTCGCGGCTCCGAGCGTGAGGCTCGTCGCGAGAAACGAGACGGCGAAGGGGTGGCGCGGCATGCGGCATCTCCTGAAGGGCAAGGGGACCGCTGCATCATAGCGGATCGCTCCAGGGCCAGCCAGTGACGGCGCCTCGGCCCATCAATCGTCGGTCAGGTCCCCGATCGCCCCGGACAACGGGGGTCGCGCCGGGATGGTGAGGACGCGCTCTCGCAAGCGGTCCTCTTCCAGCGCGCGGCGGCGAGCCTGGAGCAGGTCCTGAAGGGTCACGTGGCCGATCGGCCGGCCGCTGGCATCGACGACCGGCAGGCGGGTGCGGTCGCTCTCGGCCATCCGGTAGGCCACCATGCGCAGGGGTTCATGCGGATAAGCGACCAGGCCATCCGCCGCCCCGACGAGCGGCTCGGGGTGCATGACGTCACGGACGGCCAGCTGCTCGAGCGGGTCCACCGCGTACTCGCGGCTCAGGTGAAAGCCGCGCCGGGCAAGCTTTTCGGTCAGGATCGAACGAGGCAGCACCACCACCGTGAAGGCTTCGGCCACGACGACCGCCACCAGGAGCGGCAGCAGGACGTTCAAGTCGTGGGTCAGCTCCAGGGCGAACACGACCCCGGTGAAGGGGGCCCGCATGGTGCCGCCCAAAATGGCCGCCATGCTGATGAGCGGCCAGAATCCGGGGCCCAGGTTCGGAAGGAAGGCGGATTCGAGGGCGCCCAGGGCCCCACCCATCATGAGCAACGGAGCGAGGACGCCGCCGGAGGTGCCGGATCCGAGGGCGATCGCCCAGATCACCGACTTGACGAGGAGGATCCCCGCGACCATCCGCCCCGTCGCATGGCCGGCGAGCAACGAGCCGATGAGGTCGTAGCCGACCCCGAGCGCCGGCGGGAAGACGAGCCCGCCCGCCCCCACGGCCACGGCCCCGATCGCGGGCCACCACATCCAGTGGACCGGCAAGCGCCCGAAGGCATCCTCCATGGCGTAGACGAGGCGGGTCAAGAGTCCCGAGAAGATGCCAGCGCAGAGCCCGGCGCCCGCGCAGGCCACGAGCCCGAGCGGCCCGATGAAGGCCGGATGGGCCCCGGTCGGGAAGAGGGGACCCGCTCCGAGCAAGTAGTGGCGCAGGGTCGCGGCCGTGGCCGCGGCGAGGGCCACCGGAATCAGGCTGCGCGGCTTCCACTCGAACAAGAGCAGCTCGACCGCCAAGAGCACCGAGGCGATCGGCGAATCGAAGGTGGCCGCCATGCCGGCGGCCGCGCCGGCCACCAGGAGGGTCTTCCGCTCGGAGCTCGTCAGGTGGAAGAATTGGGCGAGCAGGGAGCCCACCGATCCGCCCGTCATGATGATCGGACCCTCGGCCCCGAAGGGCCCCCCCGAGCCGATCGAGATGGCCGCCGAGATCGGTTTGAGCAGGGCGACCCGCGGTTGCACGACGCTGCCGCGCAGGAGGATCGCCTCGATGGCTTCGGGGATGCCGTGGCCCCGGATCCGCTCGGAGCCGAAGCGGGCCATCAGGCCGATCACGAGGGCCCCCGCGACCGGCACCAGGAGGGCCCACGGGCCCAGGTGATGCTGGGCCGGGGTGACCGGGGCGAACGAGAGGCGCTGGAAGTAGCAGAGGTTCGTGAAGAGGGCGATCAGGCGCAGGAGGATGAGGGAAAGGAAGGCGCTCACGGCCCCGAGCCCGACGGCGAAGACCGACATGGACACCATCGCGCGGACCGAAATCGGGCTGAAATCCCCCAGCGAAGGGGGGGAGGACTCTTGCACGCTCGCCAAGTCAGGACTCCTCGTTGACAGCCTTTCCGAGCCCGAGGGCCTCCAGGGCGCGAATCAGCTCGGGCCCCAGCGTTCCGAGCTCCTGTCGGTGGACCTTCGACAGCTCCCGCAGGGCCTCCTCTCCCAAGTCCGTGATGGCGAGGTGAACCTCGCGCCGATCCGCCTCGCTGCGCGATCGCCTCACCAGCCCCCGCTCGACGGCCCGGCTCACCAGCTCGACCGTGCTGTGGTGGCGCAGCTGCATCCGCTCGGCCAGTACGCCGATGGTGGGCGGAGTCCCCTCCGGCAGCCCCCTGATGGCGAGCAAGAGCTGATGCTGCTGGGGTTCGAGGCCAGCCGCGCGGGCCATCCGCTCGCTGAAGTGCAGGAAGCGCCTCAGGTGGTAGCGAAACGCAGCCAGGGCCCGATACTCGTCGAGCGAGAGATCGGTGGGATCGGGCGAATTGTATCGTGACACGATACAATTTCAGCATGCCCGCTTGCTCCTGTCAATCCCCCGTCCAAGGGATCGCGGTGGGCCCCGGACGGGCTACGGCTCGGACCCGAGCAAGCGCACGCGCCCCGACGTGCCGTCAACCTCGATGAGCGCCCCGTCAGGGATCCGCTCGGTGGCTTGGGGCACCCCCACGACGGCCGGAATGCCGTATTCGCGGGCGACCACCGCGCCGTGGGACATGGCCCCGCCCATCTCCATCACCAGGCCAGCCGCCGAGAGGAAGAGCGGCGTCCAAGCCGGGTCCGTCGATGGCGCGACCAAGATTTGCCCCGCCTCGAGGCCGGCATTGCGCGGGTCCAGGACCACGTGGGCCCGACCCGTGACCGTTCCTGCGGACGCCGGGGCCCCGGAAAGCCCGTCCTGGTCTTGACTCGGCGTCGGCCCCGCCACCGGAACCGTCCCGTCCGACAGCAGGATCCGGGGAACCTGCCGGCGCTGGAGCTCGGTGGCGTAGTCGGCACGCCGTTGACGCACCAGGTCGCGCACGGGTCGTCCCTCGCGGGCGAGACGCACCTCGCGCAGGTCCAAGAAGAAGATGTCCTCGGCCGCCTCGAGCGCTCCCTGCCCGGCGAGCTCCCGCCCGACCTGCGCGAGGTGGGTCCTGGCCTGCGCGAGGCCGGTCACCAGGATGAACTTGTGGCCCTCCCTCAGTCCAAACATGGCGCGCATGCGGCCCAGCAGGAACCGGACGAGCCTTCCGCGCAGGGGGTTGCCCCGGGCGGCTCGCTGCGTCAAGGTTTCGACCATGGCGTCGGCCTCGGTCTCGGCGCGGCGGAAGACCCGATCCGGGGCGAGCTCCGGATCGCGCATCCGGCCGTAGCCCCGGATCACCCCGAACAGGTAGGCCGGCTCGTCCGCCCAGCGCGGCGCCCCCAGGTCGATCTCGGCCAAACCTCGCTGTCCGTAGGCCTCGAGAAACCGGGTGAGGCCCTCTTGCAGGGGTCCGGGAAGCCGGCCGGCCCGGAACCGCGCCTCGAGCTCCGCGGGTTCCAGCGAGTCGAGGGCCTCGACGGAGGCGGCGTCCTCCTGCGCGTGCTGCGCCAGCTGCCAGAGTGCCAGGTCCATCTCGGTCGTGGGGTTGTTCGGCAACGCGCGCCGAGCCGTATCGAGTTCCTCGGCGGTCGCCAGGTCGCTGAGGAGGGCCTCCGCCACGCCCCAGGCGATCGCCCCGGCGATCGCCACCGGCGCGACCACGAGAAACCCCTCGGCGATGCCGAACAGAATCGCCTGGACCCTCTCGAGGGGATCGCGACCGGACGACGGCTGAGGGGGACGCCGCAACCGAGCGGTGGCCCGCGCCACGGCCTTCCCGGGATTCCAGAGGGCGCCCAGGATCCGGAAGGGCAGGCGGGTGCGTGCCATGACTCCCGCGAGCCGCCTGAAGGTCGTGGCCCTAGAAGCCGGGACGGGCTTCAGCTCGGGGTCTTCCGCGAGGAGGTGCTCGACGATCGGGACGCTACGCGCCTCCATGTGGGGCATGACCCGGAGCAGCATCCGTCGACCGAACGGGTGGCGCAGCACCGGGGTGAGGTCCCCGAAGACGCGCATCCCGGCCTCGACCAGGAACGGCGGACCCGCCACCGGATCGGCGAAGGGAAAGCCCGCCGCGGCCATGAGGCTCGCCAGGGTGAGGCGCATGCCCTGCACGCCCATCGGGGTGAAGGGCTGGAGCATCCCCTGGAACACGTTCAAGGAGAAGTAGACGTGCCGATCCTCCGGGATCGGCCCGGATGGCAGGGGATAGAGGGTCGTGATCGGCCGCGCCTGGGTGAGCCAGAGGGTCCCCTCCCCATCGAGGGCGAACTCGATGTCCTGCGGCGCGCCGAACACTCCTTCGACGGTCGATCCGAGCTGCACGAGCGCGCGGATCAGGTCGTCGGTCATGCAGGCCGACGAATCGGCGCCCTCGCGCTCTTCCCGCCGGGTGCCACCTCCTTCGAGCTGGCGGATGGCCACGCGCTTATCGCCCAGGCGTCGCTCGAGCACGGCGCCCGTGCGGCGATCGACGACGAAGTGGTCGGGGTTGACCTCACCCGAGACCACCGCCTCGCCGAGCCCCAGGCTTGCGTCCAGGACGGCTTCTCGCCGGTTACCGGTCAACGGGTTGGCCGTGAACAGGACACCCGCGACCTGGGCGTCCACCATGCGCTGCACGACCACGCCGAGCCGGACGCCCTGGGGGTCGATCCGATTGGCCGCCCGGTAGCTCACCGCCCGCTCGTTCCACAGCGAGGCCCAACACCTCCGCACGGCGTCGAGCAACGCCACGCGGCCCCGGATGCCCAGGTAGGTGTCCTGCTGACCGGCGAAGCTCGCCGTCGGCAGGTCCTCCGCGGTAGCCGAGGAGCGCACGGCGACGGGGACTTCGGGCCCGAGGGCGTCGTAGGCCTGCATGATGGCCTGTTCGAGGTCTGGCGGGAGGGGGGAGGCGACGATCAGGCCTCGCAGGTGGGAAGCCAGTTCAGCCAGCCGGGGATCGCCCGCCTGTTCGACTCTGGCCATCCCGGCCAGCAGGTCATGGACCTCGCTCGAGGCCGCGATCCGCTCGTAAGCGGCCGTGGTCACGCAGAAACCAGGGGGGACCGGTAACCCGGCTCGGATCAGGACGCCCAGGTTGGCCGCCTTGCCGCCCGAATCTCCGAGCGTGTTCGCCGGATCGGCGAGCGGCAGGATCCACGGTTTCGGCGCGGTGCGGGTGGCGTCCTGGATGGTCATGGTCCGCCCCTCCTCAAGCTCGTGACGAGGTATAGTGATTGCTATACTTGGTATAGTGGTCGCTATACTAGTATGTCAAGCCCCTCTAGAGGAATTTCCGGGAGATCGCGGATGTCCGAGCTTTCTGACCTGCTGACCGAGTGGTCGTCCTCCGCCGAGGCCGCGCCGGCGAGCGTGGAGGCCCGCATCACGGCGGCGGCCCTGGAGCTGTTCGCCGAGAGGTCTTACGAGGCGGCGACGACGCAGGCGATCGCCAAGCGCGCCGGGGTCACCGAGCGGACGTTGTTCAAGCACTTCAAGAACAAAGAGAGCCTGTTCGTGCGGACGGCCTATCCGGCGCTCCTGAAGCTGCTGCGCCCGGTGGCGCTCGGCCAGCTTAGGCGGGTGCTCGAAGCGCGGGGGGGCGAATTCCGGGCCACCATTCGGTCGATCGTCGAGGAACGGGTCTCGTTCGCCTTGAAGCACCCCGCGGTCGTGAAGCTCGTGGCGCAGGAGATCCTGCTCAGGCCGGCCTTCCGGCAGGTGGCCTTCAAGTTCATCACCGAGGAGATGGGGCCGACGCTCGAGGCCTTCTTCGCCGACGCCCGGGCCACGGGTCAGATGCGGGACGTGCCGACCGGCCTGGCGCTCAGGACCCTGGTGTCGAATGTGCTGGGGTTCGTCGTCGCGCGCATCGTCGTGCTTCCCGAGGCCGGGTGGGACGATGAGCGGGAGGTGGGAGCGATCGCCGATCTCATCCTCGATGGCCTCGCCGCCCCGGCTACGCGAACAGGTCCTGCCAATGGAACGAGCGCCCTCCCGTCAGGCTAGGTTGGAGCGCTGCAGGGCGGAGATCGGTTCCCCGGCAAGTTCAGTGGCTCGATAGTAGTTCCAACGGCCTTGCTTGCGGGCGGTCACCAGTCCAGCCTGGCTCAGAACCGCCAGGTGGTGCGACAGCGTCGCCTGAGGCATCCCCAGGAGGTCCATGAGGTCGCAGACACAGACCTCTCGGTCGTGAACGAGGTGGAGGACCTTCAATCGCGCCTCGTCCCCCAACGCCTTGAACACCCGAGCCCGCTCGGCCAAGCCTGGCGGGAAGGCCGGAGACCCGACCGATGGCTCGCAGCAGGAATTTGACCGCTTGTGGCTCTCGCCCATCGTGTTCCCCTTGACAGTCCACAACACATCGATTATTTTCGATACATCCAATTTTACCGATTTATTGGGCAATCGTCAAGGCGATCGCCGAGGAGGTTTCCATGCCCAAGATGCACGTCTCTCTCAACGTCGCCAACATCCCCGACTCGATCGAGTTCTACCGCCAGTTCTTTGGAGCCGAGCCTGTGATGGTCAAGCATGACTACGCCCGGTTCGAGCTGTCGAACCCACCCCTGAACTTCGCGATGAACGCGCGCCTGCCGGACGAGGCCGGGGATAACGGTCGGCTGTCGCACCTCGGCTTCCAGGTCGAAGGAGCTGAAGGCGTCGAATCGGCTCGCAAGCGTCTCGCAGCCTCCGCGATCCTCTCCCTCGACGAGACGGACACCGTCTGCTGCTACACTCGCCAGGACAAGGTCTGGGCAACGGACCCGGACGGCAACCGCTGGGAAGTCTTCTTCGTGACGGACGCCGACGTGGACGCGCCGACCTTCCAGGGAGAGGCCTGCTGCGTGCCAGTCGGTGAGACGGCCGATGGCTCCTGCTGCACGCCAGCCGATAGACAAGATGCCGTGGCTACCGGGAAGGGCTGCTGCTGATAGCGACCCGTAACCACCAGGGCTCATTCGAACGAAAGGACCGCCACGCGCCCGGCATGGCGGTCCTTTTCCCATGACGACCGCTGTCGACCGCCAGACTCTCGTTCAGGGGATTGACAGGAAGGGGGCAGCGAACCATTATTCTAATAATCGTTAGAACGTTAGATTATTTCCTCGAGGAGGAACCATGGAGCGCCTGAGGGAGATCAAGGACCGGTTCTACGAGCAATTTGCTCGCATCGGGAAGGCCGTGTCGAGCCCCAAGCGTCTGGAGATCATCGACCTGCTCTGCCAGGGGGAGAAGACCGTCGAGACCCTGGCTCGTCAGGCCGGCCTGACGGTTGGCAACGCCAGCGCCCATCTCAAGGCCCTGAGGGAGGCCCGACTGGTCGAGGTGCGCAAGGAGGGGCAGCATTCCTACTATCGACTCGGCGACGAGTCGGTCTGCGCGTTCTGGGTCACGCTCCGTCTCCTGGCCGAAAAACGCCTCGCGGAGGTTCGCGCCACCGAGGAGCTGCTCGATCCGGAGGGCGTCACCCGGATGGACCGCCGGGAGCTGCTCGCAAAGGTCGAGCGAGGTGAGGTCACCCTCATCGACGTGCGGCCGACCGACGAGTACCGAGCCGGGCACCTTCCGGGGGCGCGCTCCATCCCCCTGGAGGAACTGGAGAGCGCGATCGCCTCTCTCCCCTCCGACCAGCAGATCGTAGCCTACTGCCGCGGCCCCTACTGCGTCCTGGCCATCGAGGCCGTGGCGATCCTTCGCGATCGCCATGTGCCGGCCGTCCGACTCAGAGACGGCGTCTTCGAGTGGCGGATGGCCAACCTACCCATCGAACTGGCTCACTAGGCGGGAGACGAAGTCCTCTAGAAGGAACGAAGCGAGGAGGGGGCATGAAGACGGTTTTGGTGTTGGGCGGCGGCTCAGGGGGACTCGTGGTGGCCAATAAGCTGCGAAAGCGGCTGCCCAGGCAAGATCGGGTGGTGCTGATAGATCGGGAGCGGGACCACCTCTTCGCCCCCTCGCTCCTCTGGCTGTCCATCGGGGATCGGGAAGCCAACCAGATCCAGCGGCCGCTCGACAGGCTCGAGCGCAAGGGGATCGAGGTGATCCACGGCGAGATCGAGCGGCTCGACCCCGCCGCCCGGTCAGTGGTGGTATCAGGCCGGGAACTCACGGGAGACGCCGTCGTGATCTCGCTGGGGGCCGCGTTGGCACCCGAGCTGGTGCCCGGATTGAGCTCGGCCGGCCATAACCTGTACACCCTCGACGGAGCGCTGGGAATCAGGGAAACCCTGCGCCGTTTTCATGGGGGGCGAGTGGTCATCCTCACGGCGGCCCCTGCCTACAAGTGCCCGGCGGCCCCCTACGAGGCGGCCATGCTCGTCGAGTACGATCTGCGCCGCCATGGGCTCCGCGATCGCAGCGAGATCGCGGTCTACGCGGCCGAGCCCGGCCCCATGGGAACGGCAGGCCCCCAGGTCTCGGGAGCGGTCACCCAGATGCTCTCCCAGAAGGGGATCAAGTACCATCCGAGCCATCAGGTCCAGTCAGTCGATCCGCATGAGCGCCGCATCCGCTTCCAAAACGGTTCCGAGGCGTCGTACGATCACCTGGTCTATGTCCCCCCCCACCGCGCTCCGCTGGTGGTCAAGGAGGCCGGGCTCTGTGGGGAATCGGGCTGGGTGACGACCGATCGCGCGACGCTCCGGACCGCTTTTCCTGCCGTCTATGCCCTGGGCGATGTCGTGTCGATCCCGCTCGCCATGGGCAAGCCCCTGCCCAAGGCCGGAGTCTTCGCCCACTATCAGGCGGAGGTCGTGGCCGAGAACATTGCCAGCCAATTTGAAGGCCGGCCGGAATCGGCTTGCTTCAATGGACATGGCGAGTGCTTCCTCGAAGTCGGCGACGGTCGGGCTGGGCTTGGCCACGGCAATTTCTACGGGGAGCCGACTCCCCAGGTGAAGATGCGGCCTCCCTCTCGCTGGCTTCACCTGGGTAAGGTGCTGTTCGAGAAGAACTGGCTCCGTCAGTGGTTCTGAGCGAGGAGCGGGAGATAGGGACCGTCGGCAGAGGTCGGGGCTCCCGGTGGTCCCGGAAGCGACGCAACGGATCCGGGGTCCCTCGCGTTAGGACGTGGTAGCGGTACGATCGGGCGACTCCGTTCCGCCGATGATGACCACACTCACCGGGCAGGTCAGAAACCCGTCCAAGCGGAGGACGTGTTGCCGGATAACCTTAGGAACCGACCTCCCGCTGAAGGGCTTCGTGGATGAACATCTTGAGCAAGGTCTGGTAGCCGATCCCTTTCCTCGCAGCCAATTCCCGGGCGAGCGCAAGGTCGGCCGTCGGAATCCGGAGCTTGATCGGTTGCGATGGCGGCAGGTACTTTGCCATCGCCGCGTCGGCCTGGCGAAGCCCTTCCGCCTTGGAGGGGAGCTTCGCCATGATCGCGGCCACCCGCGCTCGATCCGCTGAACTGGGTTCCTCGAAGTAGTCTTCGAAGTCGTCGGGATGAGCGTCGTAGAAGGCCCTCTCAGCGGCCTCGTTTGCAAACTTCGGCAGACGCTTCCTGGTCATGGCTCCTCCTTCTGGAACAGCTTCCGATGCTTGGTCGACTCGTGGGCCGTCACCGGTCGAATCCTCCCGTCGCGCATCGTCCACACCAATCGCAACACCCGTCCCTCGTTCGTGCGACCGGCAAACACGAAGCGGTCTTCACCGTTCACGTTGCCAACCTTGAGGAACACGGGCGCATTGTAGAAGGCTTCGACAAACTCGACCGGCGTCACCTCGTGCCGAGCGATGTGTTCGATGTTGGCGGCGTCCCAGTCGAACTCCACCTCAGGTCCCCCCGCCGATGAGCTAGACTGTACACCCAATGGGTGTACTTTGCCAAGCAGCTTGCCCGGTTTGGCCCTGACCCGATGCCGCCGGGCAACCGCCAGCAAGGCCGAGAAAGCGATCCAGCTCAGGAGGCTTCCAATGCGTGCGCGACTTTGCCTGCAAACCTGGGTTGCTTGCGGTGAAGCGGCTCTGGGCGCTGCTGGACGGTGATCGTGGGCCGACTGGGTAGCTCGGCTGCCCGCAACAGGGGGTCCCTCGGCGGCAGCGGGTACAGATCGCAGGAATCAAGGACGACCGGCCAGACCGGAACGAGGCCCACGGAGAGGCTCTACACCTCGTCCCCGTGCAGGCCCTCGTCCTGGGCGAGCCGGGATAGCTCGTCCAGGGCCTCCCGCCGTTGGCTGTCACGGCGGTGCTGGTAGGCCAACAAATCGGCCATCCGGATCCGGCGATGCGACCCGACCTGGACGTAAGGGATCGCCCGCTCCTTCAGTAGCTTGGTCACGAAGGGCCGCGACACGTTCAGCAATTCGGCCGCCTCCTGGGTGGTCAGCTCTCGGTACATCGGCACCAGATACGCAGCCTGCCCCGAGGCCAGGACGTGAATGAGCTGCCGGAAGGCGCGGTAGGCAGATTCGGGGATCGGGATCTCATGCCCATCTGATCCGACCAGCTTCGGTGCTGCCGGGGCCAGGGCTTGCTCCAGCAGTCGGATCGCTGGGCGCTCCTGCTCCTGGGCGATGATGGGTTCAACACGGGCAACCTGCGAAGACATGGCGCGTCCTCCTGAACCTCAGCCCATCACAGATGAAATAGTCGAATCAAGTGAAATATTCGAAATATCAATTAAATGAACCTACCGGCCATCAGCAGCTCACATCGGAAGCCGCGCCGACGATGGCCCGCGAAGTCATGGGTTCCGGCTAGTCCTTCGAACGCCTCGATCTTGCAGGGCACCGCCGACATTGCCAGGTCCTCGCAAAAAACCCCCGCCGAAGCGGGGGTTTGGGAAGCTTAGCGCTTCGAGAATTGGAACCGCTTGCGGGCCTTCTTGCGGCCGTACTTCTTGCGCTCCTTGGCCCGCGGGTCGCGGGTCAGGAGGTCCTCGGTCCTCAATGCCGACCGGTAGTCGGGGTCGACCTTCAAGAGGGCACGCGCGACACCCAGGCGGATGGCGCCGACCTGCGAGGTCACGCCGCCGCCCGCCACGCGGACGTGCACATCGTAGCTGCCCGCGTTGTTCGTCGCCTCGAGGGGCAACGACACTTCGCGGATCAGCACCGAGCGGAAGCCCACGTAGTTGTCGAGCGGGCGCTCGTTCACCGTCACGCTGCCCGAGCCGGGCACGAGCCGCACCCGGGCGATCGCCGTCTTGCGGCGACCCGTCCCCCAGTAAGCAGCCGTCTTCGTCTTAGCCACGCGCGTACTCCTTCTTCGTCTTGAGCTCGAACGCCTTGGGCTGCTGGGCGGCGTGCGGGTGGTTGGGGCCCGCGTACACCTTCAGCTTGCCGTACTGGGCCCGGCCCAGCTTCGAGTGGGGCAGCATGCCGCGCACGGCGTGCTCGATCACCCGCTCCGGGTGCTCCTTGATCAGCTTGTTGAAGGTCGTCGACCGGTACCCACCGGGCCAACCCGTGTGGTGGATGTACTCCTTGTCCGTCGCCTTCTTGCCCGTCACCTGGACCTTCTCGGCGTTGGTGATGATGACGAAGTCGCCGCAGTCCACGTTCGGGGTGTAGAGGGGCTTGCCCTTCCCCCGGAGCAGGTCGGCGACGACGGTCGCCAACCGGCCAAGCGTCTGGCCTTCGGCGTCGATCAGGTGCCAGTGCCGGGTGATCTCCTCCGGCTTGGCGAAATAGGTCTTCACGTCGTTCCTCCTAAAAGGGTCTTCCGATCTCCGCCCAGGGCGGAGGATATTGCGCTCGTACGAAGGTCAACCCGCACGCCGGAGCCGTCGGCGGCACCCACGTCGACTCCGCTGGGAGTTCGACCAGGCGCATGAACACGTCGGCCCCGAGCCTCCCCTGGCCCACCTGCAGCGCCGCGCCCACCAGCCTCCGCACCATGTGGTACAGGAAGCTCTTGGCCGTGAGAGAAAAGGTCATAGCCCCTTCCTCCACCTGGCACCGTGCCTCGGAGACGGTCACCACCGTGCTCCTTGGCGTCGACCCCGTCGACCCGAAGGCCGCGAAGTCGTGGGTCCCGACCAGGCCCTCGAACGCCTCGATCATGCGGGCCGCCTCCGGCATGGGCCGGGGCTCCCAGTGGTACCAGAAGCGGCGCAACGGATCCGGGGTCCTTCGCGTCGAGACCTGGTACCGGTACGATCGGGCGATCGCCGAGAAGCGGCTGTGGAAGGCCATGTCGACCTCCCTTGCCGCCTGGACGGCCACGTCGTCGGGCAAAAGCGCGTTGAGCGCCCGCACCCACGTGTCGTCCGGATGGCCCTTGGCGGTGTGGAAGTTCACCACCATTCCACTCGCGTGGACACCGGCGTCCGTCCGCCCGGCGGCGACGAGCCGGAGCCCGTCCGGGGTCTCCCCCGTCAACCGCCCGAGCGCTTCCTCGAGCACCCCCTGGACCGAGCGATCCCGGGTCTGGCGCTGGAAGCCGGCGAAGTGGGTCCCGTCGTACGAAACCGTCAAAGCGACGTTCCGCACCCCGGGACCCCTGAGTGTCTTACCCCTCGACCAGCATGACGATCGACTGCGGGGCGTTGTCGCCACGCCGCGATTCCGTCTTGACGATCTGGGTGTAACCGCCCGACCGCTCGCGGTACTTGGGCGCGAGATCGGTGAAGAGACGCTTGGTCACTTCGCCATCCAGGATGAAGGCCTCGGCCTGCCGACGTGCGTGCAGGTCGCCGCGCTTGGCGAGCGTCACCATCTGGTCGGCCGAGACGCGCAGCGCCTTGGCCCGGGCCTCGGTGGTCGTGATCCGACCGTGCCGGAAGAGCTCGGTCGTCAGGCTGCGCAGCAGGGCCCGACGCTGGTCGGTCGGCTTGCTGAGCAGATTCTTGGCTTTGCGGTGCCGCATGGGTTAGTCCTCTCTCGCCCCAGCGAACTCGTCGCTGGTCTCGCCGGAGGCCATGTGGAAACCGAAGGCGCGCATGCGCTCGATGACCTCTTCGGCCGACTTCTTGCCGAAATTCTTGATGTCCATCAGCTCGCGCTCGGTCTTCTTGAGCAGGTCGCCGACGGTGTAGATGTTCGCCCGCTTGAGGCAGTTGTAAGCGCGGACCGAGAGCTCGAGCTCCTCGATCGACATGTCGGTCGGCTGGGGCTTGCCCGCCTCGGCCGCCTCGGCCTTGCGGCCACCACCCGGCAGGCTCTCGCGCGCCAGATCGGCAAACACGTCGAAGTGCCGGATCAGAATATCCGCCGCGCGGCTCACGGCCTCAGTCGAGTCGACCGCGCCATTGGTCCACAGCTCGAGGTTGAGCCGGTCGAAGTCCGTCATCTGGCCGACGCGGGTGTCTTCCACCGTGTAGTTGACCTTGCGGATCGGCATGAAGATGGCGTCCACCGGGATCACGCCCACGGCCTGGTGAGGCTTGCGGTTGCGCTCGGCGGGCACGAAGCCCTTGCCCTTCTCGATCTGCAGCTCGATCTCGAGCGAGGCGCCCTTGTCGAGGGTGGCGATCGGCCAATCGGTGTTGACGATCTCGACGTCGGCGTCCGTCACGATCTCGCCCGCCGTCACGACGCCCTCGCGGTGCACGCTGAGGTGCGCCGTCTTGGCATCGCTGCCATGCAGCTTGATCACGACGCCCTTGAGGTTGAGGATGATGTCGACCACGTCCTCGACGACGCCGGGGATGGTGGTGAACTCGTGGGGCACGCCCTCGATCCGGATGGCCGTGATCGCCGCGCCATCGATATCGCTCAGGAGCACGCGGCGCAGCGCGTTGCCGAGCGTGGTGCCGTAGCCGCGCTCGAGCGGCTCGGCGACGAACTTGCTGTAGGTGAGACCCTCGGGAGTCGGATGCGACTCGGCGAGTTCGATTTTAGGCTTATCCATTCGTTCCTCTCGTTGGCCCGCCAGGGCGGGTAGGCTTAACGCGAGTAGTACTCGACGATCAGGTTCTCGCGGATGGGGGTGTCGATGTCCTCACGGGCAGGGACACCCACCACCGAACCGCTCAACTTCTCAGCGTCCACGACGAGCCAGTTCGGAATCTTGGCGACCGGGGTGACGGCCGCCGTCTTCTTCACGAAGTCGGTGCTCTTCTCCATGACGCCGACCTTGTCGCCGATGCGCACCCGGAAGCTCGGGATGTCGACGCGGCGGCCGTTGACCGTGAAGTGGCCGTGACCGACCAGCTGACGGGCGGCTGGGCGGCTGGGGGCGAAGCCCAGGCGATGTACGACGTTGTCGAGGCGGGTCTCGAGGAGCTGCAACAGGCGCTCACCCGTGACGCCCTTCTTGCGGGCAGCCAACTCGTAGTAGAGCGAGAACTGCTTCTCGCCGACGCCGTAGAAGCGGCGGGCCTTCTGCTTTTCACGCAGCCGGAGGCCGTACTCGGAGACCTTGTGGCGGGCCTGGCCGTGCTGGCCGGGGCGGTAGGCGCGACGAACGATGGGGCACTTGCCGGAGTTGCACTTCTCGCCCTTGAGGAAGAGCTTGATGCCTTCCGCGCGGCAGAGGCGGCACACCGGGCCGGTATGACGGGCCATGGGGGATTCCTCCTTCGAAAACTTAGACGCGACGGCGCTTGGGCGGGCGGCAACCATTGTGCGGGATGGGGGTCACGTCCTTGATCAGGGTGACCTCCAACCCGGCGGTCTGCAGCGCGCGGATCGCCGTCTCGCGGCCCGAACCGGGGCCCTTCACGTACACCTCGACCGTGCGCATGCCATGCTCCATGGCGCGCTGGGCGGCATGCTCGGCCGCCTGCTGGGCGGCGAAGGGAGTCCCCTTCTTGGCGCCCTTGAACCCGACGGTACCCGCGGATCCCCACGAGATCACGCCGCCGTTCGGGTCGGTGATCGAGACGATCGTGTTGTTGAAGGTGGAAGAGATGTGCACCACCCCGCCGTGAACGTTCTTGCGTTCCCGGCGCTTGGGCTTGGCAGCTGGCTTGGCCACTTGAGCGTTTCTCCTTTTCGTATCCGATGACGCCTTCGTCCCGGCAGGCTCGGAGCCCCTTTCCGGTTTACGACGCGCCCCGGGTCATCCCGGGCGAGGGTTACTTCTTCTTGCCGGCGACGGTCTTCTTGGCGCCGCGGCGGGTACGGGCATTGGTCTTGGTGCGCTGACCGCGCACGGGCAGACCCCGACGGTGACGGATCCCGCGGTAGGAGCCGATCTCGATCAACCGCTTGATGTTCATCGAGATGACCCGGCGCAGGTCGCCCTCCACCTGACGGTTGCGGTCGATCTCCTCGCGGAGCTTGGCCACTTCGTCCTCGGTGAGGTTCTTGGTCCGGGTGTCCGGATTGATCCCCGTCTTCCGGAGGATGTCCTGGCTGGTCTTGAGACCGATCCCGAAGATGTAGGTGAGGGCGATCTCGATCCGCTTCTCGCGCGGCAGATCGACCCCAGCGATGCGTGCCATGTGTCCTCCTAATTACCCCTGGCGCTGCTTGTGCTTGGGGTTCTCGCAGATCACCATCACCTTGTTGTGGCGCTTGATGACCTTGCACTTGTCGCAGATCGGTTTCACCGACGCACGAACTTTCATAATACCTTACTCCTTCATTAACCTCTAGTCCGCTGATGACGCCGCCTTAACGGCCTTCCTCGCGGGTGAGGATCTCGGGGCCCGCCTCGGTGACGAGCACCGAGTGTTCGAAGTGGGCGGACCAGCTCTTGTCGCGGGTCACGACCGTCCACTTGTTGCCCAGGGTCTTGACCTCGGGCCCGCCGATGTTGACCATCGGCTCGATGGCGAGCGCCATGCCCACCTTGATGGCGGGACCCGTGCCGGGAGTCCCGTAGTTGGGCACCTGGGGCGCCTCGTGCAGCTGCCGCCCGATGCCGTGGCCCACGTACTCGCGAACCACCGAAAACCCGTTGGACTCGACGACCTGCTGGATCGCCGCGCCGATGTCGCCGACGCGATTACCCGGGCGGATCTGCTCGATCCCCCGGTACATCGACTGCTCCGTGACGGCCAAGAGCTGGAGGACGGTCGGATCCGTCACCTCTCCCACCGGCACGGTGATGGCGGCATCTGCATAGTATCCCTCCACGATGGCCCCCATGTCGAGAGAGATGATGTCTCCGCTCTGCAGCTTGCGCCGATTGGGCAACCCGTGGACCACCTCGTCGTTGACCGAGGTGAGGATCGAGCAAGGACAGCCGTAGAGGCCCTTGAACGCCGGGATGGCGCCCTGGTCCAGGATGAACTGCTCGCCCATGGCGTCGATCTCGCGGGTCGCGAGGCCCGGCCGCACCTGGGCGCGCAGGTAGGCGAGCAGCTTGCCGACGACCTTGCCGGCCGCCCGCAGGCTGTCCATCTCTCGGTTGTTCTTGATCGTGATCATGGGTCCGGGAAAAACCTAGGCCTTGGCGGTCGAAAGCAAGAGATCGTTGAGTTCGGACTGGATCAGCCCGATCTCCCGAGTCCCGTCCACCGTCTTCAGGATGCCCTGGGCCCGGTAGTAGTCGGTGATGGGGGCGGTCTGGGCGTCGTAGACCTCAAGCCGCTTGCTCACCGTCTCGGCGTTGTCGTCGGCCCGCTGGTACAGCTCGCCGCCGCAGGCGTCGCAGACGCCTTCCTGCTTGGGAGGCGCCGAGACGACGTGGAAGCTCGCTCCGCAGTTGCGGCACACCCGCCGGCCGGTGAGCCGGCGCACCAGCTCCTCGGTCGGCACCGTGAAGTCGATCGCGATCTGCAGGGGGCAGCCGATCTCCTTCAGCATCGAGTCCAGGGCGCGGGCCTGCTCCAGGGTGCGGGGAAAGCCGTCCAGGATGTAGCCGCGGGCGCAGTCGGGCTGGCCGAGGCGATCGCGGATCAGGCCGACCATGAGGGCGTCCGGGACGAGCTCGCCCCGGTCCATGTAGCCCTTGGCTTCCACTCCGAGCGGCGTTCCCGCCTTGACCGCAGCACGCAGGATGTCGCCGGTCGAGATCTGCGGGATGCCGTGCCTGTCGGCGACGAGTCGCGCCTGGGTGCCCTTGCCGGCCCCCGGCGCCCCTAGAAAGACAATGCGCATGAGCCTTCCGTCACTTCATGAACCCTTCGTACTGGCGAGCCAGTAGCTGGGTCTGCAATTGGTTGAACAGGTCGATCGCCACACCGACCATGATGAGCAGGGCCGTGGAGCCAAGCCCCTGGAAGGTGTTGACCCCGGTCCAGTTCTCGATCAGGTTCGGCACGATGGCCACCAGCCCGAGGAACAGGGCCCCGATGAAGGTGATGCGCGCCAGCACCTGCTCCAGGTAGTCCGCCGTCGGCTTGCCGGGGCGCACACCGGGGATGAAGTTGCCGTACTTCTGCAGATTCTTGGCCAGGTCCTGCGGATTGAGCACGATGCTGGCGTAGAAGTAGCTGAAGAAGACGATGAGGGCGAGGTACAGCACCGAGTAGAGCCAACCCGACGGGCTCAGGGTGGCGAGCACCCGGGTCAGCCCCTGCTGCAAGGCATTACGAATGTTGTCCCAGTGCCAGGCCGCCGCCGTGCCGAAGGCCCAGTTGACCTTGGCCGTGAGGGCCACGTTCTGACCGCCCAAGAGCTGGGAGATCGTGACCGGGAACAAGAGCAAACTCGAGGCGAAGATGATCGGCATGACCCCGCCCTGGTTGACCTTGAACGGGATGTAGCTCGACCGCTGGTTGTAGACCCGGCCCTGGCTCTGGCGCTTGGCCGCCTGGACGGGGATCTTGCGGGCCCCTTCCTGGACGATGACGATCGCGACCAGAATGCCCAGGAAGCTGATCAACAACAGGGTGACCTGCCACCACGCGAAGGCCCCCGACGAGAGCCCCTGGCGCGTCGTCTCGAAGTAGGTCGGGATCCGGGAGAGGATACCGGCCATGATCAGCAGGGACGCCCCGTTGCCGATCCCGTTCTCCGTGATCAGCTCGCCCAGCCACATGACGAAGGTTGTGCCCGTGATGAGCAGGATCATGGTCGGGAAGATGAACATCCACGGGAACGGGCCCGCGGCCGGATGGCCGAGGACCAGGTTGCTCTTCCAGAGCCAGGTCGTGATGCCCCAGGCCTGGATGCCCGCGAGGGCGAGCGTCAGGTAGCGGGTCCACTGGGCGATCTGCTTGCGACCCTGCTCGCCGCCTTCCTTCTGCAGCTCCTCGAGCTTCGGGATCACCGAGGCCATGAGCTGCATGATGATGCTGGCGTTGATGTAGGGGGTGATCCCCAGGGCCAGGATCGAGAATTTGGCGAGCGCGCCGCCGGAGAACAGGTCGAGGAAGCCTCCCAAGAGGTTCCCCGCCCCGAACTTCCCGGCGAGCGCCTGGTGGTCCACCCCCGCGATAGGAACGTGAACCCCGAGGCGCAGGATCGCCAGCATGCCCAGGGTGAACAGCAGACGCTCCTTGATCCCGCTGACTTTCCAGAGGTTCTGGAGCGCCTGTTGCGCCTGGGCCATGGCCGCCATTAGCCGATGACCTCGGCCGTGCCACCCGCGGCCTCGATCTTCTCCTTGGCCGAGGGGGTGAAGTAGCTCGCCTTGACGGTCAGCTTGACCGAGAGCTCGCCGTCGCCCAGCACGCGCACGCCGCTCTTCTCCTCTCGGATGAGCCCGGACGAGACGAGGGCCTCGACGTCCACCGTGCTGCCGTCCGAGAACTTGGCCAGATCGCCCACGTTGACGATCACGTACTCGGGCAGGTAGCGCAGGGGCCGCGTGAAGGCGTGCTTCTTGGGCAACCGGCGGAAGAGCGGCTTCTGGCCGCCTTCAAACCCGATCTTGATGCTCTCGCCCGAGCGCTGGCCCTGGCCATTGGCGCCGCGGGTGGAGGTCTTACCGTGGCCCGAGCCGTGGCCGCGGCCGACGCGCTTCTTGCGCTTGGTCGCGCCCTCGGCGGGCTTGAGGTCGGTGAGGTTCATGGTTCTCTCCTCTGCTCGCTAGCCTTCGACCTTCACCAGGTGGGAGACCTTGGTGATCATCCCACGGATGGTGGGAACGTCGACGCGCTCGACCGAGCTGTTCATCTTGCCGAGCCCGAGCGCCTTGACGATCGCCTTCTGGCGATGGCTGTAGCCGATGGGGCTCTTTACGAGCGTGATGGTGATCTTCTTGTCGTCCGCCATGGCGTCCTCCTAACCGATCAGCTCTTCGACGCTGAGGCCGCGGAGGGCCGCCACGTCTTCGATGCGGTGCAGGCGCGACAGGGCGTTCAAGGTCGCCCGGGCGTTGTTGAGCGGGCTGTTGCCGCCCAGGCTCTTGGAGAGCACGTCCTTGATGCCGGCAAGCTCGAGCACGGTGCGCACCGAGCCGCCCGCGATGACGCCCGTCCCCTTGGACGCCGGCTTGATCAGCACCGAGCTGGAGCCCGCGATGCCGGTCATGGCGTGGGGGATGCTCGTCTCGACCATGGTGACGGTCAAGAGCTGCTTCTTGGCATCCGCCACGGCCTTCTGGATGGCCACGATGACCTCGGCCGCCTTGCCGACGCCGACGCCCACCTGGCCCTTGCCGTTGCCGACGACCACGGTCGCGCGGAACGACATCTTCTTGCCGCCCTTGACGACCTTGGTGACGCGGCGGATCTGGACGACCTTCTCCTGCCACTCGGACTCTTCGCGCTCGCGCTCCCGCTCCCGAGGGGGGCGCCCACCGCGGCCCTGGCCGGGACCCCGACCGCCGCGCGTATCCTTGTTATCCACGTTTGCCTCCCTACTAGAACGCGAGACCGGCTTCGCGCGCCGCCTCGGCGAGCGCCGCGATCCGACCGTGATAGAGGAAGCCGCCGCGATCGTAGACCACGGACTCGACTCCCTGGGACTTGGCCCGCTGGGCGATCGCCTTACCGACCGCCGCCGCCGCCTCCACCGTGCGACCGTTCGAGAGCTCCTTCTTGAGCTCCGGATCGAGGGTGCTGGCGTGGGCGAGGGTGCGGCCCGCGGTGTCGTCGATCAGCTGGGCGTAGATGTGCTGCTGGCTGCGGAACACGGCGAGGCGGGGCCGCTCGGCCGTCCCGGTGATGCGCTCGCGCAGGCGCGCGTGGCGCCGGGCGATCTCCAGCTTGCGTACTTTCTTCTTGATCACGGCTGCCTCTACTTCTTCTTGCCGCCGGACTTACCGGCCTTGCGGCGAACGACCTCGCCCGCGTACTTGATCCCCTTGCCCTTGTAGGGCTCGGGCGGACGCACGGCGCGGATCTCGGCCGCCACGTCACCCACGAGCTGCTTGTCGGCTCCCTTGACGTGGACCTTGTTCGCGCCCTCGACCGAAATCTCGATGCCCTGGGGGGGATCGATCTTGATGGGGTGCGAGTAGCCGATGGCGAGGTTGAGCACCCGGCCCTCGAGGTTGGCGCGGTAACCGACGCCGACCATCTCGAGGCTCTTGGTGAAGCCGTTGCTCACACCCTCGACCATGTTCGCGACGAGCGTGCGCGACAGGCCGTGCAGGCTGCGGGCGTCCTTGCTGTCGTCCTGGCGGGTGACGGCCACGACGCCGTCGGCGAAGGACACGCTGACCTGCGGGACGAGGGTCCGGCTGAGCTTGCCCTTGGGGCCCTCGACCGTGACGGTCGAGCCGTCGATGTTGACTTTGACGTTGCCCGGTACGGTGATCGGGCGCTTTCCAATGCGCGACATGTTCTCCCCCTTACCAGACGTAGGCGAGCACTTCGCCGCCCACGTTCTCCTTGCGCGCCTGCTTTTCGGTCATGACGCCCTTGGGGGTCGAGACGATGGCGATGCCGAGGCCGCCGAGCACGCGCGGCAGTTCGCTCTTGCCGGCGTACACCCGCAGACCGGGCTTGGAGATGCGCTTGATGCCGGTGATGACTCGGGCGCGGTTCTGGGCGTACTTGAGCTGCACGCGGATGGCGGGGTGGCCGTTCGACTCGACCGAGTCGAAGCCGTGGATGAAGCCGCTCTCCTTGAGCACGCGGGCGATCTCGAGCTTGAGCTTCGAACTCGGCACGTCGGTGCTGGGCAGGTAGGCGGTGTTGGCGTTGCGGATGCGGGTGAGCATATCCGCGATGGGATCGGTGACGGGCATGTATCCTCCAAACGAGTCGGGCAGTATCCGCGGCCCGTGCCGCGGACTTACGCACTCCGGGTCGAAAGCGGCTGAGCTCAAGATCAACTGACGGAACCAGGCATGTTACCTCTGTTTGGCCGACGTGTCGGCTAGAAGGAACAGCTCCGTCAGCCGCTCTTTACCAGCTCGACTTCACGACCCCCGGGAGCTCGCCCTTGTGCGCCAGGTTCCGCAGGCAGATGCGGCAGACGCCGAACTTGCGGTAGTAGGCGTGGGGGCGGCCGCAGCGGTTGCAGCGGTTGTGCTGCCGCACCTTGAACTTGGGTGCGCGCTGCGACTTGATGATCATCGAAGTCTTGGCCAAGGGAAACTCCTTACCTTAGTGGTCGCGGAAGGGCATGCCGAGCTTCTTGAGCAAGGCGCGCGCCTCCTCGTCGGTCTTCGCGGTCGTGACGATGGTGATGTCCATCCCGCGGATCTTGTCGACCCTGTCGTACTCAATCTCGGGGAAGATCAGCTGCTCCTTCACGCCGATCGAGTAGTTGCCGCGGCCGTCGAAGCTCTTGGCGCTGATGCCGCGGAAGTCGCGGATGCGGGGCAGGGCGAGGTTCATGAACCGGTCGAGGAACTCGTACATGCGCCGACCCCTCAGGGTGACCATGGCGCCGATGTTCATGCCTTGCCGCAGCTTGAAGGTCGCGATCGACTTCTTGGCCTTGGTGACCACGGGCTTCTGGCCCGCGATCTTGGTCAGGTCGCCGACGGCATTCTCGAGCGACTTGGGATTCTGGATGGTCTCGCCGAGCCCCATGTTGATCACGACCTTGACGATCCGGGGGACCGCCATGACGTTGTCGTAGCCGAAATCCTTCTGGAGGCCGGGGACCACTTCGTTCTTGTACTTCTCGTTCAGACGCATCGTGGCTCCCTTTCTACTTGTCGAGCTGCTCGCCCGACCGCTTGGCCACGCGCACGCGCTTGCCATCGGCGAGCACGGCCACGCCCACGCGGGTGGGCTTGCCAGTGGTGGGGTCGACCAACATCAGCTTGCTCATGTCGATCGGCGCTTCCTGCTGGAGGCGGCCGCCCTGGGGGTTCGCCATCGAGGGGCGGGTATGGCGGGTCACCACGTTGACGCCCTGCACGACCGCCTGGTTGTCCTTGGGGCTGACCCGGGTCACTTCCCCGGTCTTCCCCTTATCCTTGCCGGCGATCACCAGGACCGTGTCGCCCTTCTTGATGCGGTTCATCGTTTCTTCCTCTTCCTCGGGCCTAGAGGACTTCCGGCGCCAGCGAGATGATCTTCATGAAGTTGCGGTCACGAAGCTCACGGGCGATCGGTCCGAACACGCGGGTTCCGCGCGGGTTGTTGTCCTTGGTGATGATGACGGCGGCGTTCTCGTCGAACTTGATGCGGCTGCCGTCGGCGCGCACGGTGCCGTGCTTGGTGCGCACGACCACGGCCTTGACGACGTCGCTCTTCTTTACCGGCATGTTGGGGGTGGCTTCCTTGACGACCGCGACGATGATGTCGCCGATCTGGGCGTAGCGACGGTTGCCGCCGCCGAGCACCCGGATGCACATGAGCTCACGGGCGCCGGTGTTGTCGGCGACCGCCAGCCGAGTCTGAACCTGGATCATGGCGTGCCTCCTACTGCGCCCGCTCGATCACTTCGAGCAGGGACCAGCGCTTGTCCTTCGACAGGGGACGGCTCTCGACGATGCGGACCGTGTCGCCGATGTGGGCGCTGTTCTCCTCGTCGTGGGCCTTGAACTTGTTGGTCGACTTGATGATCTTCCCGTAGCGGGGGTGGGGGTGCCGGGACTCGACGGCCACCACGATCGTCTTCTGCATCTTGTCGGAGACGACCTTCCCGACGATTTCGCGACGCGGCATTACTTGGTTCCTCCGGCGGCCAGCGCCTTGGTGCGCAGGGCGGTCTGGATCTGGGCGATCCGGTGCTTGGTGTCGCCAATCTTGGCGGTGTTCTCGAGCTGACGGATGGCCAGCTGGAAGCGCAGGTTGAAGAGCTCTTCCTTGGCCGTCTTGAGCTGGGCCTTGAGGTCCGCCTCGCTCAGCGCGGCGAGCTCACTAAACTTCTGCTTCGACACGGTCGGTGCCTCCTTCGGCCACCTCGGCCTTGGTGATGAACTTGGTCTTGATGGGCAGCTTGTGGGCCGCGAGGCGCATGGCCTCCCGGGCGACCTCTTCGGGCACGCCGGCGATCTCGAACATGACGCGGCCCGGCTTGACGACGGCCACCCAGAATTCGGGGGCGCCCTTGCCGGAGCCCATGCGGGTCTCGGCGGGCTTGGCCGTGACCGGCTTGTCCGGGAAGATCCGGATCCAGACCTGACCGCCGCGGCGGATCGAGCGGGTCATGGCGCGACGGGCCGCCTCGATCTGGCGGGAGGTGATCCACGCCGGCTCCAGGGCCTGCAGGCCGAACTCGCCGAAATGAACCTCGACCCCACGCGTTTCATGTCCAGTCATACGACCGCGATGCTGGCGGCGGAACTTGGTGCGCTTAGGCATGAGCATGGGAGGTGTCCTCCTTGGTGGTCAGCGACGGCCGGGTGGGCAGCACCTCGCCCTTGTAGATCCAGACCTTGACGCCGATGACGCCGTAGACGGTCTTGGCCTCGGTGAAGCCGTAGTCGATGTCGGCGCGCAGGGTGTGCAGGGGGATGCGGCCTTCGCGGGCCCACTCCGAGCGCGCGATTTCCGCGCCGCCCAGGCGGCCGCCGACCATGATCTTGATCCCCTTGGCGCCGCTCTTCATGGCGCGCATCATGGCCTGCTTCATGGCCCGCCGGAAGGCGATGCGCTTCTCGAGCTGGGCGGCCACGCTCTCGGCCACGAGCTGGGCGTCGGCGTCGATCTTGGAGATCTCGAGGATGTTGACCTGGACCTTCTTGCCGGTCATGGTCGAGAGGTCGCGGCGCAGCTGGTCGATGCCCTGGCCGCCGCGGCCCACGATGATGCCGGGCTTGGCCGCCGTGATGTTGACCTCGAGCTGGTTGCTCTTGCGCTCGATGTCGATGCTCGACACCCCGGCGCTGAAGAGCTTCTTCTTGATGAAGAGGCGGATCTTCCGGTCCTCGGTCAAGTTCTTCGCGTAATCCTTGGTGGCGAACCAGCGGCTCGACCAGGGGCGCGTGATGTTGAGCCGCAGGCCGATCGGATGAATCTTCTGTCCCATTCTCTCCTCTTCCTACTTGGTGCCCACAACCACGTGGATGTGGCTGGTGCGCTTCATGATCGGGAAGGCCCGGCCCTGGGCGTGGGGCTGGAAGCGCTTGAGAACCGGTCCGCCGTCGGCCCAGGTCGCCGTGACGACGAGGGTGCGCGGATCGACCTGGTGGTTGTGCTCGGCGTTGGCCATGGCCGACGCCAGCACCTTGGCCACCGTGTGGGCCGCGCGCAGGTTGGTGAACCGCAGGATGGTCATGGCCTCGACCGTGTTCTTGCCACGGATGAGGTCGAGCACGCGCCGCACCTTGCGGGGCGACTGGTGCACGTGTTTCGCGATGGCTTTGGTTTCCATGTTCGTCTCTTCCTCGCCCTACCGCGACTTCTCGGAGCCGCTGTGGCCCTTGTAAAGTCGGGTCGGCGCGAACTCGCCGAGCTTGTGCCCGATCATGTTCTCGGTGATGTAGATGGGCACGTGCTTGCGCCCGTTATAGACCGCGATGGTGTGCCCGATCATGACGGGCAGGATGGTCGAGGCGCGGCTCCAGGTCTTGATGACCCGCTTCTCGTTGCGCGAATTCTGGCTATCGACCTTTTCCATGAGGGCCGTCTGGACGAAAGGCCCCTTCTTGATGGATCTCGACACGTGGCTTCTCCTACTTCCGCTTGGACACGATGAGCTTGTCGCTCGGGCGCTTGCCGCGGCGGGTCTTGTAACCCATCGCCGGCTTGCCCCAGGGGGTCTGCGGCTTGCCGCCGATCGGGCTCTTGCCCTCACCGCCGCCGTGCGGGTGGTCGCAGGCGTTCATGACGACGCCGCGGTTGTGCGGCTTGCGACCCAGCCAGCGGGTGCGGCCGGCCTTGCCGATCGCGATGTTCTTGGCGTCGAGGTTGCCGACCTGGCCGATCGTGGCCTTGCAAGTGATGTGGACCTTGCGCATCTCGCCCGAGGGCAGCTTGATGGTCGCGTAGTCCCCGTCCTTGGCGACGATCTGGGCACCCGCGCCCGCCGAGCGGACGATCTGGCCGCCCTTGCCCGCCTTGAGCTCGATGTTGTGGACGGTCGTACCCAGGGGGATCGCCGAGAGGGTCAGGGCGTTGCCGACGCGGATGTCGGCGTCCGGGCCGCTCGAAATGGTCTGACCGACCGTGAGGCCGAGAGGCGCCAGGATGTAGCGCTTCTCGCCGTCGGCGTAGACCACCAGCGCGATACGGGCGTTGCGGTTGGGGTCGTACTCGATGGTCGCGACCTTGCCCGGGATCCCGTCCTTGTTGCGCTTGAAGTCGATCAGCCGGTAGGCCTTCTTGTGTCCGCCGCCGCGGAAGCGGCTCGTGATCTTGCCCTGGTTGTTGCGGCCCGCGGTCCTCTTGAGCGAGACCAGCAGCGACTTCTCGGGGCGATCGGTCGTGATCTCGTCGAAGCCCGAGACGCTCATGCCCCGGGTGCCGGGGGTGCTAGGATTCAGCTTCTTGATTGGCATGGAAGGTCTCCCTCTAGCTGCCGTAAATGTTGATCGAGTGACCCTCGGCCAGGGTGATGACCGCCTTCTTGCTCGGCTTGGTCTCCCCGATCCTCGCCCCCACGCGTTTCTTTTTCGGGTGGATGGCGCTGGTCGTCACGTCGGTCACCTTGACCTTGAAGAGCAGCTCGGCGGCGCGCGCGATGTCGATCTTGGTGGCCTTGCGCTCGACCTCGAAGATGTACTTGTTCTGCTCGCCCAGGACGGTGCTCTTTTCCGTCACCAGGGGCCGCTTCAAGACAGTATACAGGTCGCTCATGCTGCAAACACCTCTTCGATCCGCGCCACGGCGCCGGGAGTAACCACGATTTTACCATGGTTTAGCAGATCTTTAACATTCAGGTTGCTGGCCAGGATGACCGTCACCCCCGCGATGTTGCGCGCGCTCTTGGTCACGACCTCGTTCGGCGCCTCGAGGATGATCAGGGTCTTGCCCGTCGCGCCGACCGACCTGAGCCAGTTGGCGACGGTCTTGGTGCTGGGCTTCTCGAGCTTCCACTCGGTGAGGCCGATCAGGTCGTCGACCCTGGCCGACAGGGCCGAGCGCAGGGCGAGCCGCCGCATCTTGCGGGGCATGGCCTTGGTGTAGTTCTCGCCGGTGCGCGGCCCGAAGATCACGCCGCCGTGCCGCCACAGGGGGCTGCGGGACGAGCCGGCGCGGGCGCGACCGGTGCCCTTCTGCTTCCAGGGTTTCTTGCCGCCGCCGGAGACTTCCGAGCGGGTCAAGGTCGAGTGGGTGCCGGCGCGCCAGTTGGCGAGCTGCCGGACGAGGTGCAGGTGCATGACGTGGGTGTTCGGCTCGATCCCGAAGACCTGGTCGTTGAGGGGGCTGTCGCCCGCGGCCTGACCTGCAAAGTCGTGGAGTTTCAACGTAAGTGCCATGGTGCTCTCCTTTACCGGCCGACCTTGACGGCGGGACGCACGGTGACGAGTCCGCCCTCGACGCCCGGGACGGCGCCACGGATCAGCAACAGGCCCTTCTCGGCGTCGACGCGGACGACCCGAAGGTGCCGCACCGTGACCTGTTCGTTGCCCATGTTGCCGGGCATCTTGACGCCCTTGAAGACGCGCTGCGGGGTGGTACCCGAGCCGATCGAGCCCGGATGGCGGTGGAACTTGGAGCCGTGGGCCATGGGGCCGCGGCCGGCGTGGAAGCGCTTCTGCATGCCCGCGAAGCCCTTCCCGATCGAGTTGCCGATGACGTCGACGATCTGGCCCTCGGTGAAGAGGTCGGCCTTGATCTCCTGGCCGAGCGAGAAGCTCGACACGTCAGCGAGGCGGAATTCCTTGAGGTGGCGCAGCAGCTGGCTGTTGTTCTTCTTGAGGTGGCCGAGCTGCCCCTTGGTCAGGTGCTTCTCTTTGGCCGCGCCGAAGCCGATCTGGACGGCCGTGTAGCCTTCCTTGTCCTTGGTCTTGATCTGGGTGACGAAGCAGGGACCCGCTTCGAGGACGGTGACCGGGATGACCTGGCCCTGGTCGTCGAAGATCTGGGTCATGCCCAGCTTCCGTCCCATGATTCCGAGTGACATGGTTCTCTCCTAGTGTGCGAGGGCCCTGCGTTCGATTCGAGATCCCGCCCGAGGGCTCGGACGGGATCCGATTTCCAACCGCACGGGACGCTTGCCCGTGGCCCCTTTACGTGGGTTACAGCTTGACTTCGATGTCCACGCCGGCCGGCAGATCCAGCCGCATGAGCGCATCGACGGTCTTGGGGTTGGGTTCGAGGATGTCGATCAGCCGCTTGTGGGTCCGGATCTCGAAGTGCTCGCGCGACTTCTTGTCGACGTGCGGCGATCGCAGCACGCAGTAGATGGACTTCGCGGTCGGCAGGGGGATGGGACCCACGATGCGGGCCCCGGTCCGCCGGGCGGTGTCGACGATCTTCTCGGTCGAGGCGTCGATCAGCTTGTGGTCGTACGCCTTCAGCCGAATGCGGATTTTCTCTTGCATCTCTGTCTCTCTTAGGCCTGGATGGAGGCGACGACGCCGGCGCCGACGGTGCGGCCGCCCTCGCGGATGGCGAAGCGCATCCCCTCTTCGATGGCGACCGGCGTGATGAGCTCGATCTCCATCTGGATGTTGTCGCCGGGCATGACCATCTCGACGCCCGCCGGCAGCACGATCGAACCGGTCACGTCCGTCGTCCGGACGTAGAACTGAGGCTTGTAGCCGGGGAAGAACGGGGTGTGACGACCGCCCTCTTCCTTCGTGAGGACGTACACCTCACCCTTGAACTTGGTGTGCGGCTTGATGGAGCCCGGCTTGGCCAACACCTGGCCGCGCTCGATCTCTTCCTTGCCGATGCCGCGCATGAGCACCCCGATGTTGTCGCCCGCGAGGCCCTCGTCCAGGCTCTTGCGGAACATCTCGACGCCCGTCACGATCACCTTGCGGGTATCCGTGAAGCCGATCACCTCGACCTCGTCGCCGACCTTGACCTTGCCGCGCTCGACGCGACCCGTGGCCACCGTGCCGCGGCCCGTGATCGAGAAGACGTCCTCGACCGGCATCAGGAACGGACGGTCGATCTCGCGGACCGGATCGGGGATGTAGCTGTCCACCGCGTCCATGAGGGCCCAGATCTTGTCGACCCATTCGTTCTCGCCGCGAGCGGTCTTGGGGTTGGCCGTCATCTGCTCGACCGCCTTGAGGGCCGAACCCGCCACGAAGGGGATCTCGTCGCCGGGGAACTTGTACTGGTTGAGGAGCTCGCGCACCTCCATCTCGACCAGCTCCAACAGCTCGGCGTCGTCGACCATGTCGGCCTTGTTGAGGAACACGACGATGTGGGGAACGCCGACCTGGCGTGAGAGCAGGATGTGCTCGCGGGTCTGGGGCATCGGGCCGTCAGCGGCCGAGCACACCAGGATGGCGCCGTCCATCTGAGCGGCACCCGTGATCATGTTCTTGACGTAGTCGGCGTGGCCCGGGCAGTCGACGTGGGCGTAGTGCCGGGACGCCGTCTCGTACTCGACGTGAGCCGTGTTGATCGTGATGCCGCGGGCCTTCTCTTCGGGGGCCGCGTCGATCTCGTCGTACTTCTTGGCCGTGGCCCCGCCGGCCGCCGCCAGCGACATGGTGATGGCCGCCGTCAGGGTCGTCTTGCCGTGGTCGACGTGACCGATCGTCCCGATATTGACGTGCGTCTTGGTCCGCTCGAATTTCGCTCTCGCCATGGGGTCCTCTCTGTATCGTTAAAGCGACTTTGTTCAGTTAACAACCTGGGCTTAACCTCAGGCGCCGCTTGCCAGGTTATAGGCAAGCAGGCGCCCGATCTTGCGCGGTTAGACCTTGGCGCTGCCGCGCGCCTTGCTGATGATGCCCTCGGCCACGTTCTTGGGAACCTCGGCGTAGTGCGAGAACTCCATCGAGAAGGTGCCACGGCCCTGGGTCATGGACCGGAGCTCGGTCGCGTAACCGAACATCTCGGCCAGGGGCACGTGCATGCGGATCACCTGCAGACCGCTGCGGGCCTCCATCCCCTGCACGATACCCCGGCGCCGACCCTGCAGGTCGCCGATGACGTCGCCCATGTTGTCCTCGGGGACCTCGACCTCGACCTTCATGACGGGCTCGAGGATGACCGGGTTGGCCTTAAGGACGCCCTCCTTGATGGCCATCGATCCGGCGATCTTGAAGGCCATTTCGTTGGAGTCCACGTCGTGGTAGCTGCCGTCGAAGATCGAGACCTTGACGTCGATCACAGGGTAACCCGCGAGGATCCCGGTCGCCATGGCTTCCTTGACGCCGTTGTCGACCGCCGGCACGTACTCCCTGGGCACCACGCCGCCCACGATCTTGTTGTGGAACTCGTAGCCGCCACCCGCCTCGAGGGGCTCGATCTCGAGCCAGACGTGACCGTACTGACCGCGACCGCCCGACTGACGGACGAACTTGCCTTCCTGCTTGACGCTCTTGCGGATCGTCTCGCGGTAGGCGACCTGCGGCTTACCGACGTTGGCGTCCACCTTGAACTCGCGCAAGAGGCGATCCACGATGATCTCCAGGTGCAGCTCGCCCATCCCGGCGATGAGGGTCTGACCGGTCTCGGCGTCGTTCTTGACGCGGAAGGTCGGATCCTCTTCGGCCAGCTTCTGCAGGCTGATGCCCAGCTTGTCCTGGTCGGCCTTGGTCTTGGGCTCGATGGCGACCTCGATGACCGGCTCGGGGAAGACCATCCGCTCGAGGATGATCGGGTGGTTCTCGTCGCACAGGGTGTCGCCCGTGGTCGTGTCCTTGAGGCCGACCGCGGCCGCGAGGTCGCCGGCGTACACCTCGGAGACTTCCTCGCGGTGCTGAGCGTGCATCTGCAGGATGCGCGAGATGCGCTCGCGCTTGCCCTTGGTCGCGTTGGAGACGTATGAGCCACTCGAGAGCTTGCCCGAGTAGACCCGGAAGAAGGTCAGCTTCCCGATGAACGGGTCGGTCAGGATCTTGAAGGCGAGCGCCGCGAAGGGGGCCTCCTCCGACGAGGGCCGGGAGTCGGCCTCGTTGGTGTCAGGGTGAACGCCCTTGATGTCGGGCACGTCGATCGGCGCCGGCAGGTAGTCAATGACGGCGTCGAGCATGAGCTGGACGCCCTTGTTTTTGAACGCCGAGCCGCAGGTCGCGGGCACGATCAGGTTGGCGATGGTGCCCTTGCGCAGGCCGAGCTTGATCTCGTCCTGCGTGAGCTCGGTGCCCTCCAGGTACTTGCTCAAGAGCTCGTCGTCAGCCTCGGCCGCGGCCTCGACCATCTTCTCGCGCATGGCCTGGCACTGCTCGACCAGATCAGCCGGGATTTCGGCCTCCTGAATGTCGGTGCCCAGGTCGTTCGTGTAGAGGTAGGCCCTCATGGTGACCAGGTCAACGATGCCCTTGAACTGGTCCTCGGCGCCGATCGGGCACTGGACGGGCACGACGTTGGCTCGCAGGCGGTCCTTCATCATGTCCATGACCCGGAAGAAGTCGGCCCCGACGCGGTCCATCTTGTTGACGAACACCATGCGGGGAACGCCGTAGCGGTTCGCCTGGCGCCACACCGTCTCGGACTGGGGCTGCACGCCGCCCACCGCGCAGAAGACCGTCACGACGCCATCCAGCACCCGCAGGCTGCGCTCGACTTCGATCGTGAAGTCCACGTGTCCGGGCGTGTCGATGATGTTGATCCGGTGCTCCTTCCACGCCGCGGTGGTGGCCGCCGACGTGATGGTGATGCCGCGCTCCTGCTCCTGGACCATGTAATCCATGGTGGCCGCGCCCTCGTGGACCTCGCCGATCTTGTGGACGCGCCCGGTGTAGTACAGGATGCGCTCGGTCGTCGTGGTCTTCCCGGCGTCGATGTGCGCGGCGATCCCGATGTTGCGGGTCTTCGCCAGTGGGTATTGCCTAGGCATAACGCCTATCTCCTCCTTCAACCATCCAGCCAATCAACGCCAGAGGGCTAATCTATTGAGTCCGGACGCTCCGCTTCGAGACCTATCAAGACCCGGCATGTTACCTCCTTTGGCCGACGTGTCGGCTTGAAGGACCAGTCTTGACAGACGCTCTTACCAGCGGTAGTGAGCAAAAGCTTTGTTGGCTTCGGCCATCTTGTGGGTGTCCTCGCGCTTCTTGACCGAGGGACCGGTGCCCTGGAAGGCCTCCGTCAGCTCCATGGCGAGCTTTTCGAGCATGGGCTTGCCCGAGCGCTTGCGCGCGTTGGCGATGATCCAGCGGATCGCGAGGGCGGTGCCCCGCTCGTGCTTGACCTCGATGGGCACCTGGTAGGTGGCGCCGCCCACGCGGCGAGGCTTGACCTCGACCAGCGGGGTGACGTTCTTGAGGGCCTTGGAGAACACCTCGGCGGGCTCCTTGGCAAGCTTCTCGGCCGACTGGTTGACGGCCCCGTAGAAGATGCTCTCGGCGAGGCTCTTCTTGCCCCGCTCCATCAGGCAGCTGATGAAGCGCGTGGCGATGGGGTTGCCCAGCACCGGATCGGCTTCCGGCGCCCGCTTGACGATCTTTCCGCGACGCGGCATGGTTGCTCTCCTCTAATCCTTACTTCTTCTTGCCGGGCGCGGCGGCCTGGCCGGGCTTGGGGCGCTTGGCGCCGTACTTGCTGCGGGCCTGCTTGCGATCCTTGACGCCCGAGGTGTCGAGCGTGCCGCGCACGATGTGGTAGCGGACGCCGGGCAGGTCCTTGACGCGGCCGCCGCGGATGAGCACCACCGAGTGCTCCTGCAGGTTGTGACCGACGCCGGGGATGTAGCTCGTGACCTCGATGCCGTTGGTCAGCTTGACGCGGGCGACCTTACGAAGGGCCGAGTTGGGCTTCTTGGGCGTGGTCGTGTAGACGCGCGTGCAGACCCCGCGCCGCTGGGGGCAGGTCTGCAGCGCCGGGGACTTGGTCTTGTAAAGGACTCTCTCGCGCTCGTTGCGCACGAGCTGGCTGATGGTGGGCACCGAAATCTCCTCCATGACGGGGCCTAGGCGAACGACCCCGCCCCCTGCAACTTTAATTAAACTTTAACACTTCTGATGCGATCAACGAGTATACGGGAGCGCAACAAGGGAGTCAATCCCTTGCTGCGCTCCCGTGACCCGCTACGAGAGCATTTCAGGCTGACCGATCAGCACGGGCTCCTGGATCATCGGCTCGGTCTCTACCTCTTCCTCGACCTGGAAGAAGCCGGTGCCGGCGGGGATCAGGCGGCCGATGACCACGTTCTCTTTGAGGCCGTGCAGCCAGTCCTTCTTCCCTTCGATCGCGGCCTCGGTGAGGACGCGGGTCGTCTCCTGGAAGCTCGCGGCCGAGACGAAGCTCTCGGTGTTGAGCGAGGCCTTGGTGATGCCCAACAGGATCGGATGCACCACGGCCTCGGTGCCGCCGCGCTCGGTGGCCTCGGCCTGCAGCCGCTCGACGTCGAGGCTGTCGACCAGCTCGCCGGGCAGCATCGTGGTCTCGCCCGGATCGTCGACCCGCATCTTGCGGCTCATCTGCCGGACGATCACCTCGATGTGCTTGTCGGCGATCTCGACGCCCTGCGACCGGTACACCATCTGGACCTCGTCGACCAGGTACTTCTGGACCGCCTCGACCCCCATGACGCGCAGAACGTCGTGCGGGTTGACGGGCCCTTCGGTGAGCAGGTCGCCCAGCTCCACCGTCTCGCCGTCGTTGACGACCAATCGCGCGCCGGGCGGCAGGGAGTACTCCTCCTCGCCGGTATCCGTCACGACGTAGACCTTGGTCGCCTCTTCGGGATCCGAGAGCAGCTTGACGACACCGCCCCGCTCGGCGATGAGGGCGTTCTCCTTGGGCTTGCGGCCCTCGAGCAGCTCCTCGACGCGCGGCAGACCCTGGATGATGTCCCCGGTCTTGACGCGGTCGTAGACGAGCGTCGCGAGCGTCTCACCACGCATGACCATGTCCCCGTCGTCGGTGAGCAGCTGGGTGCCCGCCGAGATCAGGTAGGGCCGCGCGTGGCGGATGTAGGCCGTCTTGCCCGAGACCCGCACCTTGCCGGACGTGGGCGCCGGGGCGCCACCCAGGTCGGTGCCCTCGTGGACGAACGAGCCGTCCTCGAGCTTGGCCGAACCGTCGATCTTGACCGGGACCTCCTGGTCGGGGGTCACGATGATCAAGCGGCCCACGCTACCACTCGGGAACTGGATCACGCCGTCGGCGTGGCTCAGGATCTCCGTGCGGATCACGGTCGTGCCCGGCTTGACGTGGTCGCCGGCCTTGGCGAGCAGGTAGGTAACGACCGTCTGCTCGCGCTGGTCGGCGCGCTTGGCCAGGGCCGGGATGTCGCGGCGCAGGTTCATCGACTCGAGGATCGTGATGGTGAAGCCACTCCGCTCCTCGGCGCCGACTTCCGGCAGCTCGACCTTGCCCGCGAGGTGGGCGAGGTCGCCCGAGATCTTGAGCACGGCCTCGGTCTTGGCGACTGGGGCCCCGGCCTTCATGCGCTCGCCGTCCTTGACGAGCAGGCGCGTGAAGAACTGGAGGCTGATGTCGTCCGAGGTCGACTCGAACGGGATCGGCTCGATCTCGGGGGACACCGTCATCTCGATCGTGCGGCGCACGACGACGATCTGGTGGGTCGCCTCCTCGGGCATGGTCAGGACGCGGACCACGCCGCCTTCCTTGGTCTTGATGCCCTCGGCGAGCTCGGTGCCCGGCTCGATCAGCTTGCCGTCCTCGACGGAGAGCTCCAGCTCGAAGGGGACCTCGTAGCGCGTGCCGGGATAGACCACGACCTCGCGCACGATGTTGTTGTCCTCGACGACCTCGAGCACCCCGTTGTTCTTGATCGTGATGTCCTTGACGACCTCGTCGCCCGCCGTGACCTCGTCGCCGGTCGCGAACAGGCCGAGGTCCGGCTTTTCCTTGACCCGCGGGTTCAACAGGCTGATGTCCTTGTTGACCGAGATCCGCTCCTCGGGGACGAAGAGCAGCTTGCTCGTCTTGGTGAGCAGCTTGCGCTCGGCCGTGTGCACGTCGATGAACCGGATCTCGCCGCCCGAGGGGACCTGGAGGCCTTCCTCGACGCTCTCGGCGATGACCGCCTCGCTCTCGACGCGCTGACCGTCGGCCACCTTGAGGTTGTAGATCCGCTCGGCCCCTTCGGTGCCCACGCGCAGCACGGGCTCCTTCTTGCCAGGCAGGACCTCGCAGTCGACCGCCTTGAGTTCAGCCGTCACGATCGAGATGTCGCGGCCGCTCTGGACGATCGTCTTGCCGTCGACCGTCTCGAGCTCGACGTCGGCGCCCAGGCGCAGGGTGCCACCGTGCTCGGTCGAGACCGTCGTCTCGGCGATCACGTCGCTCACCTTGACCGTCTTGCTGTCCTCGACCTTGAGCACGGCGCCGGTGGGCAGGTTGAACACATCACCCTGCAGCACCCAAATCACGCCGGGCTTGTTCGAGGTCTTGGAGACGTTACCCTGGCGATCGCGCTTCTCTTCCGAGGCGAAGCCCTGGAACTCGATCTGGCCGGCGATGTCGGCCGAGATGTCCTTGAAGCCCTTCTCCAGGCTCTTGCGAGCCGTACGGCCGGTCTCGACGACGCTCTCCGCCAGCACCACGTTGGCGCTCACGTGGTCGCCGTCCTTGACCAGGATCTCGAAGCCGACCGGGATCGGGTACTCGTTGGTCTTCTTGGCGCTCTTGACCTTGAGCACCGCCTCCTTGTCGAGCACGTTGACGATCTGACCGTGCTTGGTGCGGAACTCGCGGGTCGTGATCTCGCCCAGCTCGACGGTGCCCGCCTGCTTGGCCTTGATCGCCGTGTTGGAGGCCCCCTTCGTGAAGACGCCGCCCGTGTGGAAAGTGCGCATCGTCAGCTGGGTGCCCGGCTCGCCGATCGACTGGGCCGCGATGATGCCAACCGCCTCGCCCACGTCGACCAGTCGGTTGTTCGTGAGGCTCCAGCCGTAGCAGTAGCGGCAGACGCCGTGCTTGCTCTGGCAGGTCAAGGGCGAGCGGACCATGATGTGGTCGACCTCGGCCTCGCGGAACTTGTCGACCATCTCGGGCAGGATCATGGTGCCGCGATCCAAGAGGACCTCACCCGTCTTGGTCGAGACGAGGTTCTCGTTGATCACCCGGCCCACGATCCGGTCGATCAGGGGCACGACGACGCTGTCGCCGTCCTTGATCGATCCGAGCTTGAGGCTGCGGTCGGTCTGGCAGTCCTCGTCGCGGACGATCACGTCCTGGGCGACGTCGGCCAGACGCCGGGTCAGGTACCCCGAGTCGGCCGTGCGGAGCGCCGTATCGACCAGCCCCTTGCGGGCGCCGTACGACGAGATGACGTACTCGGTGACGTTCAGGCCCTCGCGGAAGTTGCTCTTGATCGGCAGGTCGATGATCCGACCGGACGGATCGGCCATCAGGCCGCGCATCCCGACCAGCTGGCGGACCTGCGAGAGGTTACCGCGGGCGCCCGAGAAGGCCATCATGTAGACCGAGTTGAGGCGATCGAACTCGCTCACGACCTTGGCCGTGAGGACTTCCGTCGTCTCGGCCCAGGTGTCGATGGCGTGGGCGTGCCGCTCGACCTCGGTGATCTCGCCGCGCAGGTAAGCGCGGCGCGAGCTCTCGATCTGGTCCTCGGCGGCCTTGAGGATCTGCTTTTTCTCGGTGGGGACCGTGAGATCGGCGATCGCCATCGAGACCCCCGCCTTGGTCGCCCACTTGAAGCCCAGGTTCTTCAGGCTGTCGGCGAGATCGGCGGCCGCGGTGGTCGAGATCTCGTTGTAGGCCCGCATGATGATCTGGCCGAGCTTCTTCTTGTCGACCTGGATGTTGTAGAAGGGGAAGCTCTCCGGCAGCCGCTCGTTGAGAATGATGCGGCCGATCGTCGTGACCAGGATCTGCTTCTGGTCGAACTTGGTCCGGAAGAACTCGCGACGGTCCTCGGGGAAGGCGTCGAGCACCTCGGAACCGTACTGGTCGATGCGCGCCCCGTTGTGGCGGATCGCGATCTTGGCATGGGTGCCGACCAGGCCGCTCGCGTGGGCCGCGAGGGCGTCCGCGAAGTCCTTGAAGTACATCCCGACGCCCCGGGTGTCCTTCGGGTTCTCGACCGACAGGTAGTAGATGCCGAGGACCATGTCCTGGGTGGGCGTGATGATGGGGGCGCCGGTCGCGGGCGACAGCACGTTGTTGGAGGCCAGCATGAGGATGCGGGCCTCGGTCTGGGCTTCGACCGACAGGGGCACGTGGACAGCCATCTGGTCCCCGTCGAAGTCCGCGTTGAAGGCGGTACAGACGAGCGGGTGGATCTGGATGGCGCGACCCTCGACGAGCACCGGCTCGAAGGCCTGGATGCCCAGTCGGTGCAGGGTCGGGGCGCGGTTCAACAGGACCGGGTGGCCCTTGATGACCTCCTCCAGGATGTCCCAGACGATGGTCTCGCCGCGCTCGATCTTCTTCTTCGCCGACTTGATGTTCTGGACGATGCCGCGCTCGACCAGCTTGTTCATGACGAAGGGCTTGAACAGCTCGAGGGCCATCTCCTTGGGCAGACCGCACTGGTGCAGCTTGAGGTTGGGGCCGACCACGATGACCGAACGGCCCGAGTAGTCGACGCGCTTACCCAACAGGTTCTGCCGGAAGCGGCCCTGCTTGCCCTCGATGATGTCCGAGAGGCTCTTGAGCGGGCGGTTGTTCGGCCCCACGACGGCGCGGCCGCGGCGGCCGTTGTCGATCAGGGCGTCGACGGCCTCCTGTAGCATGCGCATCTCGTTGCGGATGATGATGTCCGGCGCGCCCATCTCCTTGAGGCGATAGAGGCGGTTGTTGCGGTTGATCACCCGGCGGTAGAGGTCGTTGAGGTCGCTCGTGGCGAAGCGGCCGCCGTCGAGTTGCACCATGGGGCGCAGGTCGGGCGGGATGACCGGGATGACGTCGAGGATCATGGCGGCCGGGTGGGTGCCCGCCGCGATGAAGGCGTCCACGACGCGCAGGCGCTTGATCGCCTTTGCGCGCTTCTGCCCGGTCGAGCTCACCAGCTCGGACTTGAGCTCGTTGGAGAGCTCGCGCATGTCGATCGAGAGCAGGAGCTCCTTGACCGCCTCGGCGCCCATCTTGGCCGTGAACTCGGCGTCCTCGTTGGCCTCCAGGTTCTCGAAGTCGTCCTCCGAGATGGTCTGCCGCTTCTCGAGGTTGGTATTGCCCGGGTCGAGCACGATGTAGCTGTTGAAGTAGACGACGTCCTCCAGCGAGCGCAGGGGGATGTCGAGCAACAGGCTCAGGTACGAGGGGATGCCCTTGAGGTACCAGATGTGGGCGACCGGCGCGGCCAGCTTGATGTGGCCCATCCGGTAGCGGCGAACCTTGGAGTCGGTGACCTCGACTCCGCAGCGCTCGCAGATGATGCCCTTGTGGCGGACGCGCTTGTACTTCCCGCAGTGGCACTCCCAGTCCTTCGCGGGCCCGAAGATGCGTTCGCAGAACAGACCGTCCCGTTCCGGCTTGAGGGTTCGGTAGTTGATCGTCTCGGGCTTGGTCACCTCACCGCGGGACCAGGACAGGATCCGCTCGGCGGACGCGATGCCGACCTTGATGTAATCGAATTTCGAACTCATATCGGACAATTGGTCTCCTAAAATCTAGTGGGGTCCTGCCGGGCAGTCCCCCGCCGCCCTTCGGCGACGGGGGACCCGCCCAAGGGGTTACTTGAAGGCTTCCGCCCCCAGTTCCGGCAGGACCGGTTTGAGGAGTTGCGTCCGCAGACCGCGGTGACGGGGCTCTTCTTCTTCCTCGAAGAGCTCGATCTCCGTCCCGTCCGCCTTCGCCACGTGCATGTCGAGCCCCAGGCTCTGCAGTTCGCGGATCAGAACCTTGAACGACTCCGGGATGCCCGGCTTCGACAGGTTCTTGCCCTTGACGATCGCCTCGTAGGCCTTGGCGCGGCCCGGGACGTCGTCCGACTTGATGGTCAGCATCTCCTGCAGGGTGTAGGCAGCACCATAGGCTTCGAGCGCCCACACTTCCATCTCCCCGAACCGCTGGCCGCCGAACTGCGCCTTACCGCCCAGCGGCTGCTGAGTGACGAGCGAGTAGGGGCCGGTGGAACGGGCGTGGATCTTGTCGTCGACCAGGTGGACGAGCTTCATCATGTAGATGTTGCCCACCGTGACCGGGCGGTCGAACGAATCGCCGGTGCGGCCGTCGTAGAGGACGACCTTACCGGTCTCGGCGAGCCACTCGAAGCCCGTCTTCTCACGCGCCGCCCGCATCTTGGCCCGGATCAGGTCATCCGACGCCGTCTCGCCGAACTGCTCGTCGAAGGGCGGAACGCCGTAGATCTCGTCGAGCAGGACGGCCGCGCGACCGAGAATGGTCTCGTAGGTCTGGCCCACGTTCATGCGCGAAGGCACGCCCAGCGGGTTGAGAACGATGTCGACCGGCGTCCCGTCCGGCAGGAAGGGCATGTCCTCCTCCGGCAGGATGCGGGCGACGATGCCCTTGTTGCCGTGGCGGCCGGCGATCTTGTCTCCCACCTGGATCTTGCGCTTCTGGGCGATGTAGACCCGGACGACCATGTTGACCCCGGGGGGCAGCTCGTCGTTCTTCTCGCGCGAGAAGACCTTGACGTCGACGATCCAGCCCTTCTCGCCGTGCGGGACGCGCAGGCTGGTGTCGCGGACGTCGCGGGCCTTCTCCCCGAAAATGGCGCGCAGGAGCTTCTCCTCGGGCGGATGCTCGGATTCGCCCTTGGGCGTGACCTTGCCGACCAGGATGTCGTCGGGCTCGACCTCGGCCCCGATCCGGATGATGCCGCGCTCGTCGAGGTCCTTGAGGGCATCCTCGCCGACGTTCGGCACCTCGCGGGTGATCTCCTCGTTCCCCAGCTTGGTGGCACGGGCCTCGATCTCGTACTTCTCGATGTGGATCGAGGTGAAGATGTCGTCGCGCACCAGGGCACGGCTCAGCAGGATGGCGTCCTCGTAGTTGTAGCCTTCCCAGGGCATGAAGGCGACGAGCACGTTGCGCCCGAGAGCCATCTCGCCGTTCTGGGTGGCCGCGCCGTCCGCCAGGGGTGAACCGGCCACGACCCTATCACCCTTGCGGACGATCGGGCGCTGGTTGATGCAGGTGTCCTGGTTGGAGCGCAGGAACTTGAGCAGACGATAGGTCCGCTCCTTGCCGCTGTCCTCCTCCTTGACCACGACCTCGGTAGCCGTGACCCGGCTGACCGTGCCGGCCTTGTCGGCCAGGACGACCATGCCGGAGTCCTGCGCCACGCGGGCCTCGATGCCGGTGCCCACGCGCGGCCGCTCGGCACGCAGCAGGGGCACGGCCTGACGCTGCATGTTCGAGCCCATGAGGGCGCGGTTCGCGTCGTCATGTTCAAGGAACGGGATCATGGCGGCCGCCACCGAGATGATCTGGATGGCGCTGACGCTCATGAGGTCGACCTCGTTCTGGTCGGCGAAGGCGAACTCGCCCTTGAACCGGACCGGAACCTGCTTGGCGACGAAGGTGTTGTCCTGGTTGAGCGGGGTGTCGCCCGACGCGACGCGGTACTCGTCTTCCTCATCGGCGGTCAGGTAGACGATCTCGTCCGTGACCTTGCCGTTGATGACCCGGCGCAACGGGGTCTCGAGGAAGCCATAGTCGTTGACGCGCGAGTAGGTCGACATGTTGCCGATGAGGCCCGCGTTCGGACCTTCCGGCGTCTCGATCGGGCAGATGCGGCCGTGGTGCGAGGGGTGGATGTCGCGCACCGCGAAGCCGGCCCGCTCGCGCGAGAGGCCGCCGGGACCCAGCGCCGAGAGACGGCGCTTGTGGGCAAGCTCCGCGAGGGGGTTGGTCTGGTCCATGAACTGCGACAGCTGCGAGGAGCCGAAGAACTCCTTGATCGCGGCGACCAGCGGCTTGGCGTTGACCAGGTTCTGCGGGGTGAGGGTGTCCGCTTCCTGGATGGTCATGCGCTCGCGGATGATCCGCTCGAGGCGGGTCAGCCCCACCCGGAACTGATTCTGCAGGAGCTCGCCGACCGAGCGGATGCGGCGGTTGCCCAGGTGGTCGATGTCGTCGACCGCCCCGAGGTCGTAGTTGAGGTTGATCAGGTAGTCGATCGCCCCCACGATGTCGTCCTTGACGAGGACGCGATCGCTCTGGGGCACCGACAGGCCGAGCTTCTTGTTGATCTTGTAGCGACCGACGCGGCCGAGGTCGTAGCGCTTGGGGTCGAAGAAGCGGGTGAAGAGCACGCTACGGCCGCCCTCGACCGAGGGCATGTCGCCGGGCCGGAGCTTCTTGTAGACCTCGATCAACGCGTCCTCGACCGTGCTGGTCTTGTCCGCATCGAGGGTCTTCTGCAGGTACTCGCGGTGCCGGAACAGGTCGAGCATGTCGCTGTTCTGGTAGCCCAGGGCGCGCAGGAGGACGGAGGCCAAGAGCTTGCGGGTCTTGTCGATGCGGACGTAGATCAGGTCGTTGACGTCGGTCTCGAACTTGAGCCACGCGCCGCGGTTGGGGATGACCGTCGCCGAGTAGGTCTTCTTGCCGCTGGGGTCGGTCTCTCGCTTGAAGTAGACGCCGGGCGACCGGACGATCTGCGAGACGATGACGCGCTCGGCCCCGTTGATGATGAAGGTGCCGTAGTCCGTCATCACCGGCAGCTCGCCGATGAAGATCTCCTGCTCCTTGACCTCGCCCGTCTCCTTGGTGATGAGGCGGACGGGGATGCGCAGCGGCTTGGAAAACGTCGCATCGCGCGCCCGGCATTCCTGGACGCTATACTTCGGCTCACCCAGGGTATAACCCGTCAGGAAGTGGAGCTCGAGGCGGTTGCTGTAGTCCACGATGGGCGAGAAAGAAACGAGCTCTTCTTTCAGCCCTTCGCGCAAGAACCACTCGAAGGAGCGCTTCTGGATCTCGATGAGGTCTGGCAGCTGGGACGCGATGGAGGGGGAACCGGGGTAAACGTTGACCCGTTCGCCGGCATACTGAGGCATTGACACCACCCTTAACGTAGTAGTTCCCTACAGACAGAAATAGGGCAAAGTGCGGCCCTTCCGGGCGACACTCGCCTGCTTGCTGGTTTTGATCGGTTTAAGAAAACTCGGTTGGCCAAAACTAAGAATACCAATCGTACCCGGATCGCGCCAGCGTCGTCAACCTCCGGAGGAGTTTCGGACCCGGATCGGACCGGGCTTTGGGAGGGGGCGATCACCCCTCACCCTCACCCCACCAGCCCTCCCGACAAACGGCCAAGGGATCCCGCGGACGCCGAGCAACCAACCTATTTTTAAAAAAACCTTAAAGGGGGCTTGACGTCTCCCAACCCGATGGGGTAAGGTGGAACTCTTGCGGCGAACGGCGCCGCGGCGGACCTTGACAACTAGATAGCGAAGAAGCCAGTAGCAAGTGCGGCCTTGTCGAGAAGATGAGGCAAGCTGTTCCCCTTCGGGGGGACTTGCAAAGCCAAGGATAGGGATACGGACCTGAGGGCCATCTAATGCCCCGAATCGTATCCGGAACTCTTTACGGAGAGTTTGATCCTGGCTCAGGACGAACGCTGGCGGCGTGCTTAACACATGCAAGTCGAACGGGGTCGCAAGACCCAGTG
>Ga0209979_1000188_pt1 | contig 98591 bp, 105 predicted proteins | sample AnhtaG_FD_183114 | JGI IMG/M metagenome (GOLD analysis project Ga0209979, IMG submission 183114) | Deep subsurface microbial communities from Anholt, Denmark to uncover new lineages of life (NeLLi) - Anholt_01485 metaG (SPAdes) (version 2) | ecosystem: Environmental > Aquatic > Marine > Oceanic... | reverse complement strand
TGCCGTCTGCTACAATAACAGTCTTCGCTGTGGCCGCCCCAACATCAACTCCCGCAGCAATCATGCTCCCCCTTATGCAGTAGGCTGCCCCATTTGGGCGATTCTAGTGCTTCCTTGCAAAAGTAAGCGTGCTATCAGGTTTGTTCGAGAATGTGTACTCCAAAGCTCAACAGCTCGTCGTAGAGGTACTCAGCCCTTCCGTTTACGGAAGGGCTGAGTACCGCAAGGAAGTACTAGCCCAATCTCTACGGTGTTAAGACTAGTTGTTCCTGGCATTCTGGCTGGTCTGAAGAACCATGTCATGTAACCTATACTGCCTTGGCGGCCTTGGCCGCCCTCAGCAACTCAGCAAATGTCTCGACTCTCGTCCTTAGCTGGCTGGCACTGTAGTTCCGGGTGTCATAGGAGTCCCCCTCCAAGACCAGCACCGGCACACCCAACTCCTTTTCTATGGCCCTCTTGGTAATCATCATGGTGGCGGCCCACTCGCGGCAAGAGTAGGGATAGAAATTGATTGCTCCATCCACGTTGAAAGCCTTGCAGTTCTCCAGGTTGATAGCAACATGGGCTTCACACGAGTGAGGTATGTCCAGGCATGGGCCTACACCGATCTTGTCCGCCCACTCAGTGTATGGATGCTTGGTGAGTACCCATGGGCCGAGCCAAAACGGTATCTGAACACGGATGGCTAGGCCTGTTCCCTCTATCATACGTGTTATACTCGGATCTACACTTATCGTGGCGGTGCAGAAGACACCAGGGGCTCCTTTCTCAACTATCCCCTTGCCTTGGTCAACTCTCTGCTGAACCTCCTCATACAGTATCTCAAGCGCTTCCTGCTTCCCTTCAATGTCTCTCGTAGGCATGGAGTTCAGGAAAAAAGCGTGTGCCAGACTTGCCTGACTTATCGGCTGGGGATCCGCATGCCCAATGAGCTCCACCAACTGCTGGAACTTCAGCCGGAATATGGCATTCGCCTTATTGGTGGCGCGTATCGCCTCCTCCGTCATTTGACAGCCGATCACCTTCTCAAATGTCTGGAAGAGCTTGCGCGCCTGTGATCCGCAGTAGCGAACCCGGTGGTCATTGAATTTCGGCCAGTCACCCCAGTTCGCATCCGGGCAGCTATCGAGGTATGCTACAGGAACGCCGTAGACCTCATGCAGCAATTGCTCTGCCTCAGACGGCTGGTCACAATGATAGGATGCTATTACTGACAGATCAGGGAAGGGGATTACGCCCTTCACCATTGCCCCCAGCCGAGTCTGATATAGAGCACAATGGGCGGATCCGGGCGGCAGGCCGTTCTCTTCCCCTGCCTCCAGAAAGGGGGTGAGTTTGTCGAAGATCTGGCCAATGGTCATGTTTATTATCTGCCCTGGAGTGGCGAAATACACTTCCCTCTCATCGGTTGACAGCATCATTGACATCAACGGCCGGAGTTCCATCGGAAAATCGCTGTAGACTACTTTCTCGTGTTCTTCCCTTGCCAGTACGAGATTCAGGAGCTCCCTCATCCATATCCCAAGGAATTTGCGCAGCCCTAGTAACTCTATGTCCAAATACTGCCCCAGCCTCTTCTCGCCCCTCTTGATGTCCTCCTCCTCTATCCCGAGGATCTTGAACGCCTTATCAATCCTTGGCCTTTCCCTTTCTATCTCATCCGGTTCAAAACCACACAACTTGAAAAGCTCGGTATACATAGTCAGTTACCCCCTTTGTCTAATAGTCTCAATAAAGGTTTCGATCCTTGTTCTAAAGGGTCCCCTCTCCGAAACATCGTAGTCTGATTCGAGCTTCAGCATAGGGATATCGAGCTCTTTCTTCAGCATCTTTTCGAAATAGAATGACTGGATATCGTAGCTACTCCGGTACATAAGCTGGTACCAGATAAGTCCATCTACCTTGAAATCCTCGGCAAGCTCAATCAGATAATCTAGCCTCTCCCTGGATGGTCTGAACCAGGCTGGGGGCACCCTTCTCCTGAAGTACCTATCCGCTAGGGCCTCCATAAGGTCACCGTCAAGTTGGACATTCTCCCAGTAGTGTCTAATCCCCTCGGCGAACTCCTCGATGACGATGGTTGCTCCAGCCTCCGCAATCAAGTCTAGAACCTTATAATCACCCATGGCCAGGGTGGAGCCTGTCAACAGGATCCTCGGCCCCTTTGGGCTGGATGGAGGTTTTCCCCTTAACTCTTGATGGATAGACTCCAGAACATCTATGAAGACGGTTTTGTCAGCAACAAACGAAGCATGATTCAGTTTCACGAACTCGTGGCCGGTTATAGGTGGCCGCTCAGACCGACGTAGCAGACTGAGCTCTTTCAAGAGCGCTCTCATCTTGTTGCACAAATGGATGTCTTCCTTCAGTTTACGATCTTCGATCTTGTTGCCGGTAAACTCCTCCAGCTTCTCCCTAAGCAGATGCAGCCCCTTAAGATAGTATTCAAAGGCGTATTCATCTTTCTGATGAGGGACGCCAAACCTGAACACATTGGCATCGGCAAAGAAGTTAAAGCAGTCGGCTATGGCCTTGATATTGTGATCTGTAATAGGGACGACGAGGAGATCGATCATCTGATAGAGAGGCTCCTCCCCCAGCATTCTGTACCCAATCTGCGATCTACAGAATGTGTCTATGAATCGAGGAACATACGCAGCGCTTTCTGCTACTGGCTCAGGGTCCCCTCCTCGGATGAGGCCCACCGGTACTGCCCCACAGGCATAGACCAGCTCCTCCGGCATATAGCCCCCAGGGGTGTAGCCGATGAGTTTAGTCCCCTTCTCTCTCATCCGTGTCAACTCTGTCAATCTGGTTGCCAAGTGGCTAGCAAGTTTATTCATCGCTTCCATCAATAAGCACCTCTGGCTTAACATACTAACAAGCAGCATTACCTACGTCAATTCCATAAACAAGTCCTTCAAGAGCGGTTCAGAAGAGGTGTCCTAATAGATACGGGAAGGCTTATATCCATTTTAAAGCAGCAATTGACCTGCCCTCCCAAAATCGGTCCAAGGAAAATGTTGGACTCTGGGATAGCCGAGGGATGTGAGACTCCAACTCAGGACACCTTGATCAGGAGGTAGGGAGTTGGAGTTTCGTATTTATAGCGACCCGCTAACCGCGATTTCGACAGCCTAACTTGGTCTTGTACTCTCAACAATGGAGACCTCTAGAAGCTCCCAATAGCCACTTATTTTCCCTGTAGTCAAGGAGGTATCGCCCTTTTGAAGCAGAATAGCATAGCATATGCTCTAGTCTGAACCCCGCTGTCTGGGCAAGACAACAGCGGCGGACGAAAGAACGCCATGCCGACCTGACCTTTAGAGCGGACTTAGCGCTAATCGAAGGGGTATTCCAGCACCCCCATCGGGTCATAGGGGAGGCCCACTCCCAACCTCTTCACGCCGGCAACCTCGCCGGTGGTGCAGTTGGCCTTGCAGCACTCCATCTCGAAACAGAGGATCTCAGGGTCATCGGTCTCAACGGCACGGCGCAGGTCTTCCAGGGCCTTCCTGGCCTTGGTCTGGGAGCGGGTGCGCTTGAACTCTTTGAGATCCTCGATGTAGCAATTCACCAAGTCGAAGTCCACCTGATGGTGGTAGGCTTCCACGTCAGCGTCTTCCTCCTCGGGGATGGTGAATTCATTGACGCCGACGATGATGCGTTTCTTGTCCTCCACCTCCTGCTGGTACTTGAGCCACGCCTTCTCCATCTCACGGTCTATGTAGCCGTTGACCACCGCCGCTGACATGCCGCCCATCTCCTCGATGGTATCGATGACCTTCTGTACCTCCTCGTCCATCTTCTCGGTGAGGCTCTCCACATAGTAGGAGCCGGCCAGGGGATCAGCCACGGTTGCAACTCCGGTCTCGTAGGCCAGTATCTGCTGTGTCCTCAGGCCGATGGTGGCTGCCTCCTCAGTCGGGATGGCGATGGCCTCATCGTAGCCAGCCACTTGAAGGGACTGAGTGCCTCCAAGCACCGCTGCCAGCGCGCCGTAGGCGGCACGCACAATGTTGATCACCGGCTGCTGGCGCTCCATCATGATTCCTGCAGTGTTGACATGGAACTTGAGCTGCAACGAGCGGGGCTCGGTGGCGCCAAATCTCTCTTTGAGGTTACGCGCCCACACCCTCCTCGCCGCGCGGAATTTGACTATCTCCTCGAAGAGGTCGATCATGGCGCTAAAAGTGAAGCTCACCTTGGGAGCTACCTGGTCGATGTCCAGCCCCCGCTTGGTGAGGATGTCGAAAGACTCGAATGCTCTGGCGAACTCCCACGCCACCTCCTCTACAGCTCCGACCCCAGTTTCCCTGATAATGTAGCCGTTGAAGTTAGCCGGGTACATTTTGTCACAGTTGTTAACGATCAGAAACTCCAGCTTGTCCGCGAACTCCTTCATTCTCTTCTGCTGCACCGAGCGAAGAAGATCGCCGCCCTGCGTACCGACTGCAGTCCAAGGGATCCCCTGTTGGTCGGCTCGTTCGCGGCCGCCATACAGGCACACCGGCGCCGAGACCGTGGGCGGGGTGATCACCCCGCTCACCCTGAGTTCTGAGTAAGGAACCCCTTGGTGGTCAGCCAATAGCAGGTAGGAGGGGAGGGTAAGGGGCGAATGCGCAGTGAGCATGGTGCTCGTCTCATCCAGACGTATCCCGTCCATGATAGTCCATACATCCTGCATCGTAGTGACGGGGACGCCCGCGCGGCCCACGCTGCCCTCAGCCCAAGGATGGTCAGAGTCGATTTGGATCTGAGTAGGCTGGTCACAGATGACATTGATGGCAGTCTCCCCCTGGCTGATAAGATACCTCAGCCGCTCGTTGGTCAGCCTGGGGGTGGAGCAGCCAGTGATCTGGCGTCGGCTCCATAGCCGGCCGCGGTACATGTCCTCATAGATGCCTCTGGTGAAAGGGTAGTGGCCAGGATCGCCCGTCCTCTGGGCATACTTGATGCCCCTAACATCCTTAGGAGTGTACACCGGTTTTACGGGGATACCCGACCAGGTCTCCTGCCTCTCTGATTTCTCGAAGTAGCTGCTTCCTTGCTTCTGACTCATTTGCCTCACCACCTCACTTCCTTCTCTTGCGAGCGTTCTCCTTGATGTAGGCCACGGATGCGCTCATGGGGGTAGCGCTGGGGAACACCTCGTCAACCCCCATTTGCTTGAGCACGCTGATATCGCGGCGGGGAATGTTGCCGCCGACGACTAGCAGCCTGTCTTCCAGGCCGTGGGCCTTTATCTGATCGACCATCGTCCTGACCAAGGGAATATGGTCTGCCCCCTGGAAGCTCAGCCCGATGACATCGACATCCTCCTCAAGGGCTGCGCGGGCCATGCGCTCCGCTGTCTGGTGAGTGCCTATATAGACAACCTCCATGCCAGCTTTGGACAGCCACGTGGCGATCATCCTTATCCCTCGGTCATGGCCGTCAAGGCCGATCTTGCCGAGCAATACACGCGTCCTCTGTTCAGCCATAAACCATCCTTCGCCGTCGGCAGGCTGCCTTCAGCAGGACGGATTGTACCACAATAGGGAGAATTCTGACAACACATCTCCAAATCTGACTGCCGGGGCTGGTTTCGGGCTTGCCAGAGACCTTGACAGCCAGCAAGCAGGGCCCTTAACATAGTCACAGCAGTTAGTATCGGAAGGCTTCGCTTAGAGCCCCAACCATTTGAAGCAGAAAATGCGAAGGGAAGTATGATGTATGATGTCGCAGTTGTGAAGTACGAAAAGCCCTTTGAATCACTGAGAAAAGCGGTGAATTTGGCGGGAGGTCTTGGAGACGTTTCTCGCGATTCAAAGGTGTTCATTAAGCCCAACTTCTGTCTGTGGCATGAAGGGGTGAATTTCCCCAAGTATGGCGTCTTGACAACGGCACGAATGATTGAAGATATGGTGATCCTCTTGAAAGAACATGGAGTGAAAGATATTACCATGCTGGAAGGTATCGTTGAAGTCGAGAGGAAATCCGAATCCGTGCTTCAACTCGTGGCCAAAGGCATGGGGCTTGATGTTCTTGCAGAACGCTATGGCGTGAAGATAATCGATGTACTGAGAGGCTCTTTTTCCAAGGTCACTGCGGGTGACGTGACGTTATCGGTTAATAGAGAGCTCCTTGATGCTGACTACGTTATTAATATGCCGGTGCTGAAAACGCATACTCAAGCCATGGTGTCTCTTGGGATCAAGAATCTGAAAGGTGTGCTCAATATTGCCTCCAGAAAGAGCTGCCACAATGCAGACCAGCGTATCGATCTGAATTATCATCTCGCCAAATTACCGGGCATGCTTTCGCCATCCCTTACTATCTTAGATGGTATCTACACCCTGGAAAGAGGGCCCCTCTATACCGGTAGAGCGCACCGATCAAACATCATCATTGTTTCAGAAGACCTTATCTCTGCTGACAAGGTAGGGGCAACAATATTGGGTTTTGCCCCCCAAACCATCCCTTATCTAGTTTTGGCAGCCAAGAACAATGGTCGACCGACTGATCTAAGTGATGTAAATATCAGAGGGGAAGTTGATATAAGAACGGCCTTGGAACCTCACAAGTGGGAATTTGAACAGAATGAATCGGGCGACCTGCCGCTATTTTTTGAACGGGCGGGAATAAAAGGCCTCACCTATCCTCAGGCAGATAACACTATGTGCACATACTGCTCAGTTCTTATCTACTATGTAATCTGGGGCATCTTGATGGCGAAGAATAGAGACAAACCTTTCGACGATATCCAAATACTGCACGGCAAAATCCATGAACCCACCGAAGGACACAAACACACCTTACTTGTTGGTCAATGTCAGGTGAAGAGAAATGGTGAAAACCCGTTGATAAATCATTGCGTGAAAATAGAGGGTTGCCCGCCCAGCAAAAAGGACCTTCTTGAAGCCTACGGAGAACTTGGAATCGAATTGCCTGACAATTTCATGGAATGGATGGCAAAAAGCCCGGAGACTTTCATCACGAAATATATGGATAAACCAGAGTTCGACGAGGCATTTTATAGAATCCAGTAGCGAAGCACCCTCTATACCCCGCAGGCCTAGACCGAGGAGGGCTCCATGACGACCGATGAGACGAAAAAGCAGGTCAGGGAAGAGGAGATGCCCGCAGCTCTGCAGGGGATAAGGGTACTGGATATGGCCTGGGTAGGCCCTGGTCCCTTCTGCGCCACTCTTCTTGGCGATCTCGGCGCTGAGATTATAAAGATCCATGAACCGCATCCTGAGCGTCGTGGCGGCCCGATCTTGTTTCAGTTGCCAGATTCACCTACCTTCCCTGGGTTGCGGAACTGCAAAACCATAGGCCTCGATCTAAAAGCCGAGGACGGGCGCAGCATCTTCTATGAGCTGGCCAAAACTGCTGACGTTGTGATGGAAAGTTACAGGCCCGGGGTTATGAAGCGTCTGGGAGTCGATTATGATGCCATCAAGAAGATCAATCCAGGGATTGTGTATGCTTCAGTGACAGGCTATGGGCAGGATGGGCCCTACCGCGATGTTGTTGGGCATGACATCAATTATATATCTATCGGGGGCCTTCTAGGTATGACTGGCGCCGCTGGCGGTGCGCCAGTGATCCCAGGCACACCGATAGCGGACTTCGCTGCCGGTGGGATGTCCGCTGCAATCGCGATTCTGGCAGCATTAACGGCCCGGGAGAGAACTGGCAAGGGACAGTTTGTGGACGTGTCTATGACAGACGCAATAGCGGGACTGATGTCTGAATGGATAAACCCCTATCTGGTCTATGGCATAGTCTCCAAAAGGGGCGAGACGTGGCTCACCGGGCAGTGGCCTTGGTACAACGTATATCAAACAAAGGACGGCAAGCACATTAGCATAGGCGCTGTCGAACCTTGGTTCTATGCCAATTTGTGTCAGCTTCTTGGCCGTGAGGATTTCATCGAGCACCAGTTTGCAGAAGGCGAAAAGCGTGATGAGATCTCCCGATACTTCAAACAGACCTTCTTGACCAAAACTCGAGATGAGTGGGTGGAAATCCTGCGAGAAAAGGACACCTGTGTTGCCCCTGTCTACTCCATTGACGAGTTGGCCTCCGATCCCCAGTTGACCGCTCGCGGGATGATCCGGGAAATGCCTCACCCTGTGCTGGGCCGTGTGAAACAGGTAGGCTCTATGCTCAGGCTGTCGGACTCGCCGTTCCAGGTCAGGAACTGGAGCACACGATTTGGGCAGCACACTGATGAGATTCTGCTTGAACTCGGGTACGATACAGCGCGTATCGACTCACTGCGTCAGGCGGAGGCAATAGGCTAGTACTTCCCTGCAAAAGTAAGCGTGCTATCAGGTTTGTTCGAGAATGTGTACTCCCAAGCCCAACAGCTCGTCGTAGAGGTACTTAACCCTTCCGTTTACGGAAGGGCTGATTTCCGCAAGGAAGTACTAGGTTCTCGGTTTTATGTCAAGCTCAGCCCCTCCTACATCCCCTTTGGAGGGAACGGCGGGCTGCCCGTGATTAAACGTTGGTCCAGAACAGTATAAGAAATAGCGATGGCTCATTGGCAAAGATACCGAATCCATTGATCTCGGCGACAGCCGACGCTTCTGCTATGGTACATCAGTGTCGGCCAGAGAAAAAGGCCATCGGAATGAGGAACTACGGACCGATAGCCGCGCGAACGGCTGGAGATGCCACCCTCTGGATATGACTTCACCAACGCACTTTTGAACCCCTCCTTTCTTAGCACGTAGCTCTGTCTTTCGGGCTACAGCGTCTATGACTCTCAAGAGCGGCCAGTCAAAGTTCGTACTGGAACAGTCGGTGCCCGCTAGTACGGGGCAGGACTAGTACTATCGGGTGCCCGTGGCAGACGGAGGCAGGTACTTCTGTGAAGTGAAGGTAGGTGACGAAAGTACGGGCTTCATGGAGAGAAGATATGACTATAGTGCTGGGCCATTTACTCTCGAAGTACCATTTACGGGCGACGGGTCACATTATATAGTACTTTCATGGGATATGCCAATCGTACCATCGTCCTGGGGGTCTCATCGGGTGGTAACATTCTCCCCCAAACTACTAGTAAGGCCTATGAGACCCAGGATCGACCTCTTAGGTAGGCGTGGCAGGGAAATGACCAGAGCACGGGAGGTGCGCCAATGATACATAACTCAAACCTCAGGACAAGCGAAAGAGGAATGGTTCTAGCTTTTGTCACGATCATACTCATGTTGGCCGGGCTGCTTATCCCGCCACTTTTGGGCTTCACCTTCGGCGCCGGCCGTTCGGCCCAGATACGTCAGGACCGGATGCTCCATGTCTATGCCGCCGATGCAGGCGTAGAGGATGCGTGCTTCAAGATAGCCAACGGGACAGCGCTGCCTCAGAATCCTGGTGATACCCTGCAATACACACTCGGAGAGATCAACGGATGCGATCTAGATGTTGAGATACGCAAAGAGGCTGGTAGGTTGGACTATCTGGTTACCTCACGAGCCACGGGGTACGACGGTGGGACGACCAGAATTGAAGCCTACATCTCTGGATGGAACTACGACTCGTTTCTTGACAATGCCCTTACCAGTAACACGGACATAACGCTGAAGAACAACACCCTCGTGGCAGGTAATATCAGTTTGATTGATGAGCAAATCGGTGTAGGATGGAAGGACATAGAGACGAACCAGCTTCAGGGGGGCGTGCCGCGTTGGCCGGGCAGTGACGAACTCACTAAATACTACGCGGAAGACATCGACGGGCTGGAACCGCTTGGGTCAGACATAACGGCCATGGGAGACGAAGAAATAGGGCCACTGTATGTAGACGGAGACTTGCTGATCACATCAGGAAATGCCTCAGCAACATTGACTCTTACGGGGACTGTCTACGTCACAGGCAACCTGTTTATCGGCCAAAGGGCAAACAAGGACTTCACTTTGGATCTCAACGGGCAAACCATATTCTGCGAACAGGAGATCACGGTCGTCGAAAAATGTAACATTGTTGGATCGGGGTGTATCATCGGGCTCGGAGATGTGTACTTCGGGCCGAAATCGGGGACTGAACCCGGAGAATTCGTGTTCGTAATGTCAGTCTACGGACAACTCCTGCTGCAACCCAACGGTCCCTACTATGGTTCTCTGGCCGGGGAGATCGACATCATAAAAGCAGGATGCGAGATTTATCACCCGGGTAGCCCTGAGGAGCTTGGTCTGGATCTGAATTTCCCAGAAGGTCAGACTATTCCCTTCATTCAATCATACTGCATTATTGATTAGTGCAGGCACAGAATCAAGGAGGTGGGTTGTGAAAAGGGCCGTATTTGGCCTGCTGACAATCGGTGTGGTAGCATCCATAGCCTCGGTCTGCGCGATAGCACTGTCTACTGACGGTGAGGCTGGAACGACGCAGATAGCGGATATTGCGGGAAGCCCAAGTGAGTGGGCCGAACAAGAGGTCACGGTGGAAGGTTGGGTTGGCGCCACATTTGACCATCAGTTTGTACTTTGGGACGACGGTGTCACCTCCACGATAATGGTGGAGTGCGCAGGAAACATGCCCACAGGTGGAGCGGCAAACAGAGTCAGTGTTACGGGCACCGTGGGAATCGACAGATTCTCCAGCGAGCAAGCGTACGTTCTTGCTCGGTCTTGGGAATACCAGAATTAGCGGGTGAGCAAAACAGAACGCTTCCAATTGTTGCATTGGAGTGGACACCCTGACCGACTAAGCCAAGCTGGAAATACGTGATGCGAGGAGAAATATGGACTGCCCGATATGCTTCTGGCCGATTGATAGCGCAGACCAGCTGGTGGGACACCTGAAAGACAGCCACAGCTTTAGCGCTTCAGATGCTGGCCGCATTGCCAAGCACATGAGGTATTGGATGGAGTACGATGCGGTGCCGGCTCAAGATGGTCCGCCTAATAGGCATGGGGACACTCTGATAGCAGCTTACAAGAGGGGAGAATGATATGGCCAACAACAATAGCGAAATGGCTGGCGTGTTGACGGTCAGGGAAGTAGCCCAGCTTCTGCATGTCCACAGCCAGACCCTACGGCGCTGGACCGAAAAGGGGATAATAAGGGCATACCGCATAGGTCCTCGCGGCGATCGAAGATTCAGAGCAGAGGACATCGCTGTCTTCCTTCTGGAGGAGAACAGAGCTACGCAACTTGAGGAAGGATGGGAAAGACAACTTCCAAATAACTTAATGAGGTTTTGAGGTGAGCTATGCGTAAAACCGTCGCAATGATAGTTGATAGTCAGCCATTTTTCCGGGCAGGCGTGCGGGAGGTTCTAGCTCAAGGAAACAGCTCTGACGCAATGGAGGTCCTTGAATGCGACCCAGGGTGTGATGGCAACGAGGCGATAGCAAGAATCTCGGCGGAGTCGCCCGATATCGTACTACTGGATATCCGCTACCCCTTCCTAAACGGACTTGAGCTAGGCAAGAAGGTCGTTCGCACCTTCCCTGGAACGCGCGTCGTGATACTAAGCACTAACCCTGAAGAAGATGACGATGAGTTATTTGAAGCTATCAAAGCCGGGGCGGCAGGCTACCTGAGAAGTAAACAGTGTTCACCGGCAGAGCTCACCAAGACAATCAGACGAGCGTCCAGCGGTGAGTATCCCATTAATGACAGCGTAAGCGAAAAACCCAAGGTCGCCTGGCGAGTGCTGAGGCAATTCCAGGAGATGACATCCGGCGTTAGAAAAGAGGATGACATAGCGATCCCCCTCACCGCAAAAGAGGTGCGAATCCTAGCTCTTGTCGCCGAGGGCAATGGAAACAAGCAAATTGCAATTATCCTGGGTATCAGCGAGCAGACTATCAAGAATCACGTCAGCTCCATACTGCGCAAACTGAATGCCAACGATAGAGCCCACGCAGTGACGCTGGCATTGCGCAATGGCTGGGTTCCCATCCACCCTGACCGCACCTGGGGCCGCCGCCATGGGGAAACCGTCTCCGAGGCACCGGACCCATCAAGAAGCCATCCAAATTGAACACCCCGCGGAATTCTCGCTAGTACTTCCTTGCCCAAATCAACATTATTTGTTGAGTACCTCTACGACGAGCTGTTGGGCTTGGGAGTACACATTGTTGAACAAACCTGATAGCACGCTTATTTTTGCAAGGAAGTACTAGCCTTGACCATTGTTCACTGCTTTTGGGCCCCCCTTCATTCTCCTGCTGCAACGTTTCTTCCCATCGGAGCATCAGGTTATTCCAGGATAATTCAAGCTGGTGCAGGTATTCCCGTTCCGCAGGAGGATGAAATATCCTCATGGCAGACCTTCTACCTTGTTGCCAAACCCCTGTCGCCGTATAATGGAGGCAACGCCAAAGCTTAGTCCACCTTGGGCTCCGATGTTACTAAAGGGTGGGGGCGGCATTGGACTTAAACGAGCGAATTAGGACCCTGGCTCACTGGATCTTTGAGGCAAGACACCTGGTGGTCTTCACAGGTGCTGGGATCAGCACCGAATCAGGTCTGCCGGACTTCCGAGGACCTGATGGCATCTGGACCCGCCAGGCACGTGGGCTTCCCCCGAAAGCGCGAGCCTTCTCCTCGGTGGAGCCTAATGCGGGGCATATGGCTATTGCGGAGCTACAGAAGCTGGGCAAACTGAGCTTCCTCATCTCGCAGAACGTGGACAACCTTCACTTGAGATCGGGCATCCCTCCGGACTTGCTAGCAGAACTACATGGCAACGCAGCCAGGCTGCGGTGCAGTCACTGTGAGGCCCAGTTCGACAAGTCTAGCGGCCTGGATAGGTGCTTTTGCGGAGGTAAGCTGGTTTCCAGCGTGGTTAACTTCGGCCAGCCCTTACCACAGAAAGAACTTGCTGATTCCTATTGGCATTCACAAAACTGCGATCTTTTCGTGGTCGCTGGCTCCAGCCTCGTTGTTTCCCCAGCAGCCGATATGCCCAGAGTAGCACTTGAATCTGGTGCTCGATTGGTAATCATCAATCAGGGTGAAACTCCATTTGACCAACTCGCTCATCTGCGCTTTCGGGAAGGAATAGGCGAGGTCCTGCCCCCAGCGGTCGATCAGTTAAAGGAGCTCATGCAAATAGCCTGACCAGGATTGAATCCATGGAGATGCAAAGCCTCGCTATCTATGAAAGACCAGACCTTGTTCAGCCCTATCTGGTCATGGGATTTGAAGGCTGGCCGGACGCAGGAAGAGTTTCCCCAATTATATTCAGGTGCCGAATGCCAAGGTCTGCTACGGCATACTTAGCAAGCTGACTAAGATGCTCGAGATAGCTCTTGACCTTGAGGACCTCAAGAAAGCAGGCGAATATCTTGATGACCAAGTAGGTAAGGCGATCAAACAAAAGCCAGAGCTCGAAGATTATGTGAGAAGGCTTGAAGAGGAGTCCAGCAAAGGCAGGTATCAAGCAGGCGAGCCCTTAGCGGAGGACATCATCAAAGAGGTTGAGGATTTCTTGAAAAAGAGAAAGGATGAGGAATAACTGGGGGGCTATAAAACAGGGGGATCAATCCCGACAACCCGAGCTGGGCTGGCTCGAAGGCAAGCTCAAACTAAGATCCAGCGGGCAATGAGTTGCAACTGGCTGGTAGGTAGGGAAGAAAAAGATGAAATACAACAAAGATTTGTACGTTAATGGAGTTAAGATTCCGCGCTTGATGCTCGGTACTTCCCCCTTCTTGGGAGCTGGTCAATTTGGTCATAGAGCAATGGAGTACCGAAAGCGCTTTTATGAAAATCCAGAGAATATGACAGAGCTAATAGCAGAGGCTGCTAATTTCGGCGTCCCATATATACAGGCTTTGGGAGATGAAACAATAGCCAAAGCAATAGATGATGCTAGAGAACAAACTGGAAGGGATATTCAAGTTGTTGGCTCTGTCGGGATGTACGATTTCGATCAAGAGCTAGAAATTATGAAATCACTTAATGCAAAAATCATTCTGACACACGCTTTTATCACTGACAGATTAGATGATTACTTTGGCAAATGTATCGATGAGATAAGTAATACATCCATAGCGGGAGTGGCAACTCATAATCCCGGGGTGACAATACCAGAGCTGGCTAGCTACGACAAAGTAAAAGTGGTCATGGCTCCAATCAACAAAATGGAAAAATACATGCTCCCCTCGGCTGAAAAAACCCTGCAAGCCATACAAACTACAGATAAGATAGTCCTGGGTAAGAAGACTTTAGCAGCAGGCTCACTAGGACCAAAAGATGCCTTGGAATACGTATCAGGGTTTGTTTATGGCGTTGCAATAGGAATAACGTCTTCACAGGAATTGAGAGAAACGTTTGGCATTGCCAGACAGTTGTGGGAAGCTTAGCAACTTGAATTTGTATTGTGCTTTATCTTTGGCGAAGTTCCGTTTGTATCATTCATCATGACGGAAATGGTTGATAGCGAACAAATCAGAAAGAAATTCCTTGGCTCGCTCTTGGGGGCTGCTCTGGGAGACGCTATCGGCGCTTCCTGGGAGGGGCACCGAATGGCTGCTGAGCATGAAATCGAGCTTGTAGGTAGTGTTTCACAGCCATTACGGTATACTGATGACACCCACATGACCATTGGCATGGCTGAGTCGTTGGTAGAATGCGGCGGCTTCAATGGACCTCATATGGCCGGACGTTTTGTTAGCAACTATTTGCAGGAGCCATGGCGGGGCTATGGTCCTGGCCCGCCGCGAGTATTCAAGCTGATAAGGAGCGGTGAGCCGTGGGACAAGGCAGCGGCCCATATCTATGGCGGCGGCTCTTTTGGAAACGGAGCAGCCATGCGAGTATCACCGATAGGTCTTTTCTTCTGGAGCCGGCTTGCCGAGCTTAGAGAGGCGGCACATCTGTCGAGTGTCATCACGCACTCTCATGTACTGGGCATGGAGGGGGCAGCCTTACAGGCCATGGCGGTAGCGCTTGCGGTTGCGGAAAAGCCTGATAAGCCCCTCGACACGTCATCCTTCGCATCTCGCCTTTTGAGCTTCGCCACCGAGGATGTCTACCGCGCCAAAATAGGCAAGTTCAGCGCTCTTTTAGAGAATCCCAATGACAGAGAGACGGTGGTAGATCAACTGGGGCATGGAATTGAAGCTTTCAATTCTGTTCCCACCGCCATATTTGCCTTCCTGGCTCATCAGCAGCACTTCGCCTCGACAGTGATCTACGCAGTTAGCCTGGGAGGAGATACTGACACTATAGCATCGATGGCTGGAGCCATTTCCGGTGCCTATCTGGGAATCGATGCTCTTCCTTCCGAGTGGCAAAGACAGCTCGAGAACCGAGATTACATATCGGACCTTGCCGATAGACTGTGGCGGGCTGCTACAGCCCGGGAGGGTTCGTAAAGACATCGCCTTCTGCGGGGGAGTTGGAATCCGCCGAATAACCTAACTTCAATCTATTTTAGGAATTCCTCCACCTCCCTAGCTAGTCTCTCGCTTTCCTCTTCAGTTAGGGTGAGGTTACTTTCCAACCTCTGGACATAATCGTCGACCTCGGGGGAACGAACTCTCAGTTGAGCTATCTTTTCGTTTTGCTTTGCTACCTCTTCATCGATATCACTGAAGTCAATCCCCAAACCAAATCTCTTGTCGAGAAACTCAAGGACTCTTTTTTGGGCTTCTGAATCATCCACCGCTGCCAAATAGAATGGGATCACTGGCCAGAGACTCACTCCAGGAATATTCCTTCTTTCAGCTACCCACAAGAGTAAACTGTTCAGAGCTGGCCATCCCTCCCAATTCATATTTTCAAGCCCGTAACCTCGAAGCTTTTCTTGGAATTCTGGTTGATTGAAAACGGTCAATATACTTCGAGGGGTGGTGTGAGCAATTGAAGAAATAGTCCCACTAATGGTATACAACTCCTTTATCCTACAATGGTGTTGGGCAACATCCAAAACTGTCTGCAGGAATTGATACCGGCCAAATCGAGGTTCGCTACCCTTAAATATCACCAGATCATCTCTTTCACCGCAATAAAATCTACCGTCCGGAAACTGAGCAACATTGTCTTCAACTGCAACCCCACCTAAAGAGAAGAATTCTGACGGCTCGATTTCGCAAAAGCTGTCGCCTTTAATCTTTTCATTCAAATAATCAATCACCTTCGGCGCCAATCTACCAGCATCTTCTGAGAAACCCACAATCAAAGATGGGTTCCGGAACTCGGGTTGTCTGGAAAATCTAAAGAGGTCTGTCATCTTCCTCGCCTCCCCTCTTGAAAAGCTCATCAATATGTTCCTTAAGCCATTTCTGGTCTTCTTCAGTTATTGGCCTGGATTCAGCGGGTTTGTGTTTAAAACTTTCCAGCCAAGTCTTTATCCGTTCGGCCACTTCCGGTGGTGCCTGTTCATAGAATTGTGCCTCGAGATGTCCGATGCCTTGTTCTACCTGGGCCACCATCTTATCCAGAACGCTGAAGTCAATCCCAATTTCTAGAACTTTAGTCAAAACCTCTAAGACCGATTTCGAAGCTTTTGGGTAAACCATTGCCAATCCTTGAAGATAAAATGGTATCTCACCCAGTACGCAGACAGCCTCCAGACCTCTCTTCTTGGCAACTCCCAGCAGAAGCCCGTTCAAACCAGTGATACTGCCTTGCCCGCCTCTTCCCTCGACGTCTGACATTAGTACGGTATTCTCGTAGCTTTTCACTTCACTGACTAAACTCTCGCTATTAGGCACCGCCCAAACCCTTGGCCTCGCCATGTGATGGATGGGGGCAAGAGCTGCTCCTGAAACATAAACTCTGCGACATCCGAACTTGAGGGCCACATCCAAAACAAGATTGGCTATCTCAAGAACCTTTCTCCCTCCAGGATATGGTGTTCCACTTTCAGTAGGTTGCTGTTCTCCAACGAAGAATATCAGATCTCGATTTTTAGTTCGTTGAAAGTAGAATTTGCTGCTGGGGAACTCCAACTCTTTCAATAAGCCTCCTTCAATCAAAACTCTCCGAGGCTCAAAAAAATCCCAAGGTTCTATTTCCCCGAATTCTCGGGCCTTTACCATCTGTCTTAGGTAATTAACCGCTATTATCCCGATGTTTCCAATCCCCGGCCAACTGGCTATCAGAACCGGGTTCTCAACCTTGGGTTCCTCATAAAGCCTGATACCCATCGCTCCTCCTCTTCTCTCTACGTGCTACGTGGCCCCTTTTGCCAGGCTCACCCGTTTGCCGAACAAGCCGGGGAACGAGAGCCCAGCCTATTGACCAAAAGTCATCGCTCCTGCCAAGGTAGACTACCCCACCCATGCTGAATTTAACCACTTCCTTCTCAGGGTCGCCCAAGATAAGCGAAGCGGTTAACCGGCTCAAATGGGGGAGATGCCCCACAAGCATGAGCGGCCTCCCTGCCTGCTGTATTAGTCGCTTCGCCTCCTGAGGATCGTCCAAAGGACCAAGACCTCTCTGCTCTAACACGCCTTGGGGAGGCGCCAGATGCTGAGCAAAGATCTCTGCCGTTTGCTTTGCCCTGAGCCTGCCAGAATGGAGAATCCGGGAGACCTTTACTCCCAAACTGGCAACATAACTCGCCACGTATTCCACTTCAGTCCTACCCTTGTCTGTCAAAGGCCGCTCGCAATCCTCCGACTCTGGCTTAGCTTCCCCATGCTGTACCAGATACACTTCCATATTCATTCTCCATCACAAATAACCTATGTTTCTTGCAGCAGGTGAAAAGCAATCCAAACACTATCCTCTATTTACCTCCACCAGTGATGTTTTTCTGTCATCTGTTTGATATTATACCAACAATCAGGCATCCGACCCAATACAAGCCCAAAGGGGGTCAAGGATCAGGCTGCAGAGCACCTATGTCAGGAACCTCTGGTGCTTAGGCTAGGCAAAAACAAGCAGGCAACCAGACATTCAGGAACATAGCCGCTCAGGCGATCATCCCCGCTGCTATTACCGCGAGTCCAGGGGTGCAATGCTGGGTTGACTTTTCCCCCGATTTCGCTCAAAATATCCCCGCAAAAAACAGAGACTGCGAAGGGGTGTAGCTCAGCCAGGAAGAGCGGCGGTCTCCAAAACCGTTGGTCGTGGGTTCGAATCCTGCCACCCCTGCCATGCCGAGGTGGTGGAATAGGTAGACACGCCATCTTGAGGGGGTGGTGAGCGTAAGCTCGTAGGAGTTCAAATCTCCTCCTCGGCACTCTTTCCAACTAAGATAGCAAGAGGGTTAGTTAACAGACATAGGGTTGAAAGAAAGCGGAAGTAGTTCAGTGGTAGAATGCCTCCTTGCCAAGGAGGAGGTCGGGGGTTCGAATCCCCTCTTCCGCTCCAGGGCGACGTAGCCAAGTGGTTAAGGCGGGGGTCTGCAAAACCCCTATTCACCGGTTCGAATCCGGTCGTCGCCTCTCTTGATTGCTCACATCTCAACGGTATCAGGAAACTTGTTGCAAGAAGCCTATTGAGAGGCCGTACCACCCACTCAAGATACGAAATGGCCTTGTCTACGTCATCCCAAGGTATCTTCGAAATACCGAAAGATACCATAGCGTTCGAAATGCCAAAGAGGAATCCGCGTGCTGTCCAAGAGACTTGCAGAGCCTCATAGTCCATTAGTCAACCCTCCTTTGTACAAAGTCCTGCATTTACGTCTCTAGCCGGTTTGCCAGTGACTCCGAATCTACCGGCTCACTAGATGAGTGTTTCATACTTGTTCCTCGTAATCCCTCCTCAAACCTCCGTGCCGCTGCCGCCTGAAGCTTTGGAAGAATGTGCGAATAGGTGGCCAGCGTTATCCTGTTGAACTCTGTACGAGCCGCTCACTTAGGACCTTGGCTTGCAAAATAGAAGGCAAAGCCCGGGGACGTCCCAGGTTAAGGCCGCAAGTTAAGTAGGCCCACGGTCAAAATCGTATCTGAAGTTTGGCTATTACAGAGGGAATGCTACTTGTAATCCTTGATCAGTCGCTAAGTCTGAGGGGCGGACGGGGCAGCCAGGTGGACAAGGCCTTCTTGGTAAGGGAGCAATCAATGATTTTTGTCCTCAGCAAGAGTCATGATACATTGGGCGCCGATATCCGAGGAGTGCCCAAAGCCATAGACATTCTGCTTCCTCAATTCAGCTATACGTTCCTTAAAAACCACGCTATCTGCCATTAATTTGGAAACAGCTTGAGGGACTGTGTCCAGTTTCTCCAGAGGAACAATTACGCCAATTTCGGATCGAAGAGAAAGTTCTAATGGTTCAATATCCAATTCTTTAAACCTTTCATTTCGGATCTTGACCGGAACATCCATAAACAAAACTGGTCGTTCGGTACCAAAAGCATATTCAAGAGCAACACCTGACCAATCGCATATCAAAACATCAGCCTGGAGTAATGAGTCGTGAGTGGCAACAGACGTCTCTAAAGCAAAACTCGGATTATTGCCAAACCTAGAAGCGAACAAAGCTACCAGGTCAGGAGAGCGTCGTAGCGTTTCTGGGTGAGGGCGAACAATTACCCCGTAACCTGCTTCCAAAAGAAGCTGGACGAGACGCTCACCGCAAGATTCGAGAATGTTGGCAGCTCCCCAAGAAGGTGCAACCAGAATGGTTTTCTTGGTACCGGAGAGAGACTTCTCTAACGAATACTTCCGGTATCCCTCGTAAATCCGCTCCAATAGATGATATCCCGCCTCTACCAGTCTCTTTGGAGGAAGCTGATTAAGGTCTTCATGCCTGCGAATCTCCCTAACCTGGTGCGGCCCACAACACAGAATAGAATCATAATGGTCAAAGGCACCATAGCGATATATCATGTGAGTGCTAACAAGGGAGTGGAACACATAGACATAATGCACTGGATTGAGTGATCGCTTGAGATGGAATTGATTGAGGTCAGTCAATGTCATGACAAATACGCTGCAATTAACATGCGCCATGAAGAAAGGAAGTAGCTTATTCAAATAGAAGGTGTTTATTCTGGATTCCGATCTTTGCAAGATCGGATCTCCTGGGTCGGATGTAACATAGCACAGGGTTCGATTGTACTCGCCAATCAGTTTCTCAACAAGACCTTCGAAGTAACGGTAGTAATCCCTGTGCTCAGCATAGAAAAGAATCGCCTTTTCTTCTTTTGGAGTTCTCCAAAAAAAGCGGCGGAAGTCCGCTATTTCCTTTGACAAAAGTGCGATTCCCTTTAACAGACGCACGACAACATTAGGCTTTCTAATGCCGGGGGCAATCTTAGATTGAGTCATCATCATTGATAGTGTTTTTGTCTTTTCGAAAACGAGTTCCGAAGAAAGTCTTGATTCTTCGCCAATAAATCCCAATTGCGACAGATACCCCAACCAAGGCAGCCGCGATCCAAGGGAGAATAAAACCGCCGGTTTCGAGATAGTATTCATCAGCTGTCTGAGGGAAGGTTAGATAAAAGAAAGCAGGGATAACAGGTGCCACTGTCAAGCGTGAGAACCATTTCATCATGATTCCCTCCTTCTTAGATTGAGCGGATTTCGATTTGGCTTTGGGATAGAACTTCGGTGAAAAACATGCTCGAGTGCTGATCTCTCGTTCCCCATCGTTGCCTTCGCTCCAAATCCGCCTGGCTGGGCTAAGCTTGCCCGGCAAACCCAATACGGCGAGAGAGGTCCACTTATGCCATTTATACTACCACAAAGTCTCAATATCGCAAAGCCACTTCTTCAGCCTCTGGGCAGTGGGGGATACATAGGAAACTCTGGGATATGATCAGATATTGATTCCAAGTCTTTCGCTTAGCTCCCCTTTCACAAAATCTACAACCTCGCCATTTAGATGAATCTCGTCTGCAGCATATTCTCTCAACATGAAACCGCTCTCATCAGAGAACCTGGAATGCACATCAATATACTCATGGCCGGTCTCTTCGCAGAATTCCTTCAGTTTTTCATTAAACATCCTGTTTATCTGGCTATGTATTTCTGGAGAAGCATAAAATGGATAGCGATACTCATTTCTCACCCTTGTAGCTGGAGGTACCCCATAAACAAGAAAATTGACACCTGCCTCTCGTAGCTTTTCTAAGACTCGACCATAGTTTGAAATTGTGTCATCAATTAGTTCACTTATCGCCCTTCTCTCGTTATTTTTCTTGCACTGGTAGTATATGTGTACCCTACAATCGATTTCACCAAAAAGCAAGACCACAATATCCTTCCGACCGATCTTATCAATTATGTTAAGTAGTTTTCTATTAGAGTTTGTGGTACTGCTAGGGTTTCCCAAGTTATGTGCCGTGGCTGCCCCGAGATGATGTACAACAAACAACCGATTTCTGCGGAACATCTTCACATGACTGTCCCCTATCATATGAATGAGCGGCTTATTACATGCTCTCGAATACAGTACAGAATAGCAATCGAAAAGGAACCTGCCAAAACCCCTAGTTCTGAAACTAAAAAGATACCAAACAGCGTGAAGAATGCCCTTCTCTTTCAAGACCACCCTAGCTACAGAGAGGGAGTCCCCCCATATCCTGAAAACACTACTCTGGTACATCTTCTTGCCGCAGGTCCATTTTCCTATATTAATTGCACTTATCCGACATATCAACTGCCTTTTCCAAAAAACGAGCACTAAAGCAAACAGCCAATACGAGGCCTGCCCAGGTTTTCTACCGCACCCGCTTAATCGGTCCGCCCAACCTACGCCCTGTCTGACCAACTCAACACAATTTGGAAAACCAACTCGCCAAATTAATATAATACCACAGCAAGTGTATGGCAAAATACCCAATAATAATGTCTTTGGGCAGGAGTCCATCGGGTGAGGCTTGTATTCCCTATTGACATTGACTTGATATGACTGTATCCTGCTTCCCAAGATGGCTGACACAGTTAATTGCCCCACATGCGGTAGGTCAACCACCGATGTAAATTTCTGCCAATACTGCGGGCGGCCACTTTACTCCTGCCGAGATTGCCATGCTCCGATTCTCAGGGAGACGGTATTCTGTAAAGAGTGCGGATCAGTAGTCACCGGCGAGGGAAAAGAGTTGCGATCTCAGGAGAAAATATCCTGGCTGTGGTGGCTCCTCCCGCTGATCTGCCTCGTACCCTTTCTGCTGACCCTCCCTTGGGTGGGCGGTGTTATCGCCTGGGCTTTTGTAAGACACAGAGATCCCCAGAAAGCAAAGAACATACTTTGGCTGGGCATATCACTAACTGCGATCATTGTCATTATCGCTCTAGCTACATACCCATATTGACAATAATCCAATTTGCCTGTATCTTCTGTCCGAGATGACGAATACAGTGAAGTGCCCGACATGCGGAAGATTAACTATTATTGGCAGCTACTGCGAGCACTGCGGAAGCCTTTTAGATACCTGCCAGACCTGCAGAGCCAAAGTTACTAAAGAGGCCATATTTTGCGCGACCTGCGGAGCGCTCATTTCCGAGGAGAGGAGACACTTGCTATCCCAGCAGCCTATTCCACGGCGCTGGTGGCTGTTGCCCGTATTCTGCCCTTTTCTGCTTCTCTCCCCTTGGGTAGGGGGCGTTGTTGCGTGGGCAGTCAATAGGGACAGAAACCCACGCGAATCCCGATACATCCTCTTTTTCGGCATATTGCTTAGCATCATACTAGCCACCGTCGCATTAGTATTAGGATGGGAGGGAGTCTTCTAAGACAAGCCTTAATTGGAAAGGTTTTGAAGTAATTCCGAAATACTGATTGGTTACTTATTGCATCTCCACTATCACTCCCAATCCGAGTTATCAAGTGTATGACCACTACTCATATCTTTGACTGAAGCCCTTACCACTGCTACACTAAGTCGCAGATAATACCACGTCTTCTCCGGAGCCGAGGTGGCGGAATCGGCAGACGCGACGGACTTAAAATCCGTTGGACTTCGGTCCTTGCGGGTTCAAATCCCGCCCTCGGCACCATAAAATGGTCACATTTTGGTCACATTCTGTATTTAACAGAACAATATCAAGTTATATAAAAGGGTGCGAATAGTCAGCTAATTAGTTTGATTAAATGAAGCTAAGGTCCACACGTGAAAATGTGCGGACCTTTTTCTATGCGAAGCTAAAGGCCATTCTATGGGTGATTCTTAAAAAGGAACCTTTCTGGCATATCGAGTGGAGAAAGATATTAGCCTTGGGCCGGAGTTGCGACAGCGTAGAGTCGAAAGTAAAAGGTTGACAGCGCAGCGAACCGATGATATAGTTTCATATGAAAATAACATCAGGCGAATCACGATGGCCCATGGAACCGAATCGCAACTTGCAGATGACAGGGTAGCCAGACTGGCGCAATCCTTGACCCAGGTAGCCTCCGAACTCAACACCCAGCCACCAGAGGAGCTGTTCGAGCTTCTCGCGGCACTTGCGAGGGCACAGCCTGAGGCCCTGCCGCACCACATCCCAAACCCCCCTGCGTTTCATCGCATGTGCCGTTTCATCGGCCAAAGTGGCAGCCCCACGATGGGGGAACTAGGCAACGCGATTTCTATTCCTTTTTCCACTGCCACCCGGTGGGCGGACTGGATGATCCAGAATGGGTTTGCCAATAGGTTATCGGATCGGGACGACCGACGGATAGTAAGGATAAGCCTGACGGAAACCGGCCACAGGTTCCTTGAAATCATTGAGAAGCACATGGCAGAGAATGCTAGACAGATGCTTAGCTGCCTGACGGTTGAGGAACAGACTATCCTCCTTGTAATCTTCGAGAAAGTAGCGAAGGGATTACAGCAAACCGAAGATTAGTTCTCAAGGGCAGATATTTACTTCCATATGGAATTGCCATACTGTGGAATTATGACGCCAAATCTACGTTGTTGATAGGAGACCAGAATCATGTGGCATCTGACTAGATTCGTGATGAAGAACCGGTTTGTGACCTTGTTCCTCGCGGCGCTGCTCGCCGGGGCCTCGATCTGGGCAACATTCCAACTGAAGCTGGAGTTGATTCCAAATATCGAGCTGCCATACCGCATTGTAATCACTGTTTATCCCGATGCCTCACCTGACGAGGTTGTGAGCGACGTCACTACACCTATTGAAGATGTTATCGGGGAGCGGTGGGAAGGCAAGGGCCTGAAGCATCTACTCTCGACCTCAGCGGATGAAGTCTCCGTTATCATGGCTGAGTTTGAATACGGTACTGGTATGGCGGAGGTAACCAGGACGATGGAAGAAGGTATTCGCGGACTGGACCTTCCTCCCGCAGTGCTCGGTGTTCCGGAGATAAACCCCCAGATGGAGGAAAACCCCCGCATCGTCGAGGTCGATTTCAGCATGATGCCGCTGGTGGCGCTCGGCCTGAGCGGTGACTTACCACCTGAGCAGTTGAAAGATATCGCTGTCACGGAGATCGTACCCGCGATGCAAGATATTGACGGCGTTTTCGAAGTGGAGCTTGAGGGAGGGGAGAAAGAGCAGGTCTTGATCGCCCCCGATCCCCAAAAAATGAGCGAGAACGGCATCTCCATGTATCAGATCGCAGGGCTCCTTTCTCTCGTGCCTGTGTATGCCTCTCTGAATGACGTTGAGAATCTTCCAATGATGGTGGACACTGTAGTGCTCGGGGATGTAGCCGACACCGCCCTGGGACCGGCACCGAGGACGTCGATAACGCGGAGCAATGGCGTGCCCGGTGTCCTTATCGTGGTGACCAAGGAGGCGGAGGCCAACACTGTTGATGTAGCCAGTGCGGTAGTGGAAAAGGCTGGGGAAATTGAAGAGAGTCTACAGGCAAGCCTTGGCGATAGCATCGAGCTGGTCACAGTCCTCGACACGTCGGAGTTCATTGAGGAGAGCATAGGGCAACTGACGCTGATGGCGCTTATCGGCGCTGGTCTGGCGATTGCCGTTGTCTTTCTCTTCCTGATGGCTTTTCGCGCCTCACTGGTCACTGCGATGTCTATTCCGTTCAGCATCGTGATCGGTTTTCTGGCTATGTATTTTTCCGGCATAACCATTAATCTGCTTACCCTAAGCGCCATGGCCATCGCTGTGGGTCGGCTAATCGATAACAGCATTGTGGTTACGGAGGTTATATATCGTCGCCTTCGGCAGGGCGAGGGCTTTAGGGAAGCTGCCATTAACGGTTCCAAGGAGGTGGCGGGGCCGATCACCTCCTCAACCCTAGCCACGGTCGCTATCTTCATACCCCTGATCTTCGTGGGTGGCATCGTGGGCGAGCTGTTTATTCCCTTCGCTCTGACTATCACCTTCGCCCTGATCGCCTCACTCCTGGTGGCACTGATTGTAGTGCCAGCCTTCTCTGGTTGGTTCGGTGGCAGAAAGGAAAAGGACAAAGAGGCTGGGGGTGAGATTAGTAGGCAGACCTGGTATCAAAAGCTGTACATCCCATCGCTCAAATGGGCGCTAGGCCATCGCGCTGTCACATTGGTAGTCACCGCCGTGCTTCTTGTCGCCAGCTTCGCTCTTGTCCCAACAATTGGCACATCGTTCTTGCCCAGCATGACCGAGAAGGAGCTGCACGTGGGGATCGAGCTGCCGCCAGGGACCGGTGTCGGAACCACAAGTCAGGTAGCCGCTGAGGTGGAGGCATTACTCATCGGAAACGATGAGATCGAAAGGTACCTTACTATCGCGGGCTCCTCGGCATCTTCTATGCACGGCGCCATGACCGCTGCCTTCGGCGGCGGCGATAATACCGCCGAGATTGTTATTTTCCTCGATTCTGGCGCAGACCTGGAAAAGGAACGCGCTGATCTGGAACAGGCCGCCGAGGGCCTCCCGGCTGGCGAGTTTATCACAGTCCTAACTGGCGAGACGGCAATGCAGACCCAAATGGGGTTCGCCGGGCTAGAGGTTTCCATTCAGGGCGAAACCTTAGAGGATGTTGCTATAGCGTCTACCTTACTCTATGAACGTCTGGAGAAGATCGAAGGGTTGTCTAACCTTGGGAGCCAGCTCACCAGGGTTGTACCCAAGCTTGATATCGAGCTGGACGACGACAAGATAGAGGCACAGGGGCTGACAGAGGAGCAAATGCAGCAATTAGATCAGGAGGTCCTTCTTCTAAGGATGGGGGGCAATGTTCCCGATGTGGTAGCGAATATAGACGGCGAGAGCTACGAGTTATTCATCAAGGGAGTGGCCCGGGGACTATATGGAGCAGAGGATCCCGAGGCACTCACCAAAGCGTTGAAGGTTGGCTGGCCTCAATCCATGGCTTTGGGTGATATCGCGGATGTGGCACTGGTGGAAGGTATGACTCACATCAGCCATACCGACCAAAAGCTCTCAGCTACTATAGAGGGCACTGTAACCGAGAAGGATGTAGGTGCGGTCAATCGAGATGTTGAACATGAGATCGATGCAGTTCTAGACGAGGTCGATGCTCTTGGTGTAGAGGGGATTGAGATAAAGATGGGCGGTGTGGCAGAGGAGATGAAGGAGTACACCAATAGGATGATCATTGCCATACTTGCTGCCATAGTGATTGCGTACCTGATATTGGTGGTCACTATGCGCTCGATACTCAATCCCTTGATTATTATGGTCAGTTTACCGCTGGCATCCATCGGCGCTTTGCTGGCGCTGCTTATCTCCGGCCATACCCTAGGTATGTCGGGGGCGATGGGCGTGTTGATGCTGGTGGGGATCGTCCTTACCAATGCTATTGTGCTCATCGCTTTGGTGGAGCAGTTGCGCAAAAAGGGGATGAGCACCCACGATGCTCTGGTTGAAGGAGGGCGGACGCGCCTGCGCCCTATCTTGATGACAGCGCTGACCACTATGATCGCCATGGTCCCTCTGGCTCTGGGGGCGGGCGAAGGTGGCATAATAGCTGCTGAGCTGGCGGTGGTTGTTATCGGCGGGCTGTTTAGCTCTACTCTTCTGACTCTATTGGTCATTCCCGTGATATACAGCCTCAAAGAGGGCCTGCGTCAAAGAATACGAAAAACCGGGTAGGTTGGCACATACAACCAGGACTATTCGAAAGAATAAGCTAGGCCTTGGTCCCGCTTGGGCCTAGCTTTGCTTGAAATGGTTCCTTTTTCTGGAGCAGCGAAATAGGCCACCATATTGACACGAAAAAAGGTCCGAGTGTAATCGAGCTTGAGCCTTTCACAATATATGGTTAGATAGGTTTTTCTTTCGGACCTTTTTATCGATCTTTTCTATCTAGCTTCTATTATAGTTGCATTACCTGGCGTTCTGGTCTTCGTAAATCCTTCATCAAAACGCAGGGCTGCCGCTTCCTGTAATCCGGGGAGGACGTGGGAGTAGGTATCGATGGTGATGGCGATTGTGGAGTGTCCAAGTCGGTCTTGAACGATTTTGGGATGTACGTCTTGTTGTAGCATAATAGTGGCGTGGGTGTGTCTCAGGTCGTGAAGGCGCAGATTCCGGAGACCTGCTTTGTCCTGAGCCCTTGGTCGATTGACAATGCCCCGGCCAAACATTTAAAATGGGCTCAAAAGCAAGGTGAGAGGGAAACAGGTTAGATGTCTGAACAGCAGAAGGTGAGCCTATCTGAGGCGGTAACTACGTTTCTCGCCACCCTATCTCCAGAGCAAAGGCAGGAAAGCCAGCAGGAGCTGAACAGGTTCGTGCGCTGGTATGGTGGAGAACGGCCGATAAACGAGCTTAACGCCAGGGAGATAGGCAACTATGGTGATAATATCAGCGCCTTTGTCACCGACCCTGTGAAAAAGCTCGAGCCAGTAAGAAACTTCCTCTCCTATGCCAAAAAGAAAAAGCTTGTCGAGCTTAGCCTCGCCCCCCATCTTCGAGTTAGCAAGGCTAAGCAGGGCCGATCTGCAAAGAGAGTCTCGGTAGAGATTACCCCAGTCAGTCTCACCTCGGAGGGCTACGCTACCCTTGAGTCAGAACTGGAGGCGCTCAAGAGCGAGCGACCCCGAATTGCCGAGCAACTGCGCCACGCCTTAGCAGATAAAGACTTCCGGGAGAATGCCCCTCTCGAGGCAGCCAGGGAACACCAGGGGCACATCGAAGCCCGCATCAGGGAGCTTGAGGCTACCCTCAAGGGGTCAACTATCGCCGAGGAAGAACCAAGAACCACACAAACGGCGGGCATTGGTTGCACGGTGAGCTTGCGCGACCTCGGTTCTGGTGAGAAACTGTGTTACACCCTGGTGAGTCCCAGTGAGGCCGATCCCGCCCAGGGCAAGCTTTCCATCGCTTCCCCCACGGGCAAGGCTTTATTGTATAGGGAGATTGGCGCAGTGGTCGAAGTCATTGCTCCGGTAGGAACGTTGCGGTATCAAATCGATGATATTAAGGGCTAAAGCATGGGCCAAGAAAATCTGAAGCGGCTCTAAAGCTCCGCCTGGAAATCGACGAGGTCTCCCCGAGAAAAACCCAGAGATTCGAAGAAGGATAGCATCCACCAGTCGCGCCAGTTAATCATTATGTGTACCTTTTTGATCCCCTTTTGACTGCAACGATCCTTCCAGGCCTCGACCATCCTTCTGCCAATACCACGGCGCTGATACCCAGGCAGAATGCCAATCAATTCGATCCAAGCGACGTCGCTTAGCTCTACTGGTGAACGCACAATACGACCGAGCACAAAGCCAACTCTCCGGCCATCATCCTCAGCCACTATACTATTGTCAACTTCACCACCAATACAACTGTCAGGTACCGGCGCATAGGTTGCCGCCCTATTGCTTCCGCTAGCCTCCCTCTCGATGTCCAAGATGCCCTCGAGATCCTCCTCGCTCATCCCACGGATGTTTATGGTGCCCTTAGGTCCGGTGGCATCGCTCATTTTATTTATCTCCTTCCCCTAGCGTAATAAATCACGATTAAAAACAGTAATCATAATTGAATGACTCAGGGCTCCATTGTTCTCCAAGAAGGATTAGCCCTTGATTTCCTCCAGTTCGAACCTGAAGTCTTCTATCACCGGATTGGCCAAAAGCTTACGGCACATCTCCCGTACCTGCTCCTCCGCCTTCGAGCCATCCGTCTCCTCAAGACGGACTTCCATATACTTCCCCACCCGTACGCTTTGAACGTTGTCAAAGCCCAGCGTGCGCAAACCGCCCTTTACTGTCAGCCCCTGAGGGTCGTTAACCGTGGGCTTAAGCGTGACGTAGATCTTAGCCAGGTACATTCACAATTCCTTTCCTGTGAGCCTGCGGTAGGCCTCCCGGTATCTCTGCGCTGTATCTTGAACTATCTCTGGGGGCAGTTCCGGGGCAGGCGGCTCCTTATTCCATCCTGAGTCGGAGAGCCAGTCTCGAAGGGGTTGCTTGTCGAAGCTAGGCTGCGGCTTCCCCGGGGAATAGGTTTCCGCATCCCAGAAGCGACTGGAGTCCGGAGTGAGGAGCTCATCAATCAAGATAAGCTTGTCCCTGACCATGCCGAACTCCATCTTAGTATCCGCGACGATGATCCCCCGGCTGAGGGCATACTGCGCGGCGTACTCATAGACAGCCAGGCTCTTCTCCATAATCTCCCGGGTCAGTGCCTCACCGACGAGGTTTTTCATCTGATCGATGGTGATCGCTTCGTCATGCCCGGTCTCCGCTTTAGTGGTAGGGGTAAAGATAGGTTGGGGAAGTTGCTGCGACTCCCTAAGGCCTCTTGACAACTCGATTCCGCAAATGGTGCCGCTCTTCTGGTATTCAGCCCATGCCGAGCCCGATATGTATCCTCGAACCACACATTCGACGTCGATGCGATCCGCTCTTCTCACGATCATAGAACGCCGAGCAAGGTAAGGGGGGTAGGAATAGTAGCCAGAACAGACCTTCTCCCCGTAGGTGTTATTGAGCCAGTTGACATCGTTCACCACCTCGATCAGGTGATTGGGCACTATATGAGAGGTCTGCTCAAACCAAAAGGCGGAGAGCTGGTTGAGGACGATTCCCTTATCTGGAATGCCGCCGGGCAGGACAACGTCGAAGGCAGAGACCCTGTCGGTAGCTATGAGGAGGAACTGGTCGCTGTCCATCTCGTAGGTGTCACGTACCTTACCCCGATAGTAGAGATTAGGTAGATCGGTCCCAAGCAGGACTGACATTTACTTGTTTCTCCTCACTTCTCACGAGTATCTCAGAGTTGCTCCGAAAATAGAATTTCCTTCGTTCGCCTTGAGCCTGTCGAAGGGCCGTTCATGGTTCGACAAGCTCACCACGAACGGTATATGGCCTTTTCAATTTTCATCATTCGTGGACTTCAACCGCTCATCGGGGTTTTCCTCTCCCCTCACCCTACCTCAACCCCACCCGCTCGAATATCTCGTCAACATGGCCCAGGAAGTAGCCTAGCGCTTCCCCTCCTTCGGCCGACAGGTCGCCCCGATTCATCGGGGTCGGCTCAGTTGTGCCGCTCGCATTTTCGCCACGATTTCGATCTTCTTGGCAAAGGGTAGGTTCCGCAACTGCTTCCTCCTCGCCTCCCGCTGTTCACTGAAGACTTTCCAAAATTCTTCCGAGTCGCTTATCGAGAGGAGTTTTTTCATCGCTGAACCTCCCCAGCATTTCATCTAGCAATCGCATGTCTGCTTGCTCTAAAAGATGAGGAATAACCATCTTATCTTTTGGCCTAAAAGCCGTGAGCAGGGTTGCTATCAGGTATTCCACAGTAATAACTTTGCTGGGAGTGCCCTTCACTCTAATTCTTTTGGCTCGTCTGATAGCTTCATCAATGAGGGGACTGATAAAACTCGGCAAGAACTGGACGGGCATTCCCTCCAAGATAATGTAGACATTTTTTATCTGATATTTAAGACCTCTGAAATACCGGTATAGCGCTGAATATTCCTTATCTGTAGCCATCAAGACAAAAATGTCTAAGTCGTAAGTGAGTACCGGTTCCAAGTAGTAGTTGAGCGCATATCCTCCACCTATGGCGTAATCTTTTATCACACCTTTTCTCTTGAGTTCATTCAGTGTCCCCAGGGCTTCTATCATACTTCTTCTTTTTATCCCAGCCCCACTCGCTCGAATATCTCGTCCACATGGCCGAGGAAGTACCCGTAGTCGAAAATTCCCTCGAGCTCGGATTTGGAGAGATGTTGGCCGACATCCAGATCGCCCTGGAGAAGGCCTAGGAAGCTTGCCCTCTCCTTCCAGGACTTCATAGCGTTGCCCTGCACCACCTTATAAGCCTGCTCCCGTGAGAGTCCTTTTTCAATCAATGCCAGCATCACCCTCTGCGAGAACACGAGACCCCTTGTCAACTCGAGGTTCTCCTTCATCCGTTCAGGGTAGACCTGAAGCCCCTTCATAACGTAGATGAAAACGTTGAGGACATAGTCCAACACCAGGCAGGAGTCAGGCAAGATGATGCGCTCGGTGGAGGAGTGGCTGATATCGCGCTCGTGCCAGAGAGCGATGTTCTCCATGGCCGTCAAGGCGTGCCCGCGCAGGAGCCTGGCCAGCCCGCAAATGCGCTCGCAAAGCTCGGGGTTTCGCTTGTGGGGCATTGCCGACGAGCCCGTTTGCCCCTCTTCGAAGGGCTCTTCAGCCTCCAGAATCTCGGTACGCTGGAGTCCCCTGATCTCGGTGGCAAACTTCTCCAGGGAACTTGCGATGATGGCCAGAGTGGTGACAAACTGAGCGTGGCGGTCGCGCTGGACGATCTGGCTCGATACGGGTGCCGCCTCCAGCCCCAGCCGGGCGCAGGCGATTTTCTCAACCCCAGGCAGGACTGTGGCGTGTGTTCCCACTGCGCCCGAGATCTTACCCACGGCAATTGCCTTCCTTGCCTCAGCGAGTCTGTGGGCATTCCTCTTCATCTCCTCAACCCAGAGGGCAAGCTTAAGACCAAAGGTGGTTGGTTCAGCGTGAACGCCATGGGTGCGCCCCATCATGATGGTATGTTTGTGCTCCAGAGCCCGCTGCTTGAGTATAGCGGTGAGCTCAGCGATGTCCTTGGCCAGGATATCTGCCGCCTCGACCAACTGGAGAGCGAGAGCGGTGTCGATCACATCGGATGAGGTAAGGCCGAGATGAATGAAGCGGCTCTCATCGCCAATGCTCTCGGAAACCGACCTCAGGAAGGCAGTTACATCGTGATGGGTTTCCTTGAGCACCTCCTCCATGCGCCCCAAGTCACAGCGCGCCTTCCTTATTTCGGGGATGGCTTCCCTGGGGACGACACCATGCTCCGCCCATGCTTCACAGACGGCGATCTCCACCTGAAGCCACTTGTCGAACTTGTTCTCGTCCGACCAGACCCTCTTCATCTCCGGTCTGGAGTAGCGTTCAATCATATTCCACTCCTAAGACTTCACCGTAAAGAACATGGCTCTCACTTTCATAGCTTGGTCTGCAACCCAGCCATTGATAGGCAACTTATACGGCATAGACTCACCTGCGACACGGTAGGTCGATTTTATTAAGTGAAAGTCCTCAACGGGGTAAAGGAAGCATTCGGGTCTTAAAAAAGCTGGTAAGCACTCTCCTCTTCCCACTGCTTCCTGAGCGGTTGAAGCGTCTTCTATTGAGGTGAACATAAACAGCTGCCAGATAGAGCCTTCCATATGGCGTTCATACTTGTCTCGAGCAAGAGGAAGGATTCTGCCATGCAAAATCGCGTGATCAATGTAGGATGATGCAGATAGAATTTCCTCGATAGAGAAACATTTTCCCGAGATGTACTTTTTTAGTTCTTCAAAAAGACTCGGCTCACCACCTACGGAGCCCCCGAAACCACCTATTGAGATTCCTATCGAGTTTAAACCGCCCGCACGGTTCCTGAAATAGTCCCAATCTACATATAAAGGCATATCTCCTTTGAGTTCAACATTGGTCGGTTCACCAGGCATTAAGAAGTAGGCTGCGTAATCAGTGATTCTGAAGCCATGTTCTCTGGCAACGTCGAAAGTTTGTTTTGCTGTGCCGCTCAATACTCTCGCGGACGAGACCTTAGCCTTGTCAGCGTATACGATTTCTTGTGGAATGTCATACATCCCAGCCACCCTATTAAACGGCACAGCAATTAGGGTGGCTTGCTCATCATCAAGCGAAAGTATAATATGATCTGCAATTACAGCGGGGTATCCTTTTCTCTTTTTCGCCTTAGTATAAAACTCGTCATCAATGATAGTCGTGGCACCCATAAATCGGGGGGAAAGCCTAGAACCCAGATCACCAATGAGTACTTCTCCGTCAGTCAATATAATGCCAGCGCTATGGGGCATCTTCTTACAGTTGCTTATTGCTTGACTGATTGTATTGCCATCGAGTTGATTGAAATTAGTCATAGTTATTCCTCAGCCCTCCCTCAACTCCTGGCGGTAGTTTTCGTAGGCCTCTCTTATTCTATCATGCTTCAGCCCCAGAATCTCGGCAGCAAGATAAGCGGCGTTTTTGGCACCGGCCGAGCCCAGGGCAACACAGGCCACCGGTATCCCCGCCGGCATCTGAACTATAGAAAGCAATGCATCCAGCCCTTTGATGTCGCCGGATGGTATGGGGACGCCGATGACAGGGATGCTGGTCCAGCTAGCAAGAACGCCGGGCAGGTGTGCTGCGCCACCAGCACCAGCGATTATCACCTCCAGCCCTCGTTCTCGGGCGCTCAACCCATATTGGCGCGCCTTCTCCGGAGTTCGGTGGGCTGAGATCACCGAGACCTCGTACTCTATGCCAAGCTGGTTGAGCACATCCAGCGCAGACTGCATCAGGTCAGCGTCCGATTTGCTCCCCATGACTATACCCACTAATGGCATAACTACACCTCTTCAGCACCAATGTCTTTCCTGTAATGACGACCTTCAAAATAAACCTGCGGCAAGTTGTGGTAAACCTTTTCTCGTGCCTCGGCAACCGTCTTGCCAGTAGCCACCATGGTGAGCACTCTGCCTCCTGCAGTGTATATCCTGCCGTCCTCAAGCTTGGTTCCAGCGTGAAAGACCAGGAGGTCTGGATCGATTTTATCCAAACCTGTAACAGTAAAGCCCGTCTTGTAGCTGCCAGGATACCCGCCGGAGGCCATCACCACTCCAACGCAAGCTTCATCGCTCCACTCGATCTTCATTCGCTCTAGAGTGCCATCGATTACCGCCAGCATGATGTCCATCAAATCGCTCTTGAGAAGAGGGAGCTCGACTTGGCTTTCGGGGTCGCCAAATCTAGCGTTAAACTCCAATACCTTGGGCCCCTCCGAAGTGAGCATCAGCCCCGCGTAAAGCACCCCCTTATATGGTCTACCCTCCTGGGCCATTGCTTGTACGGCAGGCTCCAGGATGGTTTTGGTCAACGTATTAGCTAAGTCAGGATTGAAGAAACCTGGTGGACTATAACCCCCCATGCCTCCGGTGTTGGGACCAAGGTCATGGTCAAAGGCCCTTTTGTAGTCACGGGCAGGCACTATAGGAACGACAGTCTTGCCATCGGTAAAGGCAAGCAGGCTCGTCTCCCTCCCCTCGAGGCACTCCTCAACTAGCACCTGATTGCCAGCATCACCAAAGACTCGCGCCTCCATGATATCGGAAAGCGCTCTTAAAGCCTCCTCGGTCGATTGAGCGACGATCGCTCCCTTGCCTGCCGCCAGCCCATCAGCCTTGATTACCAGAGGTGGGTGCTGTTTCCTCACATAATCCTGTGCTTCATCCAAAGAAGAGAACACGGCGTCCCTGGCACAGGGGATGCCATACTTATGCATGAGCCCCTTGGCGAAGACCTTGCTCGATTCAATCAGTGTTGCTTCTTTGGTGGGGCCAAAGGCAGGTATACCCAAGCTCTGGAGTATACCGACTATGCCCGCAGCTAGAGGTGCTTCGGGGCCGATAACCACCAGGTCAATTCTGCTGTCCTTTACTGCCCGGGACAAGGCGTCCAGGTCAGTTGGAGATATATCCAAGTTTTTGGCGATGGCAGCCGTGCCGGCGTTACCCGGGGCAACATAGACATCTGCTACCTTGGTGCTCTGGAGGAGCTTCCAGACAAGAGTGTGCTCCCTGGCTCCTCCACCAACAACCATTACCTTTAGCAATCGATGTCTCCTTAGTTGCGGTTGGTTGTTCTCTGCGATCGCCGCAAAGACCCCCCACCATCCTCTAGGAAACTAGGTGAATTAGCTTTCGTTATCAGGCGGATTACTCCCACTCTATGGTCGAGGGAGGTTTTGAGGAGATGTCGTAGACTACCCGGTTTACTTCAGGCACCTCATTGACGATGCGGTTAGAGATTCGTGCCAGGAGGTCATAGGGGAGACGCGCCCAATCAGCAGTCATAGCGTCCTCGGAGGTTACTGCACGTACTGCCACCATATAGCCGTAAGTTCTAGAATCTCCCATCACACCCACGCTCCTCAATGGCGTGAGCACGGCAAAGCTCTGCCACAGCTGGCGGTAAAGCTTAGCATTCTTAATCTCGTTCATCACGATCCAGTCAGCAGCGCGGACTATCTCCAGCCTCTCTTTGGTCACCTCTCCAATGATGCGGATGGCAAGCGCTGGACCCGGGAAAGGCTGACGGTAGACCATCTCCTCGGGCAGCCCCAATGCCAGCCCCACCTCACGCACCTCATCCTTGAACAAATAGCGCAGGGGCTCGACCAGAGCAAGATGCATAACGCTGGGTAGCCCACCCACATTGTGATGGGTCTTTATGGTCGCTACCGTTCGACTTCCAGTCAAGGCACTCTCAATAACATCGGGATATAGAGTGCCCTGAGCCAAGAAATCGACCCGACCGATCTTGGCAGCTTCCTCCTCGAAGACCTTAACGAACTCTTCGCCAATGATATGGCGCTTATCTTCAGGATCAATCACACCCCTAAGTCTCGTCAGGAATCTTTCGCCGGCATCCACATAGACCAGATTCATCCTCATATTCCTCTGGAAGGTGTTGTTGATCCGTTCCGCCTCTTCCCAGCGCAGCAGCCCAGTATTGACAAAAATGCAGGTCAATTGATCGCCGATGGCGCGGTGAATCAGGGTGGCCACGACTGCAGAGTCAACCCCTCCGGAGAGAGCGCAGATAACCTTGCCTGTCCCTACCTGGTTCTTGATCCGCTCTATGCTCTCGGCAACAAAGCTGCCAGGGGTCCAAGTACCACCACAGCCACAGACCCTATAAAGGAAGTTCTGCAGAATATCCTTACCCTGAGGTGTATGAGCTACCTCAGGATGGAACTGCAGGCCGATGATCCCCTGATCGTTACCCATCGCAGCAATGGGGGAGTTGTCAGTATAAGCCAATGAAGTAAATCCCGGGGGCATCTCCTCGATCCTGTCACCGTGGCTCATCCATACCGGCATCTCAAGGGGAAGACCAGAGAACAGGGGGGTATCGACCGCGTTCTGGTGGAGGGTAGCAAGACCATACTCATGTTTCGTCCCTGGAGCTACTTTACCCCCGAGTTGGTGGGCTACAAGCTGCATCCCGTAGCAGATGCCCAGCACCGGGAGACCGCTTTCGTAAACATAGGCTGCCGCCAGAGGGGCTCCCGCGTCACAGACACTGGCAGGACTCCCGGAGAGTATGAAACCCTTGGGTTGCAAAGAGGCAACACTCTCCCAGGGAGCATCGTGGGGTACCACCTCGCAATATACCCGGCATTCCCTTACCCGGCGGGCAATGAGCCAGCTATACTGAGAGCCGAAGTCGACTACCGCTACCGCCTCGCGCTCTACCCCAAGTCGCTCTTCAGGCTCCGCTTGAGGTTGCTCCCCTCTCCTCTCCTCTGCAATCTCCAGGTAGGCAGAGACCTCAACATCACCGCTGATAGCAACGCGATGGCTGTCCTGCTTGCTCTTATCAACTGCCAAGACCCGACTCCTGTCCTCGACCAAAGATTATCACCGTGGTATACTGAAGTCAAGCATCTCCACTGTAACTACAGTGCTATCATGGATTGCCCAAAGTGTCAAATCGACCCAGAATCGAACAGCAGATCGAGCTTGCCATTGACATACTCAAGAGCGGGGGGATTGTTGCTTTTCCCACCGATACCGTCTACGGACTAGGGGCCAATCCTTCCAATGAACAGGCGGTTGAGAGAATCTACAGGGCGAAAAAGCGTGCCCGCAACCTCCCCCTCCCTTTACTGCTCGCTAATAAGTCTGATCTGACAAGAGTTGCCACCGTTGTGCCCGAGGTGGCATGGCGGTTAGCGGAGCATTTCCTCCCCGGTGGGCTGACGTTAGTGCTAAGGAAAAGCCCTTGGGTACCTAGCGCCGTGACTGCCGGAGGCGATACGATTGCAGTGCGTATCCCCAATCACCACATCCCCATTGCCCTTATTCAGGGGCTGGGCACCCCCCTGGCTGGAACCAGTGCCAATATCTCGGGAAAGCCAAGTCCGGTCACCGCCGATGAGGTTCATGAGCAATTGGGAGCAGAGGTCGATCTGATTATTGATGGCGGTGAGTGCCCAGGCGGTATTGAGTCCACCGTGATAGATGTCAGCGGTGAAGTCCCTACCATTATCAGGGAAGGCGCTGTGTCCCGGGAAGAGATCGCCAAGACCTGCGGCTCTTTCGTGCGGAAGGTTTGACGAGAGTGAACCCAGCTCAGGGAGACGAAACGAGCCCGCTGAGAACAATCAGCAGTTGGCGCACAACCTTTAGCTCGCTTGAGAACCGCAACTTTCGCTGGTATTGGCTGAGTAGTACAGCCTCCTTTGCCGCCATGCAGATGCAAATCGTGGTACGGGGCTGGCTGGTGTACGATCTCACCGAATCTGCTCTTGCTCTGGGGCTGGTGAGTGCCAGCGTCGGCGTACCCTTACTCCTCTTCTCCCTTTACGGTGGGGTTATCGCCGACCGCGTGGACAAACGAAACCTTCTTATCACCACTCAGGCTTTTACAGTAATAGCGACTCTGGTCATTGCGGTGCTAATTTCGACAGGGGCAATCGCGCTGTGGCACCTTATTATCGCTTCGGTTCTTAGTGGGTTTATTCTCGCTTTCAATCTGCCCAGCCGCCAGGCCATCATCCCTCAGCTTGTTGAAAAGCGGCGGATAATGAACGCTGTCGCCCTCAGCTCCGGGGCAATGAACTTGAATCGAGTTGTCGCTCCAGCCTTGGGTGGGGTGCTAGTAGGCGTTATTGGCATCGATGGGGTTTACTACTTCATGGTTGCCTGCTATGCAGTTTCTGCTGCGCTCCTTTTCCTAGTTGCGCCCTTGGGGACACCGACTCCAGACTCCAATGGAACGGTAAGCGGCGCCATCGGTGAAGGATTGCGCTATGTTCGCCGCAGCCCGGTTCTCCTCGGGTTATTGATCATGGCCATGGTGCCTAGCGCATTCGGAATGCCCTACATGATGCTAATGCCGATATTCGCTGCCGATGTGCTCGACGTCGGGCCTTCCGGTCTTGGTTATCTCATGGGTGCAGCGGGCGTTGGTGCCTTAGCTGGTTCCCTCTTCGTCGCCTCCCTCAGTGATTTCAGGCATAAAGGACTGCTTCTCTTAAGCGCCTCTGCGCTATTCGGCGTCTTTCTGATCCTCTTCGCCAACTCTAACTATTTCTACCTCTCGCTATTCTTCCTATTGGGTGTAGGTGCAGCCAGCAGCAGCTATATGGCAACCAACAACACCCTACTACTGACTAACACCGAGGATAGGGTCAGGGGTCGCGTTATGAGCCTTTATATGATGACCATAGGGCTTTTTCCTATCGCGGTGTTGCCAGCGGCAGCCATCGCCGAGTCACTGGGAGTTCCTCTTGCTGTAGGCGCAGGCGGTGCCATACTTGTCTTATTCACTCTGGCGATGGCCCTGCTTAGGCCCACTCTGAGAAGGTTGTAGCAAGCGCTGTTTCAAGTTAGAAGCTAATTGCTCAAAACCTTAGAGCGGTGAGTGAGAGCGTAAGTTATGGCGGTGATGCAACCTGGCTTTTCATAATTGCTTTGGTATGTTAGACTATTACCACAGAAACTAACAAAGGTGCCGTCAGGAAAGATCCAAGCTACAAACCAAGTAGCCAGCATGTAGGAGAGACACCCGCTGGTCTGAAGATACTTAGTTCAATAGAAAAGGCGGACTACCTCTTGGATCGTAGCAAGCAAGCAGTAGTCAATATCTTTAAGCTGAAGGGTTCCTTACTTTAGACGATCTAGGAGGTAGACAGTGCGCATCGCTATTGGCTCAGACCATGCTGGGTTCGATTTGAAGCAGGCTATAATAAGTCTGCTCTCCGAGCTAGGGCATAGCTACGAGGATTTCGGTTGCTACGACACCAGCTCCGTGGATTACCCCGATATTGGGCGGCCGGTAGCTGAGGCGGTATCGCAGGGTAGATTTGACCAGGGCATTCTGGTTTGTAGCACAGGAATTGGCATGTCCATCGTTGCCAACAAACTGAGTGGAATTAGAGCAGCGCTGTGCCAAGATACCTTCAGTGCTCGACGTGCTCGGGAGCACAATGATGCCAATGTCCTTTGTCTTGGCGAGCGGGTTACAGGGCAAGGTCTGGCGCGTGAGATCGTCACCACTTACTTATGCTCCGAATTTGTGGGCGGTAGACACGCCCGCAGGGTAGAGAAGATACAAGCCCTGGAGGGCTAATAGTAACCGCGTTTCTGCCCCCACCAAGATCAAGGGGTAATAGCACCAGTGCTTGCTTCCTATTGAGGCATGGTATAAGGAGCAAAGCAAGACCTGACAATAGTTGGATCTTGGTAAAATGGTAGAGCTAGACACGATTTGGAAGCGATTTCGACCTGAGTTGGAGGCCGAGCTAAGATACGTCGTGGGGAGAGCCGCTTTGCCCCTGTATAACATGATGCGATACCATATGGGATGGATCGACGAGCTCGGTCATACTCGGCGAGATGCAGCGGGCAAAAGGCTGCGCCCTGTCCTTTGCCTTCTCACATGCCACGCGGTGGGTGGGCAGTGGCGGCAGGCACTCCCGGTGGCAGCCGCTATAGAGCTTGTGCACAATTTCTCCCTTATACATGATGACATCCAGGACTCGAGCATGGAGCGCAGAGGAAGACCAACTGTTTGGAGCATCTGGGGTCAGCCTCAGGCGATCAATGCTGGTGATGGCTTGCATGCCCTAGCCCTATCGTCACTGTTGCGGCTAGGACAGACGGGTATCTCGCACGAGAAAACAGTGCGTGCCGCCCGCGTCCTCGGTGAAGCCAGTCTCAGGCTTTGCGAAGGCCAGTTCAGTGATATCAGTTATGAAGACCGCCTCAACATTAAGGTCAACGACTATCTATCAATGATCAGTGGCAAGACCGCTGCCCTCTTTAGCTGCTCCATCGAAATCGGAGCCGTTATGGCCACAGACAATGAATCACTCATAGCACGCCTGCGAAGCTTCGGGCATGCCTTGGGAATGATTTTCCAAGTGCATGACGACGTCTTGAGCATCTGGGGCGATGAGAAGGCTACAGGCAAACCCAGCGCCTCTGATATACAAATGAGGAAAAAAACGTTGCCCGTGATCTACGCCCTGGAGAAGACAAGGGGAGCAAACAGAGAGCGCCTGCGGCAAATCTACCACAAGGAGACAATCGATCCCGCTGATGTAGAGAATGTGCTGCAGGTGCTAAATAAAGTTGATGCCCGAGGTTATACCCAAGACATGAGCCAGAGGTATTACCATCAGGCTCTTTCGGAATTAGATGCCTTAGACATCCCCCAGCTTGCAAAGGAAGAGCTACAGACAATCGCTACCTTTCTCCTTAGCCGCGAATACTAATCGCTAACCTTAGCGAAACCCAGACCCGTAAGCCCCCAGGAGCGTGGAACTTTTGGCTAAACCGTTGTATAATCAGCGAGTCGTAGACACTGTGACACGACAAAGCCGGAGAGGAGACGGGTAATGTTGAAGGTGGCGATTACCGGAAAGGGTGGGGTAGGCAAAACCACCCTGTCTAGTCTCTTGGCTCGACTTTACGCTGCTGAGGGGAGTACCGTCTTAGCTATAGATGCCAACCCCGATGCCAACCTGGGTACAGCCCTGGGTATACCCGTAGAAGAAGTGAGCCGTATAATACCCATCGCACAAATGGAGGAGCTGGTACAGGAGCGAACAGGGGGCAGGCCTGGTACAATCGGAGGCTTTTTTAAGCTTAACCCCAGGGTAGATGATATCCCCGAACGCTTCTCTATTGCTAAAGACGGGGTAAGGCTACTTGTCATGGGCACAGTGAAAAAGGGCGGCGGTGGCTGCATGTGCCCGGAAAGCGCCTTGCTCAGGAGCCTGCTGAACCACCTTCTGCTCAGAAAATCGGAGGTGGTGATCCTGGATATGGACGCTGGGGTTGAGCATCTGGGGCGGGGCACAGCGGAATCTGTGGATGCCTTCATATCAGTGGTAGAGCCGGGAAGGAGAAGCCTCGACACAGCGCAAGCGGTAAAAAGATTGGCCCAGGACATAGGAATCGAAAAGTGCTATGTCGTAGGCAATAAGGTTACCAGTGACGCCGATCGCCAGTTTATAATAGAAAACCTTCCCGATTTCGAGCTTCTGGGCTTCATTAGCTATAATCCAAAGATCGCTGAGGCCGATCGTCAGGGTATGAGTCCCTTTGATATCGACCCCAAGGTAGTATCTGAGGTGAAAGTAATAAAGGAGAAGCTGGAAGCTATCTCGAAGTAAACCCCCTTGGGCGGGTGCCCACCAGCGAATGGTAAAAACTGATATGTTGGATGCCCTTTGACAGGCCTGTCCTGAGCCCTGGCCTTGGCCAGGCCCAAGGCTTGCCGAAGGGCTCAGGGCGAACGGAATAGACTCTATTTTCGGAATAAACGATACCATGCACAAACAAACCATCCGTGATATTGAGCTTAGAGGAAAGAGAGTGCTGGTCAGGGTTGATTTCAATGTCCCACTCAACATGGAAAATAACACGATCAGCGACGATAGCCGCATTCGGGCAGTGCTACCTACCATAAGGTGCCTGATCGACGAAGGAAGCAAGGTGATCCTTTGCTCCCATCTTGGGCGTCCCAATGGCAAAGTCGTCGAGGAGCTGCGGTTAGCTCCAGTGGCGAAGCGCCTCTCAGAACTTCTGGGATCACCTGTAACAAGCGCTAGAGACTGCATAGGCCCAGAGGTGGAACAGGCAGTTTCCCGCCTCAAGGAGGGCGATGTTCTCCTGCTGGAGAACCTACGCTTCCATCCCGGAGAGGAGACGAATGACTCTGACTTCGCTAAGGCTCTCTCTGGATTGGCAGATGTTTATGTCAATGATGCCTTCGGTGCTGCCCACCGAGCTCATGCGTCTACAGTCGGTATCGCCCAATACCTTCCCTCAGTCGCCGGTTTTCTCATGGAGAAAGAGATCGATTTCCTGGGTAAAGCTTTGACTGACCCTGTGCCTCCCTTCGCAGCCATCACCGGCGGCGCCAAGGTAAGTGACAAGCTGGGCCTTCTGGAGAACATTCTGGGGAAGGTCGATTTCCTGCTTATCGGCGGCGGCATGTGCTGCACCTTCCTTAAAGCTCAAAACCACGAAGTGGGTCAATCAAGAGTTGAAGAGGATAAACTCGACTTCGCCCTAGATTTGACGGGGAAAGCTGCTAAGGCTGGAGTAAAGCTAATGCTGCCCGGCGACGTCGTTGTCGCTGAAAGTTTTGCCAGCGGCGTCCCTTTTAAGATTGTATCCGTTTCCCACATACCGGAAAGCTGTTATGTTATGGACATTGGCCCCCAGACCATCGAGAGCTTTAGCGCCGAGCTTAGGAAGTGTAAGACGGTCATCTGGAATGGCCCCATGGGCGTCTTCGAGTTTGCAGAGTTCCGCCGGGGAACCGAGGCGATAGCGAAACAATTGGCAGAGCTGGAAGCTACTACCATCCTCGGTGGCGGTTCCACCGCTGAAGCGGTGGACGAGCTTGGCCTGGCAGATAAGATGAGCCATGTCTCTACGGGTGGAGGTGCTGCCCTTGAGTTCCTGGAAGGCAAGACCCTGCCCGGGGTAGCGGCGCTGCAGGATAAATAGAACTGGTGAGAGGATAGATGCTCAGCCTGGATCAAATGAAGGACATATCAAGGCAGTCGCCAGCAAAGATCGTGCTGCTTGTGATCGATGGCCTTGGCGGTCTGCCCAGACCTGAAACTGGCAAAACGGAGCTTGAGACTGCTCACACACCCAACCTCGACCGCCTGGCAAGCAGGGGAGTCTGCGGCATGATCGATCCTATATCTCGGGGCATTACCCCAGGCAGTGCCCCAGGTCACTTTGCTCTCTTCGGCTATGATCCACTCAAGTTCACTGTGGGCCGTGGGATCTTGGAGGTGCTGGGCGTTGACTTCGATGTTAAGAAGGGAGATGTTGCGGCTCGGGGCAACTTCTGCACCATCGATAAGAAAGGACTCGTCGTCGACCGCAGAGCAGGTCGTATCTCAACCGAAGAAAACGCCGGCTTATGCAAGAGCTTAAGCGACATTGTGCTCAATGGTGCTGAGCTTTACGTCATCCCGGTGAAAGAGCACCGCTTCGCAGCGGTATTTCGTGGCGATGAACTCTCGGGGGATGTCACCGATTCCGACCCTCAGCAGGTAGGGATAGCCCCCCAGACCGTGGTTCCACTTTCACCAACTGCGCAGAAGGTGGCCAGGCTAGCCAACGAGTTCGCAGCTAAGGCAAAGACAACGCTGGCTGATCATCACCCCGCCAATATGGTACTTCTACGCGGCTTCTCCCAGCACCCCAACTTACCCACCATGGCCGAGATTTACAAGTTAAACGGCGCTGCTATCGCCGCTTACCCCATGTACCGCGGGTTGGCTAAGCTAGTGGGGATGAAGATACTCGATACTGGGGCTAGTATCGAAGACGAGTTCGATACCCTGGTTCAGCATTATGCTGAGCACGACTTCTTTTTTGTCCACGTAAAAAGGACAGATTCCGCTGGTGAAGATGGCGACTTCGACGCCAAAGTCCGTATCCTGGAGGAGGTCGACGAGTTTTTGCCCAAGGTCATCAACCTCGATCCCGATGCCATAGTAGTCTCTGGCGACCACTCGACGCCGGCACTACTGAAAGCGCATAGTTGGCATCCAGTGCCTCTTATTCTCTATTCCAAGTGGTGCCGACCCGACCGCGCACAAGAGTTCTCAGAACCAGCCTGTTCCTCTGGCGCTCTGGGAAGGTTCCCCGCTGTAGAGGTCATGCCTTTAGCAATGGCCAATGCGCTTAAACTAGCTAAATTCGGTGCTTAGGAGGACATCTCATGCGGATGCCGATAATAGCCGGTAACTGGAAAATGAACACCTCTGTGGCTGAGGCAGCGGAGTTGGTCAAAGGGATGAAGAAAAAGCTGAACAGCATATCAGGGGTGGAAAAAGTGCTCTGCCCCCCTTTCATCTCGCTGACGACAGTAAAGGAGCTCATCAAGGGGACATCTATCAAACTGGGCGCACAGAATATGTATTTTGAACTCACCGGTGCCTACACTGGGGAGATATCGCCGGTGATGCTCACCGGACTTTGCGAATTCGTGATCCTGGGGCACTCGGAAAGAAGGGCACACTTCGGGGATAGCGATCAGATGGTCAACAAGAAAGTTCAGGCCGCGCTTGGAATGCAGCTCACGCCAATCATTTGTGTTGGGGAAAGCCTGGAACAAAACGAGGCGGGTGAAACTATAGAAGTGGTCGCCAAGCAAGTCAGAGCAGCCTTTGAAGGCATTGAGTCGCCCCGGGGAACAGTCATCGCCTATGAGCCAATTTGGGCCATCGGCACTGGCAAGGCTGCTAGGGGTGATCAGGCCAATGCCACCAGTGGTGTTATCCGTAGCATCGTTGCCCAGCTTTACGGCGATTCCGTAGCTCAAGAGATGCGAATCCAGTATGGCGGCAGCGTCAGCAGCACCAACATCGCTGAATTCATCAGCCAGCCTGAGATCGATGGGGCACTGGTGGGGGGAGCCAGCCTGAAAGCGGCGGAGTTCGTGGGCATCGTGGAGCAGACGGCGAAGATTAAGAAAGCGGGATGAACTCTCTTGTGGCGATAGTAGGGCCAACTGCGATAGGTAAGAGCAGTCTAGCGCTCGAGCTTAGCCAGACCTTCCGCGGTGAGATCATCAACGCCGACAGCCGGCAGGTCTACCGTTACATGGACATCGGCACTGCCAAGCCTACGACAGAGGAGCGGGCCTTGGTTGCTCACCACCTTATCGACGTGGTCTGCCCTGACCAGAATTTCAGCCTCGCCCTCTATCAAAGCAAAGCGCGAGAAGCTATGGAAATTATTCAGAGAAAGGGGAAGCTAGCGCTCCTAGTGGGTGGGAGTGGGCTATACGTGTGGTCGCTTCTGGAAGGATGGCGCATCCCGCCAGTACCACCCGATCCCATCCTGAGGCAAGAACTCGAGGCCATAGCCCAATCCGAAGGAACCGAGAGGCTCTACGAGGAGCTCAGACAACTCGACCCGGCTGCGGCACAGCGGATCGACCCCAGGAACACCCGCAGGGTGATCCGCGCGCTCGAGGTTTGTCACCAAGGTAAACCCTTCTCCCAACTCCAAGGGAAAGAGCCTTTCGTCGATTCCCTTGTCATCGGCCTGACAACAGACAGAACTGACCTTTATCGACGGATCGATGCCCGTGTCGACAGCATGATGGAGAAAGGCCTGCTGACGGAGGTCGAAGGACTTATGGCAAGAGGCTATGGATTCGACCTTCCCTCGATGTCAGGGCTAGGCTACAAACAGATAGGCATGGTCCTCCAGGGGAAAACAGATCTACCCGCAGCAATCCAGCAAATCAAGTTCGATACCCATCGCTTTGCACGCCATCAATATAGCTGGTTTCGCCCCCAGGACAAGCGCATTCACTGGTTTGATGCAAGGGAAGAACAAAAGCAAGCTATCAATAGATTGGTGCAGAGCTTTGTGGCAAATCAAGACAATGGAGGGTTAGAGAACTAACAAGGGGTGTGATATCATGAACCAGTCGCTAAAGCAGTTCCTATATGGAGTTCTGTTCGGGGTCTTGCTTCTTCCCATTATCTACATAGGGCGTATTTGGTGGAAGCGTCGTAGTGAGAAAATCGATTTCGACGAACCTGAGTGGCCCTGAGAACTCGGTTTGATTTGAATAGTTGGAGGTGCCTTATGGGCAAACTGTCAGAGAAAGTAAAGGAGACCATCGCTGAGATTCGCCCTGGTATCATAGCCACAGCGAGTAAGGATGGCAAACCGAATGTCTCAGCTAAGGGGTCGTTTCGGGTGCTCGATGATGATCATGTGGTTTTCGCCGACATCAGCTCACCACGTACCATCGCCAACTTGAGAGAGAACCCCTATGTCTCTATCCTGGTAATACATCCTAAAAGCATGAGGGGCTGCCGAATCTGGGGCAAGGGTGAGATACTCGACTCCGGGGAACTCTTCGATCAAATGAGCAAAGAGTTCGCCGAGCTCAATCTAAAAGTCAACCACGTGGTCAAGATCACAGTAGAAGAGACACAAGACGGTTTCTAGGTGGAGTTCCCGAGTTGAATTTCGTCAAACTGCAGGCCACGGGAAACGATTTCGTCCTGATAGACGTTCGTGAGCCTCAGTCGAACGACGCCCGGGGCCTAGAGCGTGACTGGTCAGCAGTGGCCAGGGACATGTGCCACCGCCACTTTGGCGTGGGCGCCGATGGGCTTCTTCTAGTCCTCCCTTCTGAGACTGCTAACGTCCGCCTGCGAATGTTCAACCCCGATGGCTCGGAGGCCGAGGCCTGCGGCAATGGTCTAAGGTGCTTTGCCAAATATGCAGTGGAGAGCGGATTGGTGGGCAGTGCTGAGTTCATGGTGGAAACCCTGGCCGGGACAAGGGCAGTGCGAACCCAGGCCGAAAAAGGCGTGCAGGTGGCAATGGGTATCCCAACTTTTGACCCCGCTGCCATCCCGGTGGTTGTGGAGCGCCGAGACAAACAAGATCTAACACCTGTTGTCGATTACCCTATAACCGTAGGCGACAGTGAGCTAAGGATTAGCTGTGTCTCCATGGGCAATCCCCACGCTGTCTGTTTCCTAAGCGAGCCTATCACTGATTTCCCCTTGGCTGAAGTCGGCCCCAGACTAGAGCACCACCATATGTTCCCCAACAGGGTGAACTTTGAAGTGGCCAACGTTATCAGCCAAAACGAGATCAGGGCAAGAGTATGGGAACGCGGAGCGGGAGAAACCCTCTCCTGTGGCAGCGGCGCCTGTGCCATAGCGGTGGTGTCCAGACTGAAGGAGCTCAGCAACAACCCCGTTGAGATAACATTGCCAGGTGGCACACTGACCGTGGACTGGAACGGAGTTGGAGAGGTGTTGCTCAGCGGCCCTGCCGAGGTGGTGTTCTACGGGGTTTGGAAAGATTAGCTAGCTAGAAAGGAAGCTAGAAAATGAGTTTTGTGATAGCTGTCTATGTACCAGAAGGGATCGTTATGGCTTCGGATAGCCGGCAGTCGGTGACAGTTGAAGGAAAGGCGCCCGAAGGCAGGAGTTTCAAAGTCGAGACGGTCAACTCCGACGCCATCACGAAAACATTTCTTTTGGGAAAACATCAAGTTGGCATCTCCAATTTCGGCCAGGACTTGCTCGATCGCGTTCCAATAGCAAGCCTCATTAAGAGATTCATTGAGGAGGAATTGGCCCCTGGCGATAATGTGCAAAGCGTTCCCAAAAAGCTGGTTGACTATTTCCGAAAGTCGTTTCCCAATGCCGATGTTGGTTTTCACGTTACTGGCTACAAAAAGGAGGGCAAGATCAGCGTTCCCCACGTTTATTCCTGCCACGTATCTCGAAACGCTGTAGAAAGAAGGAATACTAAGCCGGATGGCTCTCTCAGCTACGGTGCTGCCTGGTCGGGGCAAAGCGATATTCTAACCTCTATCCTTAATCCAGTAGTAGTCAAAGATGAGAAAGGCAATGACAAAGTCATTCGATCGCCAGCGCCAATTATCTGGGATGCGATGGCGCTTCAGGATGCGATCGACTTCTCAATTTATGCAATTCGAACTACCATTGATACCATGCGTTTTCAGGCACGGCCGAAAAACGTTGGCGGGCCAATCGATGTTCTGGTTCTAACACGTGAAGAAGCCAAATGGATTCAAAGGAAAGAGTTACGTGGCAGCATGTTAGAGCAACGTGGAATGGACTGAGTAAACTGAGAGGATATATGAGAATTTATAATCCCCCTAAATCCCCCTTCAGTAAGGGTGAACATATTTGTGGGTGTGTTCGCAGTAATAAAAGGGAGAAGTGGGGCTCAGCGGCTCCGCCGAGATTATATTCAAGCCGGAGTGGCCTGCGTGAAAATTAGAGACTCTGTGTTTGATAGTGTTAGTGAGCGCAAACTGCACAAAGCCCTAAAGACAAGATGGGGCAAAATGTTTAACTTATTCCCCCAATTGCCATTCACCAAAATTGTGGACATAGAGGGTGGAGGATTTACCGAAAAGGAACGCCAGTTTTTATTTAAGACAAACGTTGACTACACTTTATGCGATAGACAGGGAAATAAACCGCTGATTAGCATCGAGTTTGACGGGCTTGGACATGGATTCAGCCGGATGGGTGAGTATATCCAGTTTATGCCTGCGGAAGACCCGTACAGAAAGCTCAAGCTTGATCTTAAGCTTCGAATAGCTCTAAGGCTTTTATACCCCTATTTTGTAGTGTCCTATGGCGAGGCCTACCCCTTTGATTTTGAGCCTGAATGGGACCTAACCGTTCTTGACGGCATTATTGGTCAGGCCCTTGCGTATAAGCACCTACTCAAAGCTCTAACTGCCATCGATGAACAAGAGCTAGAAAAATACACTCCGCAGGATATAGTAGACATGCGAGAAATGGAAGCGGAACTGACATGGGATCCTATTGCTAGCGAGGCCGCGAAACTTAAAGGGGAGTTGGTAAGGAAAGGCATAGTGAAAGTTTGGAGCCATGGCGCCTTGGACGATCCAGACAGCCTGCTTCCTTTTGATTACGAGTATGCCAAACGCTTTGGATACTGGTACAATGTTCAGGGAGACTTTGGAGAGGTAAAAAGAACTGTATGGGTGAGAAATGTTGCTGGGGTCGGTGTTGACCCTTTAACAATAGTTCGAAATATTGCTGAACTCCTGACTGTTAGAGAGGTATGGAAAAAGCTTCTGAAGTGAGTTTATAGTCAAAAGGAGCAGCGCCTAATGCAGCTAGCCAAACGCATCGAAAACCTGCCGCCGTATCTTTTTGTTTATATTAGCAGGAGGATCGCGGAGAAGAGAGCTCGGGGGGAAGATGTTATCAGCTTCGCCATCGGCGACCCCGACATCCCCACCCCACAGAACATCATCGAGCGCCTGTGTCAAGCAGCACAAGACCCGGCAAATCATCGCTACCCCGAGTCCAACGGGCTGCCCCAATTGCGGCAAGCTATCTCCTCGTGGTATCAACGCCGCTTTGGACTGTCCTTCGACCCCGATAAGGAAGTCCTGCCACTTATCGGCTCCAAAGAGGGTATCGGCCACGTTGCCCTGTGCTTCATCGACCCGGGAGATCTCGCCCTGGTCACCGATCCTGGCTACCCCGTCTACTCCATCGGAACCATGTTCGCCGGCGGCGACTGTCACTTCTTGCCCCTGATTGAGGAGAATGATTTCCTACCAGACCTCGATCATGTCCCTGCTGAGGTAGCGCAGAGAGCTAAACTACTATGGATAAACTACCCCAACAATCCCACAGCAGCAGTAGCCGATCTCGATTTCTTCGAGAGGGTGGTTGCATTCGCCAAAAGACACGAACTGGCTGTTTGCCACGATGCCCCTTATACTGAGGTCGCCTTCGATGGCTATCGGCCGCCGAGTTTTCTCCAGGCACCCGGGGCAAGAGATGTGGGAGTGGAATTTCACTCCCTCTCCAAGAGCTACAATATGACGGGGTGGCGGATCGGGATGGTGGTGGGCAATGAAGAGATAGTAGGTGCCCTGACGAGGGTGAAGTCGAATCTCGACTCCGGTATTCCGCAGGCAATCCAGTACGCTGCCGTCGAGGCGCTTCTCGGAGACCAGGATTGTATCGAAGAGCACAACGCCATCTATCAGCGAAGGCGTGATCTCGTAGTTGAAACTCTCGCCAAGATAGGGCTGAGGACAAAGCCCCCCAGGGCCAGCCTCTACGTCTGGGCCAGGATTCCCGAGGGGTATACCTCGCTTGATTTCTGCACCAAGCTGCTGGATGAGACATCAGTAGTGGTCACACCAGGTAGTGGCTACGGCAAAAATGGCGAGGGCTACATCCGCCTCTCTTTGACTATTCCGGACGATCGCCTCGAGGAGGGGCTATCTAGGATGGAAAGGTGGGGACGCCATCTCTAAAGGCAGTAGCGTCGTGACTCCTGTCACGACGAGGAATCCGTTGCCACAAGAGTGGCAACGCTACCCTTTTTGGACAGCCTGTACAGGAAGATTAGAAAGGGAGGAAACAGATTAAGCGTGTAGCAGTTACAGCTAGCCCCCCGGTGGAAAAGGCTCTCCTCGTTGGAGTGGAGATAAAGGGGGAAAGAAATGGCTGGTCCCTTGAGAGTTCGGTTGAAGAGTTGGGGCAACTAACCCGCACGGCAGGTGCAGAGGTGGTGGGCTCAATAACGCAGCGCCTGGCGGCACCGACGCCTGCCTACTACCTAGGTAAAGGGAAGCTCGAGGAACTCGCTTCGCTTAAAGGAGAAGTTGGCTACAATCTGGTTATCTTCGATGATGAACTCACCCCAGCCCAGCAGCGGAACTTGGAGCGGGTGCTTGACATCAAAGTGATCGACCGTACTGCCCTTATCCTGGACATCTTCGCTCGCCGCGCACGTACCCACGAAGGTAGACTGCAAGTCGAGCTTGCGCAACAGGAATATCTTCTGCCTCGCCTGGCCGGACGCTGGCCTCACCTCGAGCGCCTCGGAGGTGGCATTGGCACCAGGGGTCCGGGGGAGACCCAGCTTGAGACTGACCGCCGCCTCATTCAGCGTAGGATCCAGCGTCTAAAAGGGGAAATTGAGGCGATGAGGAAGCACCGTGCCCTGTATCGGCGTCGCCGCAGCGAGCAAGGCATCCCGGTTGTGGCACTGGTAGGCTACACCAACGCCGGAAAAAGCACTTTGCTCAACTCCTTGAGCAATGCTAATGTATTGGTCGAGGACAAGCTTTTCGCTACACTCGATCCCACGACGCGCCGCCTCATCCTTCCAGACAGCAAACTAGCCCTGTTTACTGATACCGTGGGCTTCATCCAGAAGCTGCCCCCAACCTTAGTCGCCGCCTTCATGGCTACCCTAGAAGAACTGGCTGAAGCCGATCTGCTGCTACTCATCGTAGATATCGCCAGCGACACCGCCGCCCAGCAGTGCCACACTGTTGAGGATATGCTAGAAGATCTCGGCCTAGCTGGCAAACCAAAGCTTATCGCCCTCAATAAGATAGACCTGCTGGGAGGTGAGGTTAAACCAGGCGACGAGGAGGCAGTTCGCCAATATATCGATCAGATTGGCACCAGAGTCAAGACCGCAGCCCTGATCTCCGCAGCCAAAGGCTGGGGCCTAAAGAGAATGCTCGAACTTGTTGCAGAGATATTGGATAATACCCGATAACCCGGGAGGGCTGATGAAGATTCGGAAGGCAGTAGTAACCGCTGCTGGCTGGGGAACAAGGTTCCTGCCAGCGACCAAGTCGCAGCCCAAGGAGATGCTGCCTCTGGTAGATAAGCCCATAATCCAGTATGTGGTAGAGGAAGCCGTTGCCTCAGGTATGGAGCAAATTATTATCGTCACCGCGCTTGGTAAACACACCATTGAAGACCACTTCGATCGCTCTTTTGAACTTGAGCATGCTCTGAGGCAAAAGGGGGATGAGAGACTTCTGCGAGAGGTGCAGCGGATATCAGAGCTTGCCAATATTTGCTACATACGGCAGAAAGAGCAGCTCGGCTTGGGACATGCCGTCTCAATAACAAAAGACCTCGTCGGCGATGAACCCTTCGCTCTCTTTCTCCCAGACGACATAATTCAAGCTGAAGTGCCCGCTATCAAGCAGATGCTCCAGGTACATGATCGCTATGGGTGTAGCGTGGTCGCTGTCGAGACCGTACCACCCGAGAACACCACCGCTTACGGCATTATCTCACCAAAGCAAGTGGAAGAGCGGGTATATCAAGTATTAAGCCTCGTGGAGAAGCCAGAGCCTGAGGAGGCCCCCTCCAATCTAGGCATAGTTGGCAGATATATCCTTACGCCAGAAATACTCGGTCTGCTGAAGGAGACGCCTCCAGGGAAAGGTGGGGAAATCCAGCTTACCGATGGCTTGCGACTGCTGCTGAAGCAACAAAAAATATACGCCTATCGATTCGAGGGAATACGGTACGATACTGGCACGCCGTTGGGCTTCCTGAAGGCATCGGTGGAATTCGCTTTGCACTGCCCCGATCTCGGGCCTGAGTTCAAGGAATACCTGCGCAAATTAAACTTGCCCGATTAGGTTGAGTTTTCTTTGCGGGGGGATTCAGGTTGCCTATAGCTACCCCAAGTAGTCCAGCGACCAGAGCCGCCTCAACCAGAGCAGACAATTCGCTTTGGACAGCTATGAGAGGTAGAGCAAAGAAAAATTAATAAAAGTTATGTTGACTTTCACATGGAGGTAACCTACGATTGTTACTACCAGTACAATAGTTTCAGCACGATAGTTCAGTTTAACAGCCCGACCAGTGAGATAAAAGCGCTGAGCTGTGCTTCTTGTTCTCCAGCCGAAAGTCAGCCATGTTAAACAAGGCTCTAACGCGCAGACAACTGAGTCCAGTGAGGATAGCGCGGCTCCTGGCAATTGCTTGGGTTATCTTATCTCTGGCTGATGCCAGCGTTACCTACGCCTGTCTTAAAAATACCGCCAATATCGAAGGCAACCCTTTCGCCAGAGCCCTGCTATCGCAAAATGAGGCATTATTCTACGGGGCAAAGCTTGTAGTTACCATAGGCATAGGGCTAGGATTCTGGTGGCTGGCAACCAGGACCACGCACCTGAAGGCAATGATCGGTTGCCAGATACTGCTGGTGGCGATGTTTGCCGTTGTACTGGGCAACAATATGCTGCATCTCTAGGTCGGCGCGAGAACCGAGTGCCGGGGCAAGATTCAACCATCCTCTAGGGCCTTCTCCTCACCTTCTCAGCAATCTGTTTCATCTCCTCCAGGAAAGAATAGACGCTGGTGTCACTCAACTCCCAAGAGAGCGCACTAATTGGATTCTCTGAGAAATGCGCAACTCGCCCAGACTGTAGCCGTGTAACGACATTGACTGCAGATGGACCTGGGGGTAGGATATGATGAGGACATTTTCGCTAACCCGGGGACACCTCCGACGGAGACGTAGGTGATTAATGGCTGATAGCTTTGATATCACTTGGCTGTTTGCCATCCCTGTCATGGCGATAGCATGCGGCGTAATCGGCTACATCATCGCCACCAAAAGGGTCAAGCAGCCCATTGTGGTTTTCTTAGGGCGCTATGGGATTAGCTTGTTATTCCTTGTGTGCATAGAGGTCACCCTGCTTTCGCTGTGGCCCTCTTTTCACGCCACAATGCGTAGTCTCATGGCAACGCTAGTTGGCGGGATATTGACCCTCGGAGGCGTGAGCCACTCCGTCTCAGCTTCCACCATCACGCTGCAAAATCCCCACCTTGCCTTCAGTATCGATGCCGCCTGTTTAGGGGGCATACTTTTCTGGATCTATATAGCTCTGGTAGTCGCTGAACCAAAGGCGAGTACCAGGCAGCGCCTATTCGGTATCCTCATGGGGTCCGCTATAATCTTGGTATTCAACTTCTTCAGGATAACATTGAGCATTTATTTGGAGTGGTTGACCGGTGTCCATGTCCACGACTACTTCTATCTATTCAATATAGTTTTTGTTCTGCTGCTTTGGGTGGCATGGCTGTGGACTCTGAAGTCCAGGTGGACACCCTTTTCCAAGGCAAGCTCCTAACAGCCACATGCAGCCCAGAGACAGCGATTAATCACAAACGCGATGTCGTCGCCGGAGAGGCCCAGGCTCTCCCTGCAAACGTATTCATTGTCCTCACCGAGGCAAGGGATTTGGAGACGGCGAGGATGACCGAGGTTGAAGAACCGTTTTCGGATGCTCCCCCTCTCACTGTGAAGCTTCTCGTAATTACACCATAGATACATATATGAGGGGTGTAAGTCCCAGAGAAGCCCTCTAAACACAAAACATATAGACCAAATATCAGGGAGAGCTTTCAAAAAGTAGCGGGAACTTCGTGGAAAACTTCGTGGAAAACTCTGTTGACAGGGTATGGGTAGCACTAGGTACAATGGGCCAGAAAGAGTATAAAGACAACGTCGTAGTATGCGAAGTGCGTGCCAGCAATAGAACATACTACGGCGACTGATATACTCACCACAGGAACTGGGTAGCTCACCTCACTTCCTACCTATGTGCGTCGCAAATAGTTATACACGTCTGTCCTATAGATATGGATACATTGTCTTTACACCAGCATCCCGGTGCTAAGGGATGATGAAAGGAAGAAGGAAGGTGGAAGATGAAATCTAAGATAGTTTATCTCGCAGTAGCATTGGCGCTGGTGTTTTCCCTGGCGGCAGCGATAGTGCCGGCAGGCCCGGCGGTGGCTGCTATAACAATTAATGTGCCAGGTGATTACGCAACTATCCAGGCAGCTGTTGATGCTGCGAATCCTGGCGACACCATCCTTGTGGCGGCGGGGACTTATGCACCATTTACGGTAAATGGGAAAACCGGCCCTCTAACCATTAAGTCTCAAGATGCTGCCAATCCTGCTATAGTTGAGGGCAGTCAGGCATATGGTACAAAGAATACCATTATAGTCATCACGGACTCTACGGATATCAATCTAACTGATTTAGATATAGAGGGTGACGGCTTGGAGGGAGGCGACCCTCCGACTATTGCTAATGCTTACGCTGTAATCTATGAAGATGCCACCGGTGAGGTAAAGAACTGCACCATATCACCTAATACTGCTCAATTTTCTACTGTGGAGGAGTGGGGATATGCACATGGTGGCCACGGAATAGCTATATGGAACGACGACAATACCGGCATCATTTCTAATGTAACTGTTAATAGCTGCACCATTAAAGAGTTTGGCGTAAGTGGTGTGGCCATCCTCAATGGAGCCACAGCTACTGTTAAGGACAACACGATAATAGGCACGGTGTTTAACAGAGTAGACTGGGGTGTTTTTCAAACTGGTATAAATGTAGAGGCTGGTTATGGCCACCCCACTGCTCCAAGCACTGCCACTATCACTGGCAATGAGATATATGATGTTCGTAATACGACAGATGTTACTGGCTCTATGTGTTATGGGATTATCATAAATGCTTATATGTTCTACGTTGCCAGTTATGCAGAATCTACGGTCCACATAACCGGTAATGATATCCATGACAACAGCGTCGGAATTAATGCAAACCACGCCAGCCCTGAAAATGCTTACGCACACTTTAACAACATATACGACAATACTATAGATGGCGTGCTTAGTTGTAGCGATGCAGATGCTGGTTTTGTTGAGTTTGACGCCACCAACAACTGGTGGGGGCATGCCTCTGGGCCATATCACCCCAACAGCAATCCCACAGGCGAAGGCAATAGGGTAAGGAGTTACAATGCACTACTTTGGCAAACACAACAAGAAGTTGGCGCTGTTGACTACGACCCGTGGCTGGAAGCGCCAGTTGGAGTGGTCGAGAGCGAGACCATAACTGGCACCGGCACAATGTCGGGTACACCCACCGGTGGTGATGTCGACATCGATGCCACCGGAGATCATGAAGTCACGGTCGCCACATATACCAGTAACCCCGGCGGGGCTACTACATTCTCTGCAACGGGCCATTACTGGGATGTCCATCTCAGTGATGATACCGGTGTAACCAGCGTCACCATAGACTTCTGCCCGGTGACGTATCCCACGCAGATCTACTACTGGGATGGGGCGAGCTGGGCCCCTTGTTCTCAGCAGACTTATGCTGCAGGATGTGTCGTGGTCACCGTAACCACGGGCACCCATCCGAGCCTAGCAGACCTATCGGGCCAGGGCTTCGGAAGCGGCAGTCCTTATCCATCCGTGCCAGCCTTCCCCACCACGCTTGCTGGAATATTGGCAGCGGTTGCCGCGGGGTTTGTGGCATTTGCCCTGCGCAGAAGGATTATTAGCCGGAAAAGTTAGAAAGTACTGATTTCACTCGGTGTCTTTTCTAATCGCAGTGAAAGCGGTAGTGCTCTTTATGGGTACTACCGCTTTTCTTATTGGTGCTCGCAGGGTGGGCAGTCCTTCGCCAGTCTTTGCCCCCATCCAACTTCCCGCTATCCCCACCAACCAGAACGAACAGAACACCAGACTATTACCGCTTTGCCCCTGCGAACAGAAAGTGTATAATCTGGAACCGATAGGAGCTGCATGTTAGCCCTACGATTACGCGATGGAGGACCACTGTGAGCATCATAGAAACCAACCAACTGGTCAAAGTTTTCCCCGGCGGCATCAGGGCGGTTGACGGCGTCGATTTTGAGGTCAAAGCAGGAGAGATCTACGGATTCCTGGGCCCAAACGGCGCCGGCAAGACCACCACTATCAAGATGCTGAACACTCTCATCCAACCTACTTCAGGAACTGCAATGGTAGCCGGATTCGATGTCGTAAAGAGCCCGGCCGAGGTGCGCAAGCGCATCGGCTACGTGGCGCAGGACATAGGAGTGGATGAGTACGCCACCGGACGCGAAAACCTGACGCTGTATGGCCACTTCTACCGGCTGGATGGCCCCACCATCAAGCAACGGGTGAAGGAGATATTCGAACTGGTTGACCTGACCGGCTACGAGGACAAGAGGGTCTCCACGTACTCCGGAGGCATGCGCAAGCGGCTCGATATCGCTATGGGGCTCATCCACCGACCCGAGGTAATGTTTCTGGATGAGCCAACGGCGGGTCTTGACCCGCAGACCAGGATTCACGTCTGGGACCATATCGAAAACCTGGCCAAGGCTATGGGCGTGACAATATTCCTGACAACGCACTACATGGAGGAAGCAGACCACCTGGCAGACCGAATCGCCATCATAGACCTGGGCAAGATAATCGCCACGGGCACCCCTGACGAACTAAAGCGGTCCATAGGTGGCGATGTGGTGACCCTCTCACCCCGCGAAACCGGAGCCGAGGAATGCCAGGAATTCATCAGACGTACTCAGTCAGCCCTGTCCGGCAAGCCGTTCGTCCTTGGAACGCAGGCAACCGATAGCGAACTGGCAGTTTATGTAAATAAGGGAGAGTCGGCGGCGCCCCGCATAATGCGCCTTCTTGCCAGCGAGGGCATAGAGGTCGAGTCGCTATCCGTGTCCCGGCCGTCACTGGACGACGTGTTCCTCAAGTTCACCGGCCGCACCATCCGCGCCCAGGAGGGAACGCGTACCACCTATGCCCAGATGAAACGAAAGCGTGACAGGAGATAGCGATGAATCTTTTGAGCGATATCCGGTATCAGGTTCTACGTCACCTCAGGACACTGTTTCGCATCCGGGTATGGATATTCATCAGCCTTATCCAGCCCATAATATGGCTGGTGCTCTTTACCCAGGTCTTCAAGTCATTGTCTGGTCTGCCCGGATTAGGGACCGCCAGCTATCTCCAATTCTTTGCCCCCGGCGTGGTGGTGATGACCGTGCTTTTCGGCTCGGCATGGGCAGGCATGGGCATGCTACAGGATATAGACATGGGGATACTGTCCAAGATGCTGGCCACGCCGGTCACCCGGCTCTCAATCATAACAAGCCGTGTCATCGCATCCATGGTGATGCTCGTCATTCAAGCGCTGATAATCTTCACAATTGCTGTTATCATGGGGGTGAACATAGCAACCGGCGTGCCCGGCGTGCTGTTCTCCATAATCCTCATCTGTCTGCTCGGGCTGGGATTCGCCGCCTTCTCCAACGGACTGGCGCTCCTTTTCAAACGACCGGAACCGCTCATGGGCGTCATCAACTTCGTTGCGCTGCCCACAGTGTTCCTCTCGTCAGCCATGATGCCCTCTCAACTGCTGCCCGGCTGGCTCGACACCGTGAGGCATTTCAACCCAGTAGACTATGCTGTAGTCGGCGTGCGCGACCTGGTCCTAACTGGATATGTGTGGTCCGACCTCTGGCGCTCCATGCTGGTATTGGCTGCCTGGGCCACGGCGGGCATAACCTTCGGCACACTGATGTTTCGCGCCAGGGCAGAATAGACGGTGCTACAAACCACGAATGGAGGGGGCAGACATGTCATCAATGCCCTTACTAAAAGCACTAGCCAAGGCCGGGATCGGCCCTCGGAGGCAGTTAGCCGATGCCATACGCCAGGGCAGAGTTGCAGTGAACGGGAAAGTAGTGGAAGACTTCCGCTACCTGCTGAATATGAAGACAGACCACATCTCGATAGACAAGCAACTGGTTGACCTTAAGCCAAGGCAAGCAGTCTATCTGCTGCTCAACAAGCCGAAAGGTGTCTTGTCCACTACCAGCGACGAGAGAAGGCGCAGGACAGTCATAGACATCCTGCCCGACATTTATCGCCACCTGAGGTTATACCCCGTGGGACGTCTGGACAAAGAAAGCACAGGCCTTTTGCTGCTGACTAATGATGGCGAACTCACCCATCGGCTCACCCATCCCAGCTTCGAGCAGGAGAAGGAGTATCTGGTCTCTATCAATGCAAGGCTACGAGCAAGAGAAAAACGCAGGCTAGAGCAGGGCCTTGAGCTCGAGGATGGCATCACCCACCGCGCCATAGTCAAGGAGGTGCAAGCAAAACCGTTCAACTACAGCATAACAATACACGAGGGTAGAAAGCGGCAGGTGCGCCGCATGTTCGAGTGTCTCGGCCAGCGCATCCTGGCCCTCAAGCGAGTTCGTATGGGAAATATCCAACTGGGCGACCTCCGAGAAGGGGAGATACGCGAGCTGAGCGCACAAGAGGTGCACGCTCTGCTAATAGATGGGACGGAGCACGCGAAATCCGCCTTACCCTGACGAGGCGAATACAATCGAACCCTTCCATTCGCCCGGGAGATAGCTGATCTACCCATAACCAATTTATTGTCAGAAGTCGGGAGTCAAAAGGCGATTCGAGGCCCGAGGGGTTGATTTAGGCTGGTGGTTGAGGATAAAATGTAGCAATGAAGCGAAGTTATGCTATCTCAATCTTATTGGTATTGGGGCTGCTCGCCTTTTCCGCCTGCATTAAGCCTGTAGCCACCCCCACCCCAACACCCACGCCGACTCCAACAACTACGGTTCCCTCATGCCACGCTGACTTCTCCGCCGAGCCCACTGAGTCTGAGGGGCCAGCTTGGGTACAATTCAGCGACCAGTCAACGGGCGACATAACTAGCTGGGAGTGGGACTTCGACGATGACGGGGCCATCGACAGCACCGAGCAAAACCCCAGGCACTACTACGATAGTGACGGTTCCTATTCAGTGACCCTCATTATTACCGGGCCAGGTTGTGAGGATAGGCTGACCCAGGACAACTATATCGAAGTCTCCGGGTGCAAAACCTGATAGGATAAAAGAGGCGCCGGTGCGGCGCCGATGCCAATGGGCTCTTCCACATCTTCCCGCTGATACAGCCTTTGGAGCAGAGCTTGTCGAACTCTCTAAGGGGGCTGTAGCCCATCTGAGGTTTTCGTTGCTTCAGGCTTCTTCCTCGTGCCCATCGGGGGATTGACCCTGGGCCTGTGCGCTCGCTGCACCTGTTTGTACATGTGCAGGCCTACTCCTCTCACCTGACGAATCAGGTGTTCCAACGCCCAATATCTGAGACAGCCTTCTGGCAAATCCCTTCCGTGACCGGCGTATGGCCTCCAACTCCGCAAGGGCCGCCTGCTCACGGACAAGGGCCTCCGTCGCTTCGCTATGGTACTGCTGTATCTGTCCTGCTTGCCGCTCAATCTTTCGCTCCAGGCGAAGCTGATATTCCCTGTTCTCCAGTACCAATCTCCTTCTTTCTAAGGCCCTTTTCACCTTCATTATGAGGTCATCCATGTTGAAGGGTTTGCTCAAGTAGTCGTACGCTCCTACCTTCATAGCTTCCACAGCCGTCTCTATGTCAGACACCGCAGTTAGCATGACCACACAGGTATCAGGATGATCGGTAACCATCTTGGGCAGAACCTCCATCCCCGATAGCCCCGGCATCCTGATATCCATAAGCACCAGGTCAAAATCCTGCATGAATGCCTTCCACAGAGCCTCTCCGCCATCGGCTGCGACCACACACCTATAGCCTTCTAACTGCAACTTGCGGCAAAGGATGTCCCTGATAGACCCCTCGTCGTCGACTATTAGTATAGTGCCTCCGGCTTCTTGCAACTCATACCCCCAGGCGTGGATTAGGTCAGGCCAAGTCTACTTCGCATGAACTTGCTTTTTCTCGATGTCTTGTTTCCTTACCAGTTTGCCTCACAACTCGCTCCTGTATCGATGGCGATATGCCGGCAGCGATACTACCCTACTCAGACATTAGCACACCATCTGCAAGGTAGACAATAGTACTTGTTGGCAATTATTGATAGGAAAATAGTATGACAACGGTTCAGGGGGAGACGGCCCCAGCAATCGCTGGGACAAGGACCTTCCCCTACCCTCAGCCCACGCCCTCACTCAACTTGCCCAGCCAATTTGCAGTAGAAAGCCATCTCTCGTAGTAGGGGGTGTATTCTTGAACCCTCTGCGGATTTGGCTCAACTATTCTGGACTTGGGGCTCATCGCCTCAATAGCCCGCTCGAGGTCCGGATAGGCGCCGCAGCCAACAGCAGCACACATAGCCGTCCCCCACGATGTGACATGTCGCACCCCAAAAACAGTCACTGGCATACCAAGCACGTCGCAGAGGATTTGAACCAGACACCGGCTCTGCGCCAGCCCACCACCAATGCTCACTTCCTTCATCTTTAACCGCGAGATCTCCTCCAGTTGAACGCAGTTAGCCTTGAAAGCGAAGGCCAGGTTCTCCAAGGCCGCCCTGATCAGATGCTCCCTCTTGACATCTGTCACACTCGGCGTCACAGGGAAAATGAACCCGCCCAGGCTCGGCCTCATCCAGGTCATGTCCATCACGGTCGGCCCGATAAAGGCAAGCACCCCCCCCGCACCGGGCGGCACATCTTGCGCCAGCCTGTCCATCAGCGCATATATCTCCACCGTATCATTTGACTCGTCAAACAGAATACCCTTGAGCCAACGATACGCGCCTCCCGATTGCTGAGCGTTGCTTTCCAGAATCCATTTCCCCGGAAGGACATGGCAGGTTGTCCAAATCCTGCCTTTGGAATCAATGATGGGCTCTGCCGTCACCATTTGAACAGAGCCGCTCCATCCAGCCACTATCCCGACCTGCCTTTCGTCCTTAACCCCCATGCCCAGCAGGCCACATTGGGTATCCGCTCCACCTACGACGACTGACGTGCCGCGAGCCAGGCCCGTCTGCTCGACGGCCCCCGGCGTGACCGCTCCCACGAAGGTGCCAGCGGTGGCAATCTCCGGACACACCCCCTGGGGCAGCTCAAGCATTTGCGCCAAGCGATCGGACCACTTAAGATCACAAACGTCGACCAATCCTATGCCGCTGACGCAGGAAGCCTCGCCTACCCGCTCGCCAGACAGTCTGTATATGATCCAGTCGCTTATGGAAAGAACCGTAGCTATCCGCTCATAGATATGGGGGCGGTTCGACTTGAACCACTCCAGCTTGGCAGGCGTAAAGAGAAGGGAGGGTGCATGACCGGTGATGCTGTAAACCTCACTGCCAAACTGGCCATCTATGCTGAAACCCTCGACTATTGCCCTGATATCGGTATTGGGCCCGGCATAAAGCTCGTGTCCTTCCTTATCGAGAAAGACCACACCCTGCCTCTGGCTGGCAGCGCTGACAGCGATTATGTCAGAAGCAGCTATAGCAGCCTTTTTCACAGCCTCTGCAATGAGCTGACAGATGATGCCCCAGAACTTCTCAGGATCGAATTCCTTACCCAGGGGGCCAGCATCAGCAGGTACATCATAGCTCCAGTCCTGGGAAGCAGACGAGACCAGGTTCCCCTGGAGGTCGATGACAAGAGCGCGACCTCCGCCTGACCCAGCATCTATAGCCAAAACGTATTTAGCGGACATCTTTATCCCACACTTGAGGATTGAGCAAGTTCTTGGGACGCTCCCCTCTCAGGAATCTTTCCACGTCATCAACAATCATCTGAGAATGACGGACCACAGTCTCATCCGTCGCCCCTCCGATGTGAGGCGTAAGGACCACGTTGTCTAGCTCCAGAAGAGGGCTGTCAGGCCGCACCGGCCAAGTCTCGTAGACATCGAAGGCAGCTCCGGCGATGCGTCCCTCCCTCAAAGCCTGGATAATTGCATCCCCATCGATGACAAAAGTGCTGGCAGTGTTCACCAAGTAGGCAGTGGACTTCATCAAGCTTATCCTGTGAGAATTGATCAACCCCATGGTATCGGGACCAGCCGGGCAGTGCAAGGTGACAAAATCCGACTGCGCCATTAGCTCATCCAACTCCAGCGGCTTAGCGCCTGTCTCTTTAATCTTATCAGGGTCTACATAGGGATCGTATACCAAGATAGAGGTCTCAAAGGCGCTGACTCTCTTGGCCACCTGCCGCCCAACAGCCCCAAAACCCACTATACCTATGGTCTTCCCTGTTAGCTCAGTGCCGCGCATTGAAAAATAGGCGGCAGTTGGATCAACCCACCCACCCGAGCGGACCATATTATGTACCGCGGGGATATTACGCACCAGAGCCAGCATCAAACCCACCGTCAGCTCTGCAACAGCAATGGCGTTCCTGGCCGGCGTGTTTATTACCAACACACCTTGCTCTGTGGCCGCTTCCACATCAATAAAGGTCAAATCAGCCCGGCAAACTCCCAGCAGCTTCAGTTTCGTCGCCCTCTCGAAAACCTCACGAGAAACAAAGTCCGCCTCGATTACGACTATTTCTATATCCTGCCCCTGAATGCGTGCGATGAGCTCCTCTGAGGACAGCAGCTTCCTTGTATCCATCCAGCTTTCATAGGTGACCCCCAGGCTCCGGCCCAGCCTTTCCAGAACGGAGGAATGGAATGGAGCCAGAATAAGTGCTTTCATATTACACCCCGAAGAGATTATAACCTCATACGCTGCAGCTCGCTCAGCTTACTACCTTATACTCTTTAGCTCCTAAGCCGTGCCTGAGAGCTGTTGCGATCTGGGGAGAATCACAAGGATTTGGCAGCAGTCTATTATTCGCCTCATAAGAGCCGAGTATTTTCAGCGCCTCAACGTCTATGGCAACCATGTCTCCCGAAGCCATGATGACCCCTGGCTCCACCAATTCACCCGTAGCCGGGCCTCCGGAGACAAAGGCCTTCCTCCCATCCATAATTATGAGATCGGGTTGCCAGACAAGGTTAATCTCGGCAACCTTCCGCTCCAGGTTCCTGACGTGCAAGCCGCGACGTTGACCTGGATGTATGATGCCCATCGCTAGCTTGAGCGAGAGGGTAAACCTAGCGACCACGTGAGTCTTCATGCAAGGCACATAGACTATTCTATCAGCCTCATAGGCTGACCTCGGCACCGTAACTTCATGGAGGTAGTCGCCGCCTACTTTGACCGTAACCCAGTCCCTGGGTCTGTCGTCGAAGGCTATGACCTCCACTCCCATCTCAGCCAGCGCGCGTACCGCTCCCAGCTTCTCCAATACTATTCTCGTTGGCCTCCATATGCCGCCAGCACTCTCGCCCACTGTCACCTTTGCGCCAGCCTCTTTGATCAGATGAACTACCGTCCTCAGCAAATCGAGGTCTGTGGAGCCCGGATAGGGATCAGGGCTGTTGAAATTGGGCTTCACCATCACTCTGTCACCCGCGGAAACCACCTTTTCCAGCCCTCCGATAAGCTCCACGCTCCTCCTAACTGAGGATAGAAGGTCCTGCCCGACATGAACCTTGCTGACCAGCACCATACCGTCTTGGCGAAAGGGATTCTCCTTGCGTGGCTTCTGCGGGACGATATCCAACCCTTTTGGCGTCCTATCACCAAGAAAATGGTAAAGGCCCCTCAGCATATCAGCCGATCCTTTCACCAGGGAAACGAACGGAAGCTTGGTCCCCATCTCGCATTCCCCCCGCTAGGTCTACTAACCTAAAACCTTCTGAGCGAAAACATACACAATAAACAGCACGATAAAGCCCAACCCCAACCATAATGATTCAGTCCCCAACGCTTTCCTTGACCTCGCCGGTGATTTTTTCAATATTCTCCTGTTTCCACGTAAACTCAACGAGCGCCTTAATTGCCTCAATCTCCTTCACTTCAGTCTCACTCATGTTCATCCCCCATACTTGTATTCTAAGCGATAGAAGCCGCTTAGCCCATATTCAGGTCGGCTTAACGCAGGCGCCTTATTCCAAAAGGCCAGCACCTTTGCTCTTGGTTGTTACTCCCGCTCATACATCAAGCGCCGTTGCTACAACTTTCGGTATGGATTCCTTTGGGGTATTATATATATCGCCAGCGAGCATGGCAAGCAATATCGATTTTCCCTGGTAATTCCATGCCCAGCTCGCCTGATAGAAAGAGCATCGGAAAGAGAACAAAGAACATAGTTAAGGTGAGGGTACTTGTTATACTGGCTGCGGTAGCGTTTCTTCTATTACCCGGCATCGCTTCAGCTGATGGCCCACCCTCCTGTCACTTCGCAGGCACGGTGAAGCTAAATGGCGCCGAAGTAGCTGACGGCACTACCATAAGGGCCACCATAGCAGGGGACGAATATACCACTACCACACCCATAGGATACGGCGCTTCAACATATGCCATACGATACAGCCGCCAGACGGCACGTACAACAGCCGACGTCCCGCATATGAGCATCAGGTCACACTCCATGGCCTCCTTTTCGGCTTCATTCATAACATCGAAGGGTATCGGCTCCTTGAAATGAACCACGTCGTACTTCATCACCCCGCCACATTTGCAATAAGAGGGATAGGCCCAACATTTGTATTCAGATTAAGCCTTTCAGGGTAGGTTTTCGGCTGTTTTGCTAATCTTTTGCTAATCCTTTTTGAAAAACACCCCATTCTCCACGTGTGCTGACCCGTTGCCTAACCCCTCGTCAAACCGTGCTGCTGCTGCTTTCTGGAGACCCGGTACGGTGTGGCTGTAGGTGTCCAGGGTTATCTGGATGCTGGCATGACCAAGGCGTTCTTGCACTACTTTGGGGTGGATGCCTGCTTTTAACATGATCGTGGCGTGGCTGTGTCTACTATCATGGAGGCGGACTCCCCTCAGACCTGTATGGCGGGCTAGGTTAATCCAGGCATGGGTTACTGTGTCAGGTAGGAGTGGCTTCCCATCTGCGTGACTGAATATAAGGTCGTCTGGCTGTAGAGCTATGCCCATGAGGGTGCGAATCGCTTGTTGGTGCTCCTTGTGCTCTCTCAGTACCAGGGCTGCCGATGGGGGTAGGTCAACCATTCTTCGGCTCTTTACCGTCTTTGGGGTTCTAAAGACTAGCATCCTATTCTGTAATTGGTGAAGCGCTCTACTGACCGATACTTGGGCTAAGTCCAAGTCAACGTCAGACCAGCGCAAAGCAAGCAGTTCGGAGCGGCGCATACCCGTATAGAGTGCTGTGTAGAACAGGGCATAATAGGGGGTGTTCCTGGCTGCCTCTAGGAAGGTGTGTATGTCTTCTTCGTCAAGGGTCTGCATCTCACAGCGTTGTAAGCGTGGCGGGGTTGCTGCATCTGCGGGATTACGGCCTAGAAGTCCCCACTTTACTGCGCTCTCAAGTGCATCGTGTAGTACGTTGTGGTGATAGCGTACTGAACTGGCGCTGAGTCCACCTTTCCCATCACGTCTCCCGTTAGCGAGCTTGTCCGTGTAGTATTGTTGTATGTGTTGCGGGGTAAGCTGTGGCAGGGGAAGCAAACCCAGTTCTGGAATAAGGTGTCGCTTGATGGTGCACTCATACCCTTCGGCTGTGCGGGGGCTAAGGTTCCCCCAGGCATAATCCCGCACCCACTGGCGCAGGAAGTCGCCTACTGTGCGTCTGGTGGGCTTGATGAAATCCCCAGTATCGAGTCGGTGTAGTAGATCGGCCAGGACTTGCTCTGCCTGCCTCTTGGTTCCCTTGACGCTCTGCCACTGGTACTTCTTCTTTCCCGTCTGCGGGTCACGTCCCAGGCTCAGTACGATAGTCCAGCTTCCTTTGCTTCGCTTCCTTATGTGTCCTCTCATTTTGCCCCCCCCCCTTTTTATCCGTAAATAGGTAGTCTAACTGCTTCTCTGTAATATCAGGTAAAATGACACGTAGGATACTCTCGGTTATATCGCTTCTTCCAGCTTCTAGGACATCGGCATAAAACGCTTTGGGGTAGAACTTACTGTATTCCACTGCCTGCTCAACGTCTTGCTCTGAAAAGACTGCATCGCACAATATCTTACTGAGTGCTTCTTTATATTGAGTCACACATTCATCGAACCAAGGTGTACCTGGGATTGTACTATCGCCCACCTCAGTACAATAGACTGCCTCCTTTAGATAGCTTGGCCTAGTTAGCTGGGGGGGGCACACACCAATTCGGTCATTTGATACAGCGTTTCATCAATAGCGGACGTATCGAATGCTTCACCTGAAGCAAGGCTGCTCCATTCTCTAACAGCATAAAATAAGGCATGGCCCCAGCATTGGTCGGTATCGTCTGGGAACAGATGGTACAAGAGCGCAACCCACTTTGCAGGTTACTGCCAGCCGGTATTGCACCACAGATTTTGTGTTACTGTACATATAGCTGTAGAATATCGTAACAGGAACGGGGCTAACCCAAAGCCACCACATCCCTCACAGCCAACGTACACTAGGGGAGAAACATTAGACGACCAGCAACCTGGGTCATAGCGACTGGGGGTACCTGTCCGTTCTGGGATTCTTCATCACCCTTCTGGGAATAGTGGCGTGGGACCCGTGCATAGGCATCGGAGTGGCTTTTATGCTTCTCGGGCTACCGATTCTAATTGCAGCAGCAGCATGGCAATTGGCAAGAGGACGCTGACAAGAGCAAGCCTAAGAGGTAGCCCAGCCAGGCGGATTTGGAGAGGGCAAACAATGAAGGAGGCGCAATGAGCAAGCTGGCGATTGTGTTGGTGCCCTTGTTGATACTGGCGCTTATCATCGGTGCTGTTGGGTGTGATGGGGGCAATGGGGAGGGGGCGGCGACTCTGACTCCAACACCGACAACAAACGGTCTGGCGGGCCTAGCCATCACGCTGGAAAGAACTGTGTGTTTTGGAGCTTGTCCTGTCTACGAATTGACGGTCTACGGAAATGGCACCGTCGTATATGAAGGAAGGCAATTCGTCAGAGTAGTAGGAACACGAACGACCATCATTAGCCAAGAAAAGGTCCGACAACTAGTCTCGGAGTTTGAGAGAATTGACTACTTCGCTCTGTGCGATAGTTACGAAGACTATATGGTTACCGATCTTCCGTTCGCTATAACGTCCATCACGATTGATGAAAGAACGAAGACGGTAAGGCATTATCACGGAGACCTAAGTGCTCCGGAAGAGCTCACCGAATTGGAGAATCGAATAGATGAAATAGTTGACTCCTGGCAGTGGACGATAATAGTACCTGAGCCTACCGCGGAAGGGGAAACGCTGCCAGAACTTCAAGTCCACTTCATTGACGTCGGTCAGGGTGACGCGATATTGCTTGACCTGAATGAAGTCGAAGTGCTTATAGATGGAGGCGATAGGTCTCCCGGTGTAGTAGCATACCTAGAAGAGCATGTTAATGGTTCTCTTGAAGCGATGATAGCCACGAAGCCAGGCGGGGAGACGCTATCATAGTGGGCGACTTGACATTCAACGTGCTCCACCCCGTCGAACCTCTGGTTGACGATACCAACAACAACTCCATAGTGCTGATGTTGAGCTATGGAGAGATAGACTTCCTATTCACTAGGGATGCTGAACATGAGGCAGAAGCCAGCATACTTGTGCAAAGCATCGTTCCTCTGGCGGAAGTAGAAATTCTGAAAGTCGGCCATCATGGCTCCCGAACAGCTTCCTCTCAATCATTCCTTGATATTATTCACCCAGCAGTGGCTATCTACATGGCAGCGGTTGGTAATCGATACGGACACCCGCATGAGGAAACTATTTCAGCATTGCAGGCCATCGGAGTCGAGATTTACGGTACGGATACTCACGGCACCATTGTTGTGGAGACTGACGGAGAGACGAGTGCCATCACATTCACGCTGACATCTGCTCAAGTCAGCACCGCTGAACTCTCCAGAACCTATTCACTGCCCAAGGGCCTAGTAAACAGTGACCTTGAAATATATGTCGACGGTACATTGTGGAAGAGGGTGGAGAACTTGTCGGACTTCGGCCCAAATGACCAGGTATATGTTGTGGTCGAGGACAGTGAAGACCAGAGCAACATCAGATTTGGCGACGGCAAGAATGGCGCACGTTTGCCCTCAGGTAGTAGCAATGTAGTGGCGACCTACCCCTTGGGTCGTGTTGCCGATGGTGACGTACTGAGTGCGCCTCCAACTTCTACTCCTACACCAGCAGCAACTGTGACGCCATCTCCTGCTGACCTACCCCCAACAAACCTCACTCTAAATTCCAATTCTGTAATTGCACTCTGCAAGGGAACAAAACAATGTTTTGATTGGTCTTTACTAATAGAAGACGATTAATCGGCTGATTACTCGTCTATGAACAAAGGAAAAGGAATGAAAGCACGGATAATTGCACCATTTGCTGTTAGCGTGGTCGCATTCATTTTGTCCTACTTCTTTAATCAAGAGGGTGAGTACAACGTAAGTCTGCTCTTCATTGCTATTGGCGTAGTACTCGCTGGAGCTGGGATTTACATTGCAATCCGTGACCGTGGCTGAGTGTTACTTGAAGCATCAATGCCACAAAGAGCCGATTGTCAAGCCGCCGAAAATCCAGCCAGTCTCCGCCACGAGTCTCCAAGGCGGCGAATTGCCAGGATTGCCGTTTGACGGCTGCTCTGTTGACCTCCAGTAGTATCATGTTATTACCACTTAGGTCGGAACGAGTATCAGGAGGGTAGTAGATGATAGGCAGCAAAGACAGGTACGCACTGGTGACGGGAGCGTCAAGTGGCATCGGATACGAACTGGCGAAGCTATTCGCAAACGATGGGAAGAACATAGTCATAGTTGCTAGGACTCAAGACAAGTTACAGGAATTGAAGACCGAGATCGAGAACATTTATGCAACAAATGTGATCGTGTTGCCAAAAGACCTGTCCAATCCGAATTCTCCACAGGAGATATTCTCCGAACTCGAAAAAGAAGGTGTCAAAGTGGATGTACTTGTCAACAACGCAGGCTTTGGCGTTTACGGCATATTTTCCGACACAGACCTACAGGAAGAGCTAAGAATGATTCAAGTGAACATTACTTCATTAACACATTTAACCAAACTATTCCTGATGAAGATGCTAGAAAATAAATCAGGCCACATATTGAATGTTGGCTCAACAGGCAGTTTTGCACCTGTTCCACTTGAGGCTGTCTATGGAGCGAGTAAGTCTTTTGTCTTAAGTTTTTCGGAAGCATTAGCTAACGAACTACGAGGTACTGGTGTTAGTGTGACCTGTCTTTGCCCAGGTTTCACAGACACCGGATTCTATGAAAGAGCCGTAGGGAAAGAACCGAACCCGAACAAACGGCGGCAAATGATGGATGCTGCAACAATTGCGAAAGCTGGCTATAAGGCTTTAGAAAAGGGGGAGGCTTATACTGTACCTGGTCTTTTCTATAAATTAATACCAATTGGGATTAGGGTATTTCCAAGGAGTTGGATCGTGAGAATATCTAGAAGGATGATGGAACAAGCGTAGAAAATGAATATCTCCATGCAACAGTCAAGCCACGGGAAGGAACTTAGGTAAAAACAAGCACACCCCCTTCCCACAATCCCCTCTGCTTCATATTGTCAAGCGTCATATATTGTGTTATATCAAAGAACAACATCTCGCATTAATGAAGGAGGTAAAATATGAGTAAGACTGATGATAATTTGGAGGCTGCTTTTTCAGGAGAAAGCCAGGCAAATCGTAAATACCTCTTTTTTTCAGAGAAGGCTGATCAGGAAGGTAACAAACAGATCGCTAGACTGTTCCGAGCTGCTGCAGAATCCGAGACAACTCATGCTCGTAACCATCTGAAGGTCATGCAAGGTATCAATACTACCAAGGATAATTTGCTGGCTGCTATTGGTGGCGAGAATGAAGAATTCACCGAGATGTATCCAGGTTTTATTAAGCAAGCTGAGGTTGATGGTAATGACAAAGCAGAAGACAGCTTTGATTTAGCTAACAAGGTAGAACAGATTCACCACGGTCTATTTAAGGCCGCTTTGTCTGCCCTTGAACAAGGTCGGACGATGGAAGAAAAACCCTTTTTTGTGTGCCAATATTGCGGCAATACAGTAGAAGGTGAAGCGCCAGAGAAATGTCCTATCTGTGGAGCACCAAAACGAATGTTTAAGCTCGTCGAATAGAATTGAAAACGGGAGCTTCAGCATTACTTTGTTGAGGCTCCCTTTCTTATTAGCTTCACACTTAGTTCTAATTTTGTAATTGCACTCTGCACGGACAGGGGTTCATCGCAGACACCCACCCCCGACCGAGCCCGGTCTATGTCCCAAAAGAGGAACGCTGGCTCGAGCGCTTGCTGGAGCCTTTGACCAAAATAACCGCCTGTTGCAGGTGCTGAAACGGTCGGACCTAATCGGTTTGCTTTCCGGACGTGTGGTCCTTTTCCTGAATGGTGCCAACTCCCCCGTTATTTGCTTGCTCTCATCCTTGAAGGGCTGTTAGCGCCAGAGTATTGTAGGCTCGTTCCTGAGGGGTATGCGATGAAACGTGTGCTTGGGATACCCAATCATCATTGCCCCGTACGATTGGTGCCCCTCTGGAAGATGCAAGACCTCCGCCATGAGAGGATAGTAAGATGCAGCCGCTTGGAACCACCCGGCCCAGCACGCTCCCAGACCCAGAGAATAGGCTGCCAGCTCCAGGTAGGTTAGGGCAATAACGCAATTACCCTCAGCGAGGGGCAAATCCTTGGACGCATGGCCTACGATGACATGAGGTGCATCTCGCATTATCGTGTCTAGCCCGCATTCCCAGGCACCTACCATAAAGTCGAAGTGCCAGAGGTTGGCTACATGCGGCGCTTCCTTGATTATCAAGCGCATCCAGTCAATCACCAACCCAGCGAGGCGCTTGACCTCCACTGAGTCCTGAACAATAAGCCAATTAACCGGCTGTGAATTGCGCCCCGACGGCGCATAGCGAGCGATGTCGACTAGCTTCGCCAAGATATGCCTCGGTACAGGCTTTTCCTCGTAGACCCGAATCGAGCGCCGGGACCGCAAGAAATGCTCAGCCTGCTCAGCAGTAGGCAACAGCTCCTTCTTCAACGGGGCGCAGTCCTGCGGGGTCATCGTTTCCAGGCCGATGGCCGCGAGCGGGCACACGACAACACAGTGGCCGCAGTTAATACATCTCTCCTCGCCGCCATCAACCCACGAGGGCAATGCCTCAGGACTCACGATCTCGATGATTCTGAGGGGACACTCAAGGGCACAGATGCCACAAGAATCACATTTGTCAAGGTCAACTGTTAGTGCGCTCATTGTCACTCCTTACCCTCAATTCCAATTTTGTAATTGCACTCTGCACGGGCAGGGGTTCATCGCCCCCACCAGCATAGCAACTCTGTAGCGCGTTGTCACGAAAGCGAAAAAGGAGCCCTAGACGGCTTGAGAACTGCGAGCCGCCTGAGCTACGGCGGCAAGTGAACCGGGGGACCTTTTTCATTTGGAGCTGTTGGCTGTGGAGGCTGGGGCACGAGAAAGGAACAATAATAAGACTCCCAAACCGCGACTTTTATCACATACTAACATCGTACTAAGAGGTACTATTAGAGATAATAATGAGCATAGGAAGAGAAGAGGATAAAGACTAATAATTGAGCGTTGAAAGAACGAAAGTAGGTGTGGAAATTCAAGAACCATGTTATCATCTGCCGCCGACACGAATGGTAATGATAGTGGCGGAAACAGTTTGGTCGTCTATCCTAGTTCAGAAGAAGGAATTCTGAGATGTCAACCGAAGACAAGGCTACAGAAATTGCCAAGAAGCGGTGGAATAGGACCGCACCACTCTATGACCTCCTGATGGCTTTTGTGGAGAGAGTTCGCTTAAGGAAATACCGAACGCTACTGTGGAGCAGGGTGGAAAGCAGTCGCATCCTGGAGATCGGCGTTGGTACGGGTAAGAACTTCCCCTACTATCCTACAGATGCAGAAATGGACGCTGTTGACTTCAGTGAGAAGATGCTTGAGCGCGCTGAAGATAGAGCCAAGAAGCAGAAGGTGAACGTGCGTCTACAGCAAATGGATGTGCAGAATCTGGACTTTGAAGACAACACCTTTGACACAGTAGCAGCGACTTTAGTCTTCTGCTCTGTTCCCGACCCCGTTCTTGGCATCAGGGAAGTTGAGCGAGTATGCAAACCGGGTGGCAAGGTGGTCCTGCTTGAGAACAACTTCAGCTCCATCCCTGTTCTCGGCTGGCTCGTGAAGCTTGCTAATCCGTTAGCAGTGCGGATGATCGGAGCAGACTTCAACCGACACCCGGTGGAGAATGTGGCTAATAGCGAACTAGAGTTGGAACGAGTTACTAACCTTGGGCGGGGTCTCTGGAAGCTGATTGAAGCAAGAAAGCAGATGCCAACTTCATAGTGGGCTAGCTCGCTTTCGATTGGGACGTATAGAGAACAGACGCTTATTGCAGACTCGAGCTTCTTGGGACATCTTTCAAGCGTCGAGACGAGCAACCGTATTTGAAAGGAGGAAAAAATGAAATACGACTATGAGAGGTTACTGACGGAGATACGCAATGCAGGGCTCAATCCACTAGGGTGTGTGTACACCTCGTTGAATAAAGTGTACAGGTTTGCGGTTGAAGAACAACAGACATTAAAGACAAACCTCATTTCTGAGAACTTCCGCTTTCATTACCAGAACAACGCGTATTATCGCGGACTCTGCGAGGAACAGGGAGTGACTCCATCCGATATCCGCCATTTTGACGACCTGATAAGAATCCCTCTAATACGGGTGAGCCAATTCAAACAGACAGATACACAAAAGCTGCTGACTCTGGGGCTAGACCAGATAGAGGTTGAGATGAGGAGCACTGGCACCAGTGGAATCCCCAGTGTTACGCGTCGGGACTCCGAAACGGTCACTCAGGGGTCACTCGCTTTATGGGCAATGTACAGGGAGTTCTTCAAGTTCTCGAGCGGAGCGATACTGTTCCTGATGCCATCGCCCGAAGAAGTGCCTGAAATGGGTATGATCAAGGTTTCGAACATGCTTGCCGGATTGGTAGACACAAACAGATTCATAGTAAGAAAAGCCACCTTCGACCCACAAGAAGCTATTGCGCTTCTGACGCAATGGGAGAATGACCACATTAGACACATTGTTGGTCCGCCCTTCTTAGTACACAAACTCGTTCAGCACCTCAAGAAGCACGATATTCATCTAAAACTAGATGAAGAAACGAGGATCATCAACCTGGGTGGTTGGAAGCGATTCACAGGGGAGGAGATTCCGCGAGAAGAATATAACCGTGAGTGCGCCGAGTATTTGGGAGTTCAGCCAGATCAAATTCGGGATATGTACGGGCTGATAGAGGGAAACATGGTGGCTATAGAGTGCAGTCACCATTACAAGCACGTTCCTCCCTGGGTGCATTTCAGTGTGAGAGAACTCGATGATTTTCGGAAAGAAGTCCATAATGGAAGGCGTGGGGTCCTGGCAGTAATAGACCCAACGTGCCTGGCCTACCCCGCATACATCCTGACTGAGGACATGGTGCATCTGGATGAGACATCTTCATGTCCTTGTGGGAGAAATGGGCAGAGGGTGAACTTCGTAGCACGGGTCAAGGGGTCTGAACTGGGGTGTTGTGCCATCAATCTGGAAAAGGCAATGTACGCTTACGAGAGAGAGCTTCTTGTCTAGAGTTCGAGAGTAAGGGACCGTGTTATAGAGCGATGTGTCGCATGCTGACCTGCCTCCTCCAGAATTGGTCCAGACAAAATCATTCCTTTTTTGGATTTGGTTCTTAAATGACATCCAGCCTCACATGAAAAAAGGTCCGCAAATTTTCATGTGTGGACCTTAGCTTCAGCGGAGTATCCGTGTACTGACAATCTCGACTCCTTTGTTGATCCTACGTTGCCCCCCGAAACCAACCCGGTATGTGACCTAAAAGAGGAACGCTGGCTTTCCTTCGTTGGGCTACTGACCAAGGGAACTACTTCTCCCACGCCTATTTGAAGCACTTCGTGTTCCTGACAAGGATACCACTCCAGCAGCGCGTTGTCACCAAGGGAGCAAAAAGGGGCGCCAGAGGGGCTAAGAATGATGGGCCTCCTAAGCTACTGCGGCAAGTGTGCCGGGCGGACCTTTTTCATTCAAATCTGGTGGCTGTGGAGGCTGGGGCACGAAAAAGGAACCCTTGTCACTGTATCGTTTTCTGGGGCAGGTCAATGCTGCGCCTCATGTCTTTTATAGTTTTGCAACATTTCTATCGACGTTGTATGATCTATTGACAGGCGTTCCCGTACAGTTATAATTCACCGTGCCATGCGGAGTACACGGGATATTAGCGAAATGGAGGTGCGAAATGACGCATCATGACAAGAAGTTGACCACCAATTTTGGCAAGCCGGTTGAGGACGACCAGAACACCGTGACTGCGGGCAGCCCTGGTCCCGCTTTGATGCAGGATGTCCACCTGCTTGAGAAGCTAGCTCACTTCGACCGTGAGCGGATTCCAGAGCGAGTAGTACACGCCAAGGGAGCAGGAGCACATGGCTATTTCGAGGTTGCCGCCGATGTAACCAAGTACACCAAGGCCAAATTCCTATCAGAGATCGGGAAGCGTACGGACGTCTTTGTACGCTTCTCTACAGTGGGTGGTGAGAAAGGCTCTGCTGATGCCGAAAGGGACCCTCGTGGTTTTGCGGTGAAGTTCTATACGGAAGATGGCAATTACGATATGGTGGGGAACAATACACCGGTATTCTTCATCCGTGATCCGCTCAAGTTCCCCGATTTCATCCATACCCAGAAACGCCACCCGGGTTCAAACCTCAAGGATGCCGACATGTTCTGGGACTTTCTCTCCCTAACACCAGAGTCGATACACCAGGTGACCATTCTATTTTCCGACCGTGGCACGCCCAGAACCTACCGCCACATGAATGGTTACAGCAGTCATACATTCAAGTGGTACAGCGACAAGGGTGAGTACTTCTGGGTACAGTATCATTTCAAAACTGAGCACGGCATTCAGAATTTAACCCGTGAGGAAGCAACTAGACTTAAAGGCGAGGATCCTGACCATGCCACCCGCGACCTCCATGAAGCAATTGAACGTGGAGAGTATCCCTCCTGGAGGCTGGAAGTACAGATTATGACCCCTGAGCAGGCTGCGGAATATCGCTTCGATCCATTTGATATTACCAAGGTGTGGTTCCACGCTGACTTCCCACCGATCACGATCGGCCGCATGGTCCTCAACCGCAACCCAGAGAATTACTTTGCCGAGGTAGAGCAAGCTGCCTTTTCGCCTGCCAACTTCGTTCCCGGCATAGCAGCGTCTCCCGACAAGCTGCTTCAGGGGCGACTCTTTAGCTATCATGATACTCATCGCCACCGCTTAGGCCCGAATTATCACCTAATCCCGATAAACAGGCCGAAGGCAGCCAAAGTAGATAACTACCAGCGTGACGGGTTCATGCGAGTGGATGGTAACTTCGGAGGAGGCCCAAATTACTATCCCAATAGCTTTGGAGGCCCCGAACCACAGCCTGACGCCAGTGAGCCACCCTTTGAGGTTTCCGGTTTGGCAGCGCGTCAACCGTACACTCACCCAAATGATGATTTCTTCCAAGCAGGGGAGCTGTATCGCCGTGTAATGACTGACGAAGACCGGGATCATCTGATTGGGAATATCACGACCCACCTTTGCAGCGCTAAGAAGCGTATTCAGTTGCGGCAGGCAGCCATCTTTTACAAAGCAGATCCAGATTATGGCCGTCGTGTAGCGGAGGGGCTGGGATTAGATGTTAAGGAGGTCGAGCATTTAGCTGAGATGTCACAAGAGGAGCGGGTAGAGTCTACTGCCAAGTAATCTTGATATGGAGCAGATGGCCTACTGCACTAGGTTGGAAAGTCTGGATCTGATGGGGGTCGGGGCCCGCGATATTTAGCCTGACGGGGTTTAGCGGCTGACTAAGTTTCAATGATATGACTTATCCTGAAGGCTGACTTCTCCCCTAAATAGCTATACGCCCAAGTTGACAGACATGCCGATGACGCCGTGAACATACGATCATGGTTGCAACTCAATATCCGGTAATCTAACTGGAAAAGTGTAGGGCATGTTGCTGCTACGTCATCCTGGTGGCGCTGAGGAATCTCTGTCCGTCCAGAATACAATTGCAGAATTGGAATCGAGAGTGGCATTGATGAGTGGCTTAGCATGGGTTGTCCAGGGCAACTTAGTTCTGGGTTATTGCCTCAACGCACCTGACCAGCCCCCAATTATTGTACCACCTTAAAAGTTAAAGTTACCGGCTGATAGACTGGCTGAATAGCTTCTGGAGCTGGAGGCCGATATCCCAAAGAACTATGGGGTCTAATCTGGTTGTATTCCTTCCTCCATTCCTCGATCAGCACCTTCGCTTCCAGTAGCGTAGTGAAGATCTCCCTATTCAGCAGCTCGTCCCTCAGTTTTCCGTTGCATGACTCTATATACCCGTTCTCCCAAGGGCTGCCCAATTCAATGAACAGGGTCTCCACCTCAAGCCTGTTGAGCCACTCTCGCACCGCCTTCGCCGTGAACTCAGGACCATTGTCCGACCGGATGTATTCGGGTATGCCTCTTAGGAGAAACAATTCGGTCAATTCACTGATCACATCTTGGGAACTGATGTGGCGCTCCACCGTTATGCCTAGACACTCCCGTGTGTATTCATCAAGAATCGTAAGTATCCGTAGAGGCCTGCCATCCGATGTCCGGGCTACCATGAAATCATAGCTCCATACATGATCCTTATATTCAGGCCGCAGTCTTATGCAGGAGCCGTCATCCAACCATAGACGCCCCCGTTTGGGCTGCTTCTGTGGCACCTTCAATCCTTCTCTCCTCCAGATCCTCTCAACTCGCTTGTGGTTTACCTTCCATCCTTCATGCTGTAGCAGGGCTGTTATCCTCCGATATCCGTACCTTCCATATTGGGTCGCTAGTTCTATGATACGTGCCACCAACTGCGCCTCCTCATCCGGACTACGGGGAAGGTGTTGTTGAGTACTCCTCGCCTGGCTCAATACCTGACATGCCCGTCTTTCCGAGACTGCAAGCTCCTGACATATATGATCAACAAGACTACGTCTCTTTGACGGGCTTAGAAGTTTCCCCTTGCAGCCTCCTTCAAGATGGAGTTATCCAGGGAAAGATCTGCCACCAGCTTCTTCAGCCGAACGTTCTCCTTCTCCAGTTCCTTCAGTCTCCTGGCCTGCTCTAGCCGCATCCCGCCATACTCCTTCCGCCACCTGTAATAGGTCTGTTCTGTCACTCCTATCTTCCTGCTGGTCTCGCCTACACTGTCGCCTTGGCTCAGAAGTACCTCCGCCTCCCGTAACTTGTTGATGATCTGCTCCGGCGTAAATGCCCTTCTCCCCATATGAATCCCCCTTTCTTATCAATCCAAGTCTAACATTTTACCTGGACCGATTTCTGGCGGGCAGGTCAAGTGAACTTGGCACTACATGTGCTATACTATGCACAGGGTTGGGTCTTCCCGGCTGAAGGACTGCACTAAATGAGCTTCAACAAGCTACCGGCACTTCGAATGGGTGACTTGGTAGCAAGTGTTCCGATAGTCCAAGGAGGAATGGGTGTAGGCGTTTCTCTATCGAGTCTGGCATCGGCTGTCGCCAATGAGGGCGGGATCGGGGTCATCGCTACCGCCGGGATCGGCATGCTTGAGCCTGACTTCATGACAAATCTTGCCGAAGCAAACAAGAGAGCTTTGCGCAAGGAAATGCGCAAGGCAAAGGAGCTTACGACAGGAATCATCGGTGTGAACATAATGGTGGCACTTACAGACTATGACGGTCTTGTTGAGGCCGCATTCGATGAACGCGCAGAGATAGTCTTTCTTGGAGCAGGAATCGCCAGAAAACCCAAGACATTATCTGTAGATCGTCTAACAAGCGGCACAACCAAGGTTGCTCCCATAGTATCTTCGGCAAGGGCTGTCAACGTCATTTTTCAATATTGGGGGAAGAACTACAACCATGTGCCGGATGCCATCGTCGTTGAGGGCCCATTGGCAGGAGGGCACCTTGGATTTAAGAGAGAGCAGATAGATGATCCTGACTATTCGCTGGAAAAGATATTACCAGAGGTTATTTCTGCTGTAGAGCCCTATGAGCAACGTTTTGCTAAGAGCATTCCGGTGATCGCTGCAGGCGGTATATATACCGGTGCGGACATATACGAGTTCACTCAGCTGGGGGCGCAAGGTGTGCAGATGGCAACCAGGTTTGTCGCAACCTACGAGTGCGATGCCGCCATACAGTTCAAAGAAGCTTATCTGAAATGCAAGCAAGAGGATCTCATCATAATTGATAGCCCAGTCGGCTTGCCGGGAAGAGCTATAAAAAGCAGGTTTCTTGAAGAAGTCTCAGCAGGAACAAGAAAACCATTCAAGTGCCCATGGAAATGTCTGAAAACCTGTAAACTGGAAGAATCTCCGTACTGCATTGGTCTCGCTTTGACAAATGCGAAGAGGGGAAATCTCAGGAATGGATTCGCTTTTGCGGGGGCCAACGCCTATCGGGTAGATAGAATCGTTTCCGTCAAAGAACTCGTGAAGACTCTATTGATGGAATATGAAACAGCAGCAAGCGCAAAGCTAGCAACTGTAACTTTGGAAGTGGTACAATAATTGGGGGCTGGTCACCCCCCCGGTTATCAATGCAACCCTGCCATTTAGTATTCCTTGCATTGTATTCACCTCCTTGCATGATATATAAGCGGCAACGCTATACTCCTGCAGTGCAGTGATTGTGGCACGTGCTGTGGCGGCTGTCAATCTGATGTGGCATAAACCCATACACCTCCCCAGAACCTCCTTCTGCCTCGCCGTGCTTTGCCTCAGGCGTGTCTTCATTATCTCCGAGACCTTTGGGTTAGCCGAAGACATATTTCTACTGACTCTATTGAGAATCTTGCCGTAATATGTTTATCTCTGTAGAATACCTAAAACAGCAGAACATGCCATTAGGAGGAGTTTTGCAGGAACCAAACAAGCATAGTGCGCAAGAGGAGAGGCATTTCAAAGAGGTGCTTACAAGGTATCCAGACTACAAAGAAATTATCCTGTTTGTATGGAACAAAGCTAAGGTGAAAGTGAATCAGCTTCTGTCGAAGCTCCCTTTCGTTTCTTAAACCAGACAACCTCCCACAATCCCATCTGCCTTGCCAGGATTGCCGTTTAGCTGCTTCTTTTGTTCACCGATTCCTTGACAAACCTAGCTCCCATTTCAAAGGCTTTCTCGCAATCCTTGGGGAATTCTTCCCTCTGGTGCTTCAGTTTCCTGTCCACTAATGCCTCTAGTGCATCTGCTACAATTTTGGAGTAATCCTTGACATGAAAGGTATCTGTACTGAGGAGTGTCTCGGCAGAACCGAATAACATTGAAAATATCATCTGGTTGAACTGAATATGTTGATCAAACATTGTCATTTCTTGATCATTAACGCCCATCGTATATATCAATCCTGTGTTAATCTTTTTCGGGAAATTCGACGATAGATTCCCGTAATTGAGATAGGGATACAAGCGTTCGACAAACATTTTTGCTGATGCGGTGATGGTACCAAAGTAGAGGGGTGATCCTATAAAGAAGGCATCAGCTTGTTCGATTTTTTCATAGAGCGGGGTCATATCATCCGTTTGAACACATTTTCCGTAGCTCTTTCCGCCACGCTCTTTACAACTAAAACAGCCTTGACACCCTTTAATGCTAAGTTCATTCAATTGAATCAACTCTGTTTCAGCGCCTCGTGAAGCTGCTCCTTCCAGTGCTTTCTCAAGAAGCGTTGCTGTTGTACTGTTTTTCCTTGGACTGCCATTAAATGCTAGAACGTGCATATGCAAAACCTCCATTAACTTAGTATTCTACATGTTCCAAATACAAACGCTCAAGGTAATGTGGAATAGTTGCATAAATACAAGAATACCACCCCGCAATCCCATCTGCCTTGCCAGGATTGCCATCTGAGCGTTGCACTGTTGACTTCCAATAGTATCATGTTATCATCAATGATCTTCGCAAGTGGTGGCGCGAAGAACCACTCCCTAAAGGCCTGCGAGGAATGCGATGAGCAGTTCGTTGACCTCTGCCGGGCGTTCCTGCTGGATCCAGTGGCCGGCCCCCGGCAGCAGAATCTTCTTCCTCAGACTTGGAGCGGTCTTCTCCATGGCATCGAACGCCGCTTGATACATCGTAATCACTGCGTCGACCTCCCCTGCCACAAACAGCACCGGCTGACGCAGCTTCGCGCCGCTCAGAAAGGGCGTCAGTCCCCACGTCCTGTCGATGTTACGATACCAGTTCAGCCCACCGCGGAAACCAGTTCGTTCAAACTCCCTGCTGAGGAAGTCGATATCTTGCTCACTCAACCAATCGGGAAGCGCGTCCGGCAGGGAGACCGTGTCCAGGAGTTTCTCGGACTTGCTGAACAGGAAGCGCCAGCGCTTCTCTGCAGGCGGGTCTCCCGAGGCCGAGTAGAGGAGCATGCGCATGGTCTTGCCGACGTCGGCCTCCAGTTCCGCCTCGGCCTTACCCGGTTCCTGGAAGTACAGTTGATAGAACTGGTTCTCGCCCACCAGAAGCTTCATCGCGTCTGTTGGTCGCACGTTTTTCCAAGAGCGGGGAAGGTAGGGCACGCTGAGCAGGCCGACCGCGCGGAACATGTCCGGTCGCAGCAGAGCGCAATGCCAAGCTACAGTAGCACCCCAGTCATGGCCGACGATGATTGCCTGATCCTCGCCCAGAGCATTGACAAGACCAACGATATCCCCCGTTAACTGGAAGATATCATATGCCTCGATGGCCTCGGGCCGGTCGGTCTGACCGTAGCCACGCTGGTCCGGCGCCACTGCATGGTACCCCGCCTCCGCTAGTGCGGGCAACTGGTGCCGCCAGGAGTACCAGCACTCTGGGAAGCCGTGACACAATACGACGAGTGGCCCCTTGCCTTGTTCGGCGATGTGCATCTTGATACCGTTTGTTTCTACGAATCTGTGTTTCAGCTCTCTCACTTTTCGTCCTCGTTGACAATCGTTGCGCCGATTATAGCAAGCTGCCCCACGGCAGTCCAGCTCCTTCAGAACCTCCATAACCCGCTGCGGCACCGTCCTTCCAGTGAGATTACCGAAACCCTTCCTTTTTCCGATCCTGTTTGGTCTTGCCCCGTAGCTTGCAGATGAAAAAGGCCCACACGTCTTCGCGTGTGGACCTTAGCTTCAATTGATTAATCGGGCTATTGTTCTATGTGCTCCTTTTTCTAGATTGTCTCACGGAGCAACCTCTTTTGTACTAAATTCCATATCCGGCAATCTAACTGGGAAACAGCGGGGCATGTTGCGGCTATGCCATCCTGAATCTTGCCACCCACCGCCGACAGGCCCGGTATGTGTCCCAAAAGAGGAACGCTGGCTTGTGAGTTTCTTGGAGGCTTTGACCAAGAGGGACGTGTCCTGATAGACTAGTACTTCCTTGCAAAAGTAAGCGTGCTATCAGGTTTGTTCGAGAATGTGTACTCCCAAGCCCAACAGCTCGTCGTAGAGGGAATCAACCCTTCCGTAAACGGAAGGGTTGATTCCCGCAAGGAAGTACTAGCACAGCCAGGACGGTTTGAAAGCATGGTAAGGAGGGGATCAGATGAGAGCAGCGATGGTAGAAGGCAAGCGTAAAGTGGTGATTAAAGAAGTACCTGAACCTATCCCAGATAAAGACGAAGTGTTGATAAGGGTCCGGTATTGCGGAATATGCGGTTCCGACTTGCATATTTACAAGGAGGGAGCAGGTATAGGAGTAGGTCATGAGTTCTCTGGAGACATAGTTGCAATCGGTTTAGATGTGACAGGATGGGAAGTAGGAGATCGAGTGGCAGTTGACCCCCACCTTTCATGTGGCGAGTGCTATTGGTGCAGACGGGGTGAAATAGGACTCTGTGAAGAACGTTATGTCGCGTTGGTAGAATATAAGGGGGCTTTTGCCACCTGCGCTAAGGCCAAATGCAATCGACTCTATAAACTACCCGATGCGCTAAGTTATGAGCACGCGGCCATAGTTGAGCCCACGGCGGGTGCGTTGCATGCTATTAGACTATCCGAAATGCATGAAGGGGATGTTGTTGCTGTGCTTGGGCTGGGACCCATCGGGCAACTCGCAGCGCGAGTGGCAAGGGCATTGGGTGCCAAAGCAGTATATGCTACTGAGACAAGCCAATCCAGGATCGAGCTAGCGGGGAATGTGGTAGACGAAGTTATAGACGTAAACGTAGCTAATCCCGTTGACAGAATCCTTGAGCTAACGGGTGGCGTGGGTCCAGACATTGTACTCGAATGTGCAGGGAATGTGTCGACAACACAGGAATCAATAGCTTTGGTGAGGAAGGGTGGAACAATCGTTGTTGCAGGTATATGCTTCGATTGGGTTGAAGTCCCAATTAGCAACATCGTATTGAGAGGGCTTACCCTTAAAGGTTCGATAAGTTGGACGGAGGGTGAATATGCCTCTGCATTCAATCTCATAAAAGACAGGAGGATTTATGTGGACCCTCTACTAACGTGTAAGATGCCTTTGGATGATATTAACGAAGCATTCGAAAAGGCTCTGAGGGGTGAGGGGGGAGTGATTCTGGTGGAGCCTTGAAATGGTATGAAGCACCTTATGCCTAAGAGTGTAACCTTAGAGCATTCAACGGCCTCTCCCATGCCACCCACCCCAAACCGACCCGGTGTGTGACCCAAAAGAGGAACGCTGGCTCGCTGCTATCTTGGAGGCTTTGACCAAGAGGTCTGCCTCGTGATAGACTAGCCCAGCAAGGTGGATTTGGAGAGGGCTGCTGTGCTGAAACGAATGTGGAATTGGATGCTCAATCTGTCATCTCTGGACTAGAGGTTGAGCAGTATTGAAGAGAGACTTGATAGAATCGAGCGTAGGCAGACGGCGATTGTGCTATATGTCTTGCTCTTCTTATTAGTTGGTTTCTCTGCCATAGTCATAGGTACTACTATAAATCAAGTAAGTGACCCAACATTCGGCAAAGTCCTGATAGGAGTGGGCCTTGGTCTTGTAGTCCTCACGGGTCTAACTCTATTGAGGGGAGGGTAAGCGAGAGCGTACCGCGACATACGACTTTCGGGGCAGGTCGAAGGGATAATTGCCAAATCATAATGTGAGTGATGTGTGAATATCCTTTAAATATTCTAAGACAGTACTCTGGAAGGAGGTCCAATGGAGGCAAAGAATATCATCATTGTAATGCTGGACACGCTACGTCCCGACCACCTGGGCTGCTATGGAAACAAATGGATAAAGACACCAAATTTTGATCAGGTTGCCAGGGAGAGTATGGTATTCGATAGAGCTGTTGCAGAAGCTCTTCCAACAGTACAGGTCCGGCGTGCCCTCTGGACGGGAATGCGGGTCTTCCCTTTTAAGAGGGAGGTCTTCGCTACAGCGGATGAAGCTGGTTCCGCAGGCTCGTTCTTCTTGGGCGTCCCCGGCACTCCGATGCCTGGCTGGGCGCCTATGCCCTGGTATATGGTGACAATGTCGGAAATACTGCAAGGGCTTTCTTTCTTGTGGTCGGATGATGAGCAGGCGGTCCCGGAATACCGAACTGCCCTGATAACCGATGATTTTCCGCTGTTTTCATTTCCCGGCATGAACTTCTATCGAGGTTTTGGCCATTGGGAATACATTCGCGGTCAGGCCGGGGATCGCTACGGCGCACCCGTTCTGGCAAAGAAATGGGATCTGAAACATTTCATCCCGCCGTGGTTCGAAGGTACCTGGGAGCATATGCAGTTGTTGTCGCATCTGGCAAACACTGCAAAATGGCAATCTGAGGAGGATCACTTTGCTCCGAAGGTCTTTAGTGCTGCTATCGAATGGCTTGAGGACAGCCGTGAAGCGGAGGACCCTTTCTTTCTCCTGGTAGATTGCTGGGATCCTCATGAACCCTGGGATGCTCCTCAGCATTATATTGACCTCTATGACCCTGGATATGAAGGCCTGGAGATGATCTCGCCTTACTATGGGCCCACAAGGTTAATGACCGAGAAGGAACTCCACCACATGCGCATGCTGTACGCCGCAGAAGTTACTATGGTGGACACCTGGTTTGGCAAGTTTATGGACAAGGTGCGTGAGTTGGGCCTACTCGACAACAGCCTGCTTATCGTAAGCTCTGACCATGGTCAGGTGATTGGTGAGCATGGTATCGCCGGCAAGCTCCCGGCGGGAATGTACAATGAGTTAGTAAACTGCGTCCTGATAATCAGGCGTCCCGATGGTGTTGGAGCCGGGCGAAGAAGCAACGCGCTTGTACAGCATCACGATATCGCTACTACTGTAGTCAACTGCTCTGGCGCCAGGCCCCCATATGAGTTTGAGGGTAAGGACCTGATGCCTATTGTGGAGAGGAAGAAGGAAAAAGTTCGTGACTATGCGACCTGTGGCTACTGCCTTAACGTGTGGTGCCGTGACGACGAATACGTCCTTATCTGCCGCAATACTGGTGATGAACCGCAGCTCTTCGACATGAGGAATGACCCTGAGCAGAACCATAATATTGCCTCGGACAAGCCAGAGGTCGTAAAGCGCATGTTCGACCTGATACTGGAAGACGCAGGGGGACCGGTACTGCCTAACTGGAAGGTAGACCCGCTGCTCCTCAAGGTACCGGGTGTTCAGTCGATAATCGACTGGACGGAATGGTCGCCTTTCAGAGAGTGGAAAATGCCTGGAGAATAGCTGTAGAGTTGCTCCAGCCCGACCTGCGTGTGAGGCGGCTGCTGCCCACCTTCGGCTGGGCCGGCCTGTTTAGCGCTATCATGCAGAGGCCAAAAGCCTAGTTCAAACCCTTGACCAGAAACATGGTACTGGTGCAGGCTACACGATAATAAGAAGGCGGCTCCACAAAAGCGATAATTTTTTATCTACTGAAAGAAGTGTGAAGATGCCTTTGCCTTTAACGGGGAGACCCCAAAAACTAGCCTATTCATTAGGCGGTCTGGGTTATACCGGTTTCTATCAATTAGTCGCTGCATTTTTGATATTTTTCCTCGTAGAGGTGGTTCGCCTCGATGCATGGCTGGCCGGGTTGGCCTTCGCCATCTCCTTTGGATTCTGGAATGCGATAAACGACCCGTTGATCGGGATTTTATCGGACAAGACTCGTACCAGGATCGGGCGGAGGAGGCCGTGGATCTTGGTGGGAGTCCCCCTAACGCTCATATTATTTGTTCTTATCTGGTCACCTCCAGTTGGGGGTATGCCTCTTGAAGAGCCGAGGGATATGGGGATATTTCTCTTTGTCACCGGCATTCTGTTTTGCTGGTCGTGGGCGTACAGCATGGCTGCAATTCCCTGGTACGCGCTGTTACCTCAGATGTGGCAAAGCGTGAAGGACAGGACCGAGGTTACTATTTACCATCAGCTCTTTGCGGTGGTAGGCGGTGCGATTGCCATTATGATATTCCCAATCATTGTGGTCGCTTTCTCTACAACCTCGCTTGGGATTACTACTGTGGAGCTGTCTGATGGTATGGTGGGTGTGCCATATACTGAGGAATTGCATGCGGCAGGTGAGTCAGAGCCCTATACGTGGTCGTTGGAGGAAGGGAGTCTGCTTCCCGGTAATTTGAAGCTGGATAGCAGCGGCACCCTATCGGGAACACCTGCGTTTGCGGGTGATTATACCTTTATGGTAGAGGTTGCCGATGCCGAATCAGGTACGAGCAGTCAGGAGGTCAATGTCTATATAAGGGAGGAGGGGGCACCGCTTAATATTGCTACCAGGAGCCTAAGCGAGGGGCGGGCAGGTGAGGAATATGAAGTAGTGTTAAAAGCGTTAGGGGGAGAGCCTCCGTACAGGTGGACGCGTGTAAAAAACGAAGACGAATGTTTGCCCTACGGGACGGAGATCGATGATGAAACGGGCACTATATCAGGGGAGCCAACCGACGAGGCGGAATATAAATTTACTGTTATGGTCACCGATAGTGCCACTCCTCCAAATGAGGCCAGCAGGCAACTGAGCATAGAGGTAGCTTCTGAGCATGAAAAGGGGTCGTTTAGCGGGTGGACATGGGCCGGCTTGATTGTAGGAATCGTGTTCACGGCTGCGTTTTTACTCTCGCTATTAGGAGTCCACGAACCGAAGGAATTAGTGTTGGATAAATCCTGGTCGGTTGCTAGGTCTCTCAAAACGACCCTTCTGAATAAGATGTTTCTCACTTTCATGGTAGTGAACTTGATGACATGGTGTATGTTTGGCTGGCTTACGGCGATGCTTCCCTTTTTCGCCACGCATGTTCTTGGGTTGGGGCTGGATGAGCTTCCTTTGCTATTTGCTCCGACAATGCTTGGCATTTTCATCCTCTTCCCAGTCTGGAGAAAGGTGTACATACGCTATGGGCCCAAGTTCACGCTGGCGGTTGCCTCGATAGCCGTTGCCGTGGTCTTCATACCCTGTCTGTTCGTCCAGGCCACCTGGCAAGGAGCCATATGGGCATTCTGTGTTGGAGCTGCTGTCTCAGGGGTGCTGCTGTCTCGTGGAGTCATGACGGCGGATTTGCCGGACGCAGATGAGGTCGAAACTGGTGCCAGAAGAGAAGGCGCTTACTATGGAGCAATTAAGGCTGGTGAGAAGCTGTCATTTGTGATCATAGGAGTGAGCACCTCTATTGTTCTCGGCACGCTTATCGGCTATGTTGCAGGGCAACCAAAGCCGGAGTTCATGAATATGGGAATTAGAATCGGCATGGTTGCTTTCACAGCCCTTTACGTAGCCATATTACTGATTTTCCTGAGGATGTATCCTCTGGGTAAAGAGAGAGTTCATGAGATAAGCGCAAAGATTCAGGAGTTGCGTGCGGCGAAGGGAGAGGACTAGTACCAGAGAAGAGGTACGCTGGCTTTCCTTCGTTGAGCTACTGACCAAGGCAACTTCTTTCCCCGCGACGCTTTGAAATACTTCGTGTTCCCGACAGGTATAGCACTCAGGCAGCGCGTTGTCACGGAGGCAGAAAAAGGGGCGCTAGACGGCTTGAGAACTGCGAGCCGCCTAAGCTACGGCGGCAAGTGAACCGGGCGGACCTTTTTCATTTGAATCTGGTGGCTGTGGAGACGCGGGCACGAAAAAGGAATATTAATGCTATTTACGTCTGTTCAAATCACTTCAAAAGCATATAATGTGTGAAGTCTCAAAATAACTTGCTCAGGACCAGTATTTGACTATTCCGGAAATTGTTATCGGTTTTTTAATTGTCATATTTGCATCATTCACTATGAGCCTCACTGGTTTTGGCTTCGCCCTTATTGCAACACCTTTGCTTCTTCTTCTAATGCATACGAAGTCAGTGATATTCGTTAATCTACTTCTAAGCATGTTCTTAAGCGTATTCATAGTTTGGCAGTCTAGGTCTTATATAGAACTTAAGAGAATAGTGCCATTTGCTGTCGGTGGTATATTAGGCTTACCACTAGGGGCCTATATTCTGTTGCAGATCACGGTACCCTTCCTGCAACTATTGGTAGGAGTGCTTGTACTTATCTTCGTAATCCCCTTGGCCCTTGGTCGTGAACACCACATTAAAAAGAAAGGCTTTGGTGGTAGTATCGCAGGTTTCGCCAGCGGGACATTGCAAATCAGTACCAGCTTAAGTGGACCTCCAGTGGTGCTTTTTGCTCTTAGTCAAGGATGGTCAAAAGAATCATTTAGAGCCAATCTCGTAGCCTACTTCCTTTTTCTTAATTGCGTGACACTTCCAATACTGATCCTCACTGGAATTACAACAAGCAAATCAATAATGGCTGCCTTTATTTACACTCCTGCTTTAATAATAGGGTTCTACCTTGGCAGTAAAGCACTGAATCGATTGAGTGCATCTTTATTTAAAAAAATAGCAATCTTCATCGTAATGGTGGCAGGCATGCTCTCTATTGGAAGTAGTATTATATAGTCATTCCCTTTTTCGGTTTAGTCGTCTATTTCCCTTCAGCTTCACATAGAAAAAGGTCCGCACGTTCTCACGTGTGGACCTTAGCTTCATCAGAGTATCCACGTACTGACTATCTTTGCACCTTTGTTGACCCTACGTCGCCCCCTCAATCGAACCGGTATGGGTATAGTACACTGGCTACTGAAACGGGCCTTCACACCGTAACCGTTCGCGTGGTCAACTCAATATCCGGCAGCCGAACCGGAAAACAGTGGGGCATGTTGCGGCTATGCCATCCTGATTCTTGCCACCACCGCCGACAGGGCTGGTGTGTGTCCCAAAAGAGGAACGCTGGCTCGCCGCTCTACTGGAGGCTTTGACCAAGAGGTCTGCCTCGTGATAGACTAGCCCAGCCAGGCGGGTTTGGAGAGGGCACCGGAGGAGGTGTGATGAGAAAGCTAGCGATTGTGTTAGTACCATTGTTGGTGCTGGCGCTTGTCGTCGGGGTTGTTGGTTGTGGTGGTGAGAAGGCACCAACGGCAACACCAACACCCACGCCTATACCAACACCTACGCCTACGCCAACCAGTCCACCAACGCCAACTCCTACTCCGCAGGAGACAATCAGAGTGATGACGTACAATATCTTGAATGGTGCGGGTGTAGAAGCCGTCTATCCTTCTAACAAGGAATGGACAGCACAGCATCAGCCTGGCTATCCTGGGAACCGTTTGCAAAAGGTGCTCAACGTTATAAGAGCTGCTGACCCTGATGTTCTAGGTGTTCAGGAAGCTCATCAATGGGAGATTGGTAGCCCCTGCACCGCCGAACAAGTGGCTGACGAACTCGATATGAACTACTTCATCGGCGAGTCGACGAATCCAGAAAGCGGTTTTGGGAGCGTTGTGCTCTTCACCAAGTTTGATATTGTAGAAACAGAAAGTTATTCACCTTATTTTAGTCGCGCTGCGCTCCGAGCAAAAATAATTACGCCCAGCGGAAAATCGATTCATGTCTTTGTTGCCCACCTAAATCCCTACGGCGGCGCGGTAGCCGAAGCTGAGACGGAATCTCTGGTGGATAAAATGCAGCCATACATTGATGACCTCACCATATTGATGGGAGATTTGAACTTTCTAGACGTCCCGAGCCAATACCAGCAAGCCGCGCTTCTACATCAAGCAGGCTGGTGTCACCCTTTAAGCTCCATTCAATATATCGACCAAGTATGGACTTCTCCCATGCTAGAGCATTTTGTCCAGCCTGGGCTTGAGATTCCAAGTGAATTCACGTACGGAGCTTCTGACCACCTCCCTGTCGTAGTGGAGGTTGGCATCCCATGAGTTAACATGTTGAGCCTCCTAGCAAGTAAATTGCAGGAGCTACTCCAACGGCGCCTTATAGTGCTTCATGCTGTCTTCGAAGGTCGCTGACCGGGTATACCTCTGCACAGGTCTTGGAGTAATCCTATCCGTGGAGACAAAGAAAGCCCACTCGGTGGTTGGATTGAGTGAGCTTCCCAGGAGGGAAAACCATGTTGTAGGGCTTTGCACACTGCTATTGACGATTTGTGACTACGCTATTTTGAATGTCTTCAGAGTTAAAGAGCCTTGACCAAGCCAAGGCTCTTACCAGGAATCGTTCCTGGGGGAGTCCCTCCTCCCTGTCACTCAAAGTCTACTCGTATTGCGAGTAGCTGTAAATAGGATAAAGGTTCTTCAGCGTTCAGGTTTTGGTAAGACGGTTTATGTTGGACTTATGGTACTTTAGCTGGATGCCAATCCCTCATCTACGACAACGGTGCCTCGTAGTGCTTCATACTATCCTCGAATCCAAAAGAACCGTTTTCGGATGCTCTCCCTAGTAGATAGCAAAGGGTACAAAAGTAAGGTACAGATAGGTAGTATTTGGTGATTGTCATTGTCCCCTATTGTAGCTACTCTGAATATACCTTCATTAACGAGTAGCATAGGATAGGGGATTTGACGATGGATTTAGACGTCGAAGTTTTCAAGTCTAGCGATGACCATATATTCCTTACCGTACGAGGCCCAGCACAGGGCTTAGTACAATTCCCCGATTTAGATACACTTATTGCGTTCCTTATCGATTGCCAAGTGCTTCTTGGAAGCTTTGAAGAGAATCTCTGTTCTACCAATATCATTCCAGATGCCATCTTAAAGGCTTTTAAGGAAGATACTCAAGACAACGGCGCCTTGTAGTGTTTCACGCTAATCCTTAAAGACCACCTTACCCACTATGTTTACAAACCCGATTCTTACCTCCTGTGACTACCCTTTTTCAGAATCAGACTCCAGAGACTTTTGTCACATACTTCGTCTGTTTTGTGCCTTAAGATGAAAATAGCTAAATGTGTTGAGCCAAAGCTTGCTGGAAGTTGAGCCTGCAAAAACATGAGATATAAATTCTCACGGACACGTCCAGTCGAGTTCCGAACACCGAAAGGCAGATGCTCTAGATGTATGAAGCCCATATACAGGGGAGGTATCTGGTATCATGGTCAATTCTGGCACGAAAGCTGTCTTAAGAAGTCGTGATGGTATAGGAGAGGAAGCAGTGGAAAATTTAGATAACGAGCTTGAGAGAGCATGGAAGGAATGGAAAGGAAAGAAGGCCAAAGGTCGGGTGAGGGGGGAATTCCCAAAAGCCCAGGAACTGCTAAAGCAAAGAGGGGCAAAGGGCGTAACATATGACGGTCAATAAGACTCGGAAAGACTATTCTGGAAGTGTACAACTACATGAGAGTGGGAGCCTATTAACGGTTAGAGAAGCATGTCGGTTACTGAATGTGCACAGCAACACGATAAGACGTTGGAGCAAGAAGGGCTTAATTAAGACGTACAGAATTGGTCCTACCGGTCATAGAAGGTTCAGAGCAGAAGACATTTCTGCCTTGATTAAAGGATGAAGAAACTCATGAAGCACGAGGCCGAGTTTATGCTCAAATGCCTTTATATTACATTTACTAGTTCAAGCAAAGAAAGCCATTATATTTTAACTACAGGGCTTCTGACAACGGCGCCTTGTAGTGCTTCATGCTGTCCTCAAAGGTGATTGTTTTCGGATGCTCCCTCTCTCATTCTTGCTCTTTCTCGCAATTACACCATGGATATACCATACACATGTATGGGGGGCTGTAAATGCGAGAGAGGCTAGACTGCCCCATCGTGTCCTGAATAGCTACTTCCAGCCGACCTCTAATGTTGTTCTAAGATGGTTCTAACCAGCTTCTAATCCTGTGCGTTCATAATTGGGGTTGTTACTTGAGAAAGGGGCTGATTGGCATGGACTTGCAGGTCGAGATAGATATATCTGATGACGGCCAAATTCGCTTGGTATTAGGGGGGCAGGCTCATGGCGAAACACACTTTCGTGGTTTCAATGCGTTTGCTGCGTTTGTTAAGGAGTGCCACGAGTGGATTGAAAACGTTAAACGCTTTGCTGTGACTGAGACCCCGATACCTGAAGCCTTCCTAAGAGCTTTTGATGATGACGGCGACGTCTGATTATCCTTTTTTCATCCATCTAGTGAACCGTGCATTGTCAAACGTCTGGAATCTATACGCCGATGCTGAAGTGAGGGGAGATGGACAACAAGCGAATTACATTTAAGGTGACGCTCAACCTGATAAATGATGTACACAGATGATTAACTCGGGTCATATAGGGAGCTGGGCCAGTCGCTTCCAACAACTTCAGGTAATGGTCTTTGGTGTGATGGGAAAGGAGGGCTATGACACTACCTAAACCCACTGATGTTAACCTGGAGCCCGTTAAAGGTGAGGCGTTAGAAAAGAATGGCTGCGTGGCTAAATGCCCGGTGCATGGATGCATGGGTAAAGAGACGGATTGGTTGCCCCCAGTTGGTATCAGTCCCTTCCTTCGTGAATTCAAATGCAATCGGGGGCGGCACGCATTCTATGTCGAGTGCATCGACTGAGTTTACATGAGGCCGATTATCTCCGCCGAGGGTACCTCCCTCAGCGTTATCGAGGTAAATGGGAGCGCGTGATGTGGGGCAAGTCTAGAGATGCTGATGCCAAACGGAAGGTCAAGGTCAAGTGTACGCATTACTGGATGATCGAGAGTCCGACTCGGCCTACCAGCAGAGGCGTATGCAAGTTGTGCGGCGCAGAGCGAGAGTTCAGGAACGACTTGCCATATCGCCTATGGCAAAGCAGCGTTTGTGAGTCTCGTGAGCTATCTGATTTGCGGGGCACCGACAGAGGGTTGCGAGAGTGAAGCCGTGGAGGAAGAGCTATGAATACATACCGAGTTAGAAGAAAGGCAAGAACTCGAACAGACAGCAGGAAGCTATGAATCTGGCGCCGTATGGTGCTTCATGCAATCCTCAAAGGTGACCCCAACGGCTAACAGCTATCGAAGCTGCCCCAGATAGCCATTTTTGCTAATCCTTTTGCTAATCCACTGAGCGACACGGGATAGCACCAAACAACACAACAGCTACAAAACAGAGTTAAGGGGAAGTCGAACAGGCGTACTAAAACGTAGCTAATGGCACGGATTAGCACGGTAGGCTCCACATTTGCAATAAGGCGGCAGTCTTTCCAGAGAAGCCTCTTCAAATCCGCATCTCGAACCACATGAAGGACATCTCAGTTTGTGAACACTGCCGTGATACTCAATTACATTCTTGCTTCCCGCCTTCCGATGCAGACCATCGATATTCTGCGTGATCACACATCTAACGATGCCCAGTCTTTCAAGCTCAGCCAAAGCATAATGACCGGGATTTGGCTCCACCTTTCTTACCTGAAGGTAAAATGCTCCATGCGTGCCCTTCTCACCCAGCATCTCCTCCCAGTAGGATTTGGGGTCTCTCAGGAAAAGCTCATATCCTTCATAAGCTTTAGCTTCAGCTTCTTTGTTTGTAGTCCAAATCCCCTTTGGCCCTCGAAAGTCCGGTATCCCAGACTCAGTCGATATGCCAGCACCCGTTAGTGCTATAGCACGCTTGTTGTCTATCAAATCGCGTGCTGCTCGCTCGATCAACTCCTTCATGAGCAGACCTCAATACCCAAAGCTTCATCGGGAACCAGCGAGGGTCCATTGCACCGCTCCATAGCTATCTGCCTATCGTGATATCTTCACCTCGCTTCAACTTCCCAAGTAGCTGTTGAAACAAATCGCGACTCCCTTCAATTCTGCCAATTATGTTAACCGGGCTAATAGGCCGAATTTCGTCTCCTTCGCTTACGGGAGTCCTCCCAAAGAAGATGCACAGTGCGTTTCCCTGGGGCCAGTAAGCGATATCTCCAAGGTCTACTGTTTCCCTCGCATTCTCCAAACCTGTCTCCAGGGGAATAGGAAAGTATATCTCATCGCCCCAAATGCTTACGCTGGAAGTAACGGGAAGAATCCCAAAGACCTTCGTGGCGGTATCTGTCTCATTGAGCCAGGCTTTTACCTCAAACTCGCCTACCGTAATCTTCACTTCTCTTTTCATCTCCGTTTCCTTCCCTAGCCACGCCAGGTATTCCGGATTCCCCTCGACGATGGGCAAAGCAATTATCTCAGGCACCTCATAGCTGTGAATCCCCTTAACCACATTAACAACCTCAGGAAAAAGCTCTGCCCTGGTCTTAACCAGCAGGAGGCTTTCCTTATCTTCCTCGATCTTATCCTGCCACCAGAAGAGCGAGTTTACCTGGGGCACGATATTTACACACGCAGCTTTCCTCTGGCTAACCAGCGCATCAGCGATCTTACGAGCCTCTTCATAGCTTCCAGCAGTGATAAGGACAACTATATAACCAGATTCCGCCATTTTCTCGTTCCTCACGCTAGAACGGGGGTCAAAGCCCCGGAATGGGTCTTCACTAGTGTCACCAAGTGCCATACTCGAGGGGGATAGCCAGGAGCCGGTGAGGCGCGATGCCAATGCCTGGTTAGTTGAGCGCCGCAACTAGCTCCCTTAGTGAGCCGCTTACATTTGTCAGCTTTTGACAAACACGAGCAACCCAATAGCCCAGGTTTGCCTCCACGTGGGAAGGCACGCCATCGCATAGCTCGATGGCGACCCCGCCATATGAATACCCTCAGGGGCTACATGCCATCGAAGGCAACCAGCTCCCATAAGTGCGTAGGGTGGGTGTAGCGCAGTGAAACCCACCACTCATTCCAAATCCATCCCCCTCAATTGGCCCATGCCGTGGGCGCATTCGGGATCGGTGGGTTCCGTTACCACTCTACCCACCCTACTCCCACTGACTTGAATTCTGCTTGCGTAGTCACAACTCTTTTCTCTTGAAAACCTGCCAGCCGATGATAGTAGTCAGGACTACCACCCCCATGCTGACTATCAGAGCACCCCAAATATCGGGGCCACCCCCTGAAGCAACTCTCTGAGACCAAGGCAGGAGAGCGCCGGGGCTATAATCTGCCATCACCGGCAGTCCGGCGGTTGCCGCCAGGACAACGAGGGTAACCAGAGCCAGCGCTCCTGCCGCTAGCTGGTTCCTGAAAAAGGAGCTATACATCACAGCCACCGCAAGGCATACCAGGAGGTAGAGGCCAGCCAGAAGGATGCCTAGAAAGAAGTTTGAGGCACTAAGACTTTCAAAGAGGATCACAGTGTAGATGTAGCAGCCAAGGGCTCCCACCGCCAGTGCTATTCCAAAGACCAGCGCGAGGGCAGCCAGCTTGGCAGCAATAAAGGGACCGCAGCCCACGGGCTTGCTGAGGGTCATCGCGGCCGTCCCCGTCTCCCTCTCCCTTGCTACCACACCCATAGCCACCAGAATAGCTGCTATTAAGCCCACCTGACCAACGGTATCGATAAACCCCTTGACCGCATCCACGGCGGTAAACTCAGGAATCACTATGCCAGCGTCCTCTGCAGGCACGAGCGCATGGAGATACTTCAGTAGCAAGGGAGTGCCCAGGCCGAAGACGAAGAAGACGGCGACCACGATAAGCAGCCTGTAGGTTCTAACATTACCTCTCAGCTCTTTCTTGAATAGAACAACGAAGCTATGCACTAGCCTTTCCTATTGCCCAATAGTTCGATGAACACTTCTTCCAGGGTGGGCAGCACAAGCTGGTACTGGCGCAACGTGAGTCCGCTTTCCGCCACCATCTTCGGCAGCTCCGCCTTGGCCCTGGCAATATCCCTGGCATGAACCCTAATCCTGAACACGTTCTCCCCTTCCCCAATCCCCACCTTCTCCACCCAGGGCAAGGGCTCAAGCACCCCAATGAAAGAGGAGCCCGGCTCCTCGAACTCCAGTTCGAAGACAGGATGAGCGAAACGCTGGCGCAGTTCCTCAACTCCGGACTCCACGATGATTCTGCCCTTATCGATTATGCCAACCACATCGCAGACCCTTTCCACATCGGCAAGAATATGGCTCGACATGAAGATGGTCGTCGCCTGTTCCTTTAGCCGAATGAGCGTCTCCAATACCTCAGCCCTCCCCAGAGGATCAAGGGCAGAGCAGGGTTCGTCCAGAAAGAGCACGCTGGGCTTGTTCATCAGGGCCTGGGCAATGCCCAGCCGCTGCCTCATCCCCCGGGAGTAACCACCCACCCTGCGCGAAGCAGCGTGAGTCAGGTCCACCAGTTCCAATAGCTCCTCGCACCGTGCTCTGCTTTCCTTGGAAGGCAAACGAAAGAGCCCTCCAACAAAGGCGAGATATTCCCTGCCCGTCATCCAGTTGTAGAAGGCTGGCTCTTCAGGGAGGTAGCCTATCTTGCTCTGGAGGGGAATGGAGTTGGGGACAACCTCCTCTCCAGCCACCCAGGCCCGACCGCTTGTCGGCCTGCTCAAGCCCGTAAGTATTCTCAGGGTTGTGGTCTTGCCCGCACCGTTAGGACCCAGAAAGCCGAACAGCGCTCGTTCTTCGATCGTCAGGTCGAGGTTGTCCAGAGCAACAATGCTACCGTAGTGTTTGCTGAGCCTGTGGCAACTGATCGCTTGCAAAGAGACTACTCCTCCTCACGCCCGAGCACGAAATAGAGGATGGGCCCTATGATATTAACCACCACGATGATGATTCCCCACAACCACTTGCTGCCCCCCTTTACCTGCTTTCTCCTTACCAGGTCATAGAGGGCGAAGGCCATAAGCCCAAGTTGAACCAGAACCAGAGGGATGATGAGGGGTATAAGCTGACCGAGATCCAGGTCGTCATTCATTAAGGCCCCCTGAATACGACTGAAACCGCAAATGAATATAAATCTACGTCATCAGGTATCACTACCTATATTAATTCAACAGGCTGGGTATCCTTGGGAGATATCCAGCCTGTTTTCGCCGATCGGTCATCCGGAACAATCGTCCAGCATAAGAAAGTGGTAACGGCAGTGTTAGGGGCAGCGACAGCACTGCGCTAAACTTATCTTACCATATCACGGGAATAGGTTCATCTGGAGGATAGCCCGCTGGCTTCCTTAATTCCATATGCATTTCTTCCATCATCTTGTCCCGCAGTCCTGCTAGGACCCTTTGAAGATGTGCCTGCTCTTCCTCCGGCATATCTGACATCAGACCTGTGATCAGCTTCTTATACACCTCTACTCCGGGATCGCAGGCTTCCCTCCCCCTGGCAGTTAACTTGACTTCCGTGAAGGGGTGCCCCTTGCGCTTCGGTACCCTTCTCACCAGCCCATCTTTCTCCATTCTATTGAGCAACCCCGCAATGGTTTGATTCTCCCGGAACGTCAAACGCGCTATCTCAGCAGGAGTCAACGTACCAGGATAGTCCCTGCAAAACCACAGAACAGCAGCCTTCTCGGGTGTTAAGCCTACCTTGGCAAGCTTAACCTCGGCCACCTTGTTCACCGCCGTCCAAGTTTGTCGAAGCACAGTCCATGTGGTCATAGCTGTCTCGTTAAACTGAAGATCGTACATGCTATACCTCCCGTCGTGTGAATACTATCTTCGGCATTATATCATAAGAGTTGCTGTCAAGCAACGAGTGGGAGGCTCAGATTGATGTGAACGAGTACATGTCTACCTCCTCTTCCTAATTGGGTATCGGATTACAGTCTTCTGCACCTCTGCCTTTGGTGTTGTAAGGAATGAGGCGGCTGGAGATTGCGCCTCGGCATGCCAACAAACCCACCATCGGCAAGCCCCCCATTCAGCACGCCACCCATTTTCTTCAGTAAATGCAGTACCATTTTCCCATCCACAATTGTCCCAAAGAGTTATAGAATGCATACAAAATGAACAGTATGCTAGCGCTATAGAGAGTTACAGGAGGTATGTTAACGTTAGCATCTCTTCCTGAGCGAGGATTCTGATTGAAGTAAAAAGAAAGGCTTGGGCCATGAAGAGTCTGGATGATTATAGAGAAGTCGTCGGGGATGAGACTATAGCCGAAATCTACAAGAGGGCGAGAAGGCTTCAGGGAAGGCGTGTTGTACACATTAACTCTACCAATGAAGGCGGCGGTGTCGCAGAAATACTGAATTCCCTAGTGCTGCTGATGAATGACGTGGGGATAGAGGCAGATTGGAGGGTGCTTCATGGAACTCCTGATTTTTTTGCACTGACAAAGGAATTCCACAATGGCCTCCAGGGCGGCTCAGTAAACATTGATAATGCAAAAGAGCAACTGTATGTCCAAACCAACCAAGCCTTTTCTACCTATTGCAAGATAGATGCTGATTGCGTAGTTGTGCATGACCCGCAACCTTTACCGCTCATAAGATTCTACAAAAAGAGGGAGCCATGGGTTTGGCGATGCCATGTAGACCTGTCAAACCCTCATGAAGGACTGTGGCAATTCCTTAAGAAGTTCATCCTTAGGCATGATATGGTTGTTATGTCCAGTGACGGGTACACAAAGAAGGACCTGCCAGTGGAGCAGAGGATTATCTACCCTGCTATTGACCCTTTGTCTCCCAAAAATAAGGAGCTGTCTACAAAAGAGATACTGCAACATGTTCAGGAAGCTGGCATACCAATAGATAAGCCTGTCATAACGCAGGTTTCAAGGATGGACCACTGGAAGGACCCCGAGGGTTTGCTTGAAGCCTTCGAACATGTCAAGGAAAAGGTCGATTGCAGGCTGGTTTATTGCTATTCCTCATCCGTAGATGACCCTGAAGGCGCTGAGGTGTTTTCAAGAACATATCACAAAGCTGAAAAGCTCGTTGAAAGAGGCGATGTTATATTCGTTAAGGGTACCAGCCAGACCCTTGTCAACGCTATACAACGATTCTCAACACTAGTGCTGCAGAAGTCCCTAAAAGAGGGATTCTCCCTCTGTGTAACTGAGGCCTTGTGGAAGGAAACACC
>Ga0209979_1000187_pt1 | contig 98629 bp, 84 predicted proteins | sample AnhtaG_FD_183114 | JGI IMG/M metagenome (GOLD analysis project Ga0209979, IMG submission 183114) | Deep subsurface microbial communities from Anholt, Denmark to uncover new lineages of life (NeLLi) - Anholt_01485 metaG (SPAdes) (version 2) | ecosystem: Environmental > Aquatic > Marine > Oceanic... | reverse complement strand
CTTGCTCCTGAACCACTCTTGCCCCAACAAACAACTCGATGGCTTGGATCAACTGGACATCGCTTTTTTTGCCATAATTTGGCTCCAAACTGAAAACGTTTTCAGTTTTAGGTCCAATCTATGGCATATTATCAACTAAATCTAACCTTTTTACCAACACGAAACTTCCATTAAACCAGATTTTCAATATCTTAGGTCAAAAGGTCAGGACCTTGGTGGATCAACACCTGAAAGCAGGGCATAAGTTAGTGGATTGGGATGGATGTGATGATTCGGGTGAAGAGGCTTCCAGCGGAATCTATTTTTATCGAATAAAGACCTCCGAATTTTCGCAGACCAAGAAGATGGTGTTGTTGAGATAATCTGTCAACGGATTAAGCGGATGAAGCGGATTCCCCGACATTTAGCCAGGGGCAATTACTGAAATAAAAAGGACCGACATTTCCTAATGCCGGTGCATCAGATAAAATGAATAGGGCGGGCACCCTTGCCCGCCCTACGGTCTCAGGAAAGCAACCAGCACCTCATTTTTTCTTCTTCACTTCTTCTAACGTCTTTTTGAATTCTTTGTTTTTTGGGTCCAGGCGCACTGCCTCCTCCAGCTCAGCGATGGCTAAGTCTTTTTCTCCTTTAAGATCATAGACCATGCCTAATCTCCAGTGAGCCGCCGCCCAATCCGGTTCATTCCTCTTGGGTTCGGTCTGAAGATATTGTTTGAAGCACCTCTCCGCTTTGTCCAGGCTATCTTGGGCAAAAATATAGCTTCGTCCCACCTGATATAAGGCGGCCATTTCATCAGGATATTCCTTGAATAGCTTTTCAAAAACCTCTGCCGCCTCATGATATCTTTTTTGCCCCTGCAGGAAGTAGCCCAATAGGTATATGGCAGTATGATCAGAGGTGGTGTCCAACCGAACAGCTTCTCTAATATATTTTTCCGTCTTAAGCGTATCCTTTTGGTACATCCAGTAATACGACCAAGCTATGGCGCCAAAAAGCGAATCCATATCCTGGATGATTTCTGCCTGCTTTTTAGCTTTGCCTTTATCTCCACCTGCAATTCCCGGAGCCATCAGCAGGTACTCCGCCAACTGAAGACGGGCAGCCACATTGGTGGAATCCAGAGAAACCGCCTTCTGAAATTCTTTTTTTGCTCTTTTCGCGCGAAAGATAGCCTTCAACTTGCTGCCCTTTTGTGCCTGCCTTCCATGAGCTCGCCCCAGCCACAGATGGTAATCTGAAACGGATGCGTCCAGTTTAATCGCCTTCTTTCCGTATTTGATAGATTTGTCATGATCGTCTAAGATCAAAAAGACTTTGCACAAGAGGAAATTCACCTCCGCATTTTCAGGCTCTTTTTTGACTACCTTTAATAGAACGTCTTTTGCCTGTTCGAATTCCTCTTGTTCAACCAGCCTTTTCCCCTCCTCCAAAGTGAAATTCTGCGCATGAAGGTTTCTTACAAAAAGCAAACCAGCAGATGTGACTAAAATTAAAGCTAGGCTTTTGAATCTAATATAAAAAGGATTTCTTGACACAAGTTCCTCCTTTAAAAAATTGGTTCTTCTCCATTTTGGTTGCTGAGATTTTTGTTAAGAAAAAGATCCTTAAACACTTAATGAGTTTACGTTTTTAAGACCTCTCCCCCCGTCCCCCTCTCCACACTTGTGGAGAGGGGGAGGATCGAAGATGCATACGCATAGGGGGAGAGGTAAAAAAGCAAGCTTTTCTTTCCCATGCCAAAATATAAGCTCATAAATCAGCAACTCTTTTGGATTCACCCTGAAGGATTCATCCTGAAGGAGAAGACCCAAAAAATTTAATTGAATTTACGAAGAGAATACTTCGTTTGTTCCAGAAACGATTCTATTCCAGAAGCTCAATCAATCTTTTCATCTCCTCTGCGGTGTTATAAAAATGCGGTGCGACCCTTATGCTTCCTTCCCGGAAGCTGACTATTATGTCGTTCTTGCGCAACTGTCGGTGTAAGTCTTTTGTGTTTTTCCCGGAAAAGGAGAGAATGGAGGAGCGGTGATTAGCCTCAAGGGAGCTTGTTATCTGATAATTCTTCTTTTTCAAATGCTCAATCAGGAGATCAAGCAAAGCTAAATTGTGCCTTTCGATATTCTTTATGCCTACCTCAGAAAGCAGTTTCAAAGAGGAGTGCATGGTCCAGATAAAAGAATAAGGGTGTGTTCCTATCTCAAATTTTCGGGCTGAAGGGAATGGATCAAGATCGTATCTTAATAGATCTGTGAAGTTCAGTTCCCAATCTACGCCCATCCAGCCATAAAACGAAGGTTTTATCTTCCTTTTGGCCTCGGAGGAGAGGTAAAAGAAGCCTGTTCCCAAAGAAGAGAGAAGCCATTTTTGACCTCCACAGGCCAAGAGGTCGATCTTGCACTCTTTGACATCCAGATCAAGGCATCCTACTCCCTGAATCCCATCCACCACAAAGAAAATATCCTTCTCTTCACAGATCTTTCCGATGATCTTTAAATCGTTTTTGAATCCGTTGAAGAACTGCACAAAACTTAAGGATAAAACTTTGGTCTTTCCATCAATAGCTTTGATGAAGTTGTTAATATCGAAACATCTGTTTCTGCTGGGGACAAATTTTGTGGTCACCCCTTTTTGTTTTAGATTAGTCCAGGGGTAAGTATTGGCAGGAAATTCCACGTCGGAGATAAGAATTCTGTCCCCGGGCTTTAAATCTAAGCCCCAGGCGGCGACATTCAGCCCATAGGATGTATTGGGCACAAAGGCGATCTCCTCAGGTTTGGCTTTAATCATCCCCGCTATCAAGACCCTAATTTCATCCAGTTTCTCGAAAGCTACCTTATCCATATTTTTTATCTTTTCCAGTCTTAAACATTTATAATATTCCTCAGTGGCGTTCCAGCTTCTTCGGGGAAGCGGCCCAAAACTGGCATGATTGAAAAAGATGACACGCTTGGTGAAAGGAAATTCGCTTCGGTATTTGGATGAATTAATCTTAGTTAGTTTCATAGTATCTTTAATTTTCGGTTATTTTAAATAACCTCACCCCCTTTGTCCCCCTCAGGGTGAACCCTTCAGGATGAACCCCTCTCCCCCACCTCTGGCGGGATTTTCAACATGAATGGAGAGGTATAAGACCTTTCAGGCCATAAAAAACTACGCCCAGAGGGATTCGAACCCCCAACCCTCTGCTCCGTAGGCAGATGCTCTATCCAGTTGAGCTATGGGCGCAGGTTTTCACTCTTTCTACGCCAAGAATATAAATTAAATTTCAGCAAAACAAAGAGATTTTTTGGCGTGTAAAAAACACGGGTGGAGCTGAAGCTCCATCCCTACATGCCCGTCTCAACAGTGGACGGACATTACTTACAGACCGATGATCTCGCTATCTGTTGGTGTTTTTCATCAACAGAAGGAGCTCACAAGCTGACAGGTTGTTGGTCAAGAAGACCAACAGCCAGCAAGGAACAGAACGTTTATCACGCAAAGCACATCGGCAAGATCTATGATTCTATCTCCGTTGGCATCGCCTCGCAAAAATAGCTCCACCTTCACCAGCTCCCACCCGGGCATGAAATCCCCCATTATGGAGCTTCGAAGAGAGCCTCATTTGGCAGACAGCAGTTGGGTGCTCAAAAGAGAAAGCCCTCCGTCCAAGGTGGAGGGCTTTCCTATAAGCGAACTTTCCTCCGGCTTTACATGATCACCACGTTAAACGCAATGCAGACGCCTCCCTTAGGATCCTGATCAAAGAAAGCGATCACTCCAACTCCAACCAGAGGATCGGTTGTGGCCGTGAAGTAAAAGCCGGTTGCCTCCCCGAATTCGTTGGTATAAGCACTGCCGGTAATTACCCCGCCCCACGTATGAGCCTGATCAGCCACAATATAATGTCCACCCAAAGGATTGCCATAGGCGTCTTTCACAAAGACCACAACCGGAACCGTAGCGCCATGTGGGATTAGCGGAACGACGTGGACTGAACATTTCTTACTATACGTAGTTCCAGTGAGGAAGGTAACGCTGACCGTGGTCGACTCGACTCCACATTTGGCAGTAAGGAGACTTACCACTCCAACTGAGTCATCGCGATCCGTATACTTCATGGAGTAGTCCTGTGCTAGGGTCTCGCTGATCAGGTAGGTCTGAAACAAACTGGCGTCACAGCCATCTTTGGTCACGCCAGAGGCAACTGAGCCAAAAACGGTGTGCATCTCTACCGGAGTAGAGTCAACTACAAAATAGTCATTCGCGTCCAATACCTCTATCAACACATGCCCCTCGGAGATTCCATCCGCAAGGATAGTGCGCGGATAGTCTAAGAAGGTCACACTGGTGGGATCTCCAGATAGAATTATTGTGCATGTGTCCCTTATGATTCCATCTTCTCCCCAGGTCTCCGCCCAGACTAAGGCTATACAATCATTTCTTGGATCCCCTGAGATGTAAAGACTGTAGGCACACCCTTTCTTGGTTTTGTCGCTAGGGTAAACCATCCCCTCCTCCGTTCCGAAATAAACCGAGGTGGAATCTGGCACAGGATTTCCATACCTGTCGACAACACAGGCACAGATGCTATCTTCCACACAATCCTCTTCGCAGCCCGGGATATTGCAATAATATGGGCTTAAGGATATATCTACCGGCGGCCCCGCACAGATGGTGACGATCGTGGAAGAAGACAGCATAGTCCCAACTTTGGCACGCAGTTTAACCGGACCCGATATGGTGCCACTAAGAAGCGTGACTATCGCCTCGCCGTAGGAATTTGTCTTGATAGTGATGGAGTCGGACGCCATTCCGTTGAGAGACTCACCGCCGTTGGGACCGAATATTATGTAAAATTCAACCGGGAAGTCTGCTCCTACCCGATTGCCATTATCGTCATAACAGATCGCTCTTATCTGGGTAGCTTCCACTCCTCCGGTTCCTCGCACCTGAATTGTGGCATGATCGGGCATCAAAACGATATATGCCACGGAGTCTGTGGGAACTAAAAGCAGGCTGACGTCTTCCTGAAGGAAACTCCCTCCGGGCTCAGAGGTGACTTTAATGTATGCGGTTCCGGTGCGGAGTCCGGCAATGTAGTTAACTTCGACCTCCCCGTTTTCAGTAAGAGCATAAAAGGGGATGAATCCTATGGGATTCCATCTGCCGTCCTGATTTACATCATACTTTAACTCATCTATTCCCTCGGTGAAATAGCCATCTTCATCCACATCGTCAAATCTTTCTCCGGCTGTGAATTTCACAACCGTGCCGTCTGTGGCTGGATTGCCGGTGGTATCGCTGACCGTTACTTTAATCTGACTCGTGGAAATCCCATCCGCTGGAAGTATGGCGGGTGTCATCTCTATGGAGAGTGGCTTGGTAATTCCTTCGGAGGCAACTACCTCTACTTGAATAGTTTTGGATACAGCACCCTCAATGCTGGCTCGAATGATGGCAATGCCGGGGGCGGTAGCGGTGAAGACTGTGCCGGCAGAACCATTGGCGTCAGTAGTGTCAACTTGCGGAGAACAATGGCCAACATTGGAAGGACTGACGGAGAAAGAGACTTCGACGCCTGAGACCGGATGATTGGCATCATCCTCTACTACTACGTCTACCACACCAGTCCGTCCATCCGGGACAGCTGGAGGGACAATCACAAGAGATTTGATGACCACGGCCCTGTTTTCATCACTACTCGGAGTTGATCTCTTTCCGCAGCTCATCATCAAACAAACCAAAGCCATAGTCATCAGCAACCACCAAATCACCTTTGTAGAACAAAAACAGTCCCTGTTCATGGTCTTCTCCTTTATAGCTTCACAACTAATTGTTTTACCATCTGGTCGTCTTGTGCTAATCCTGCCGCTGGTGAGCCCAAGTTTTCATATTGATACAGTTTGTCATCAGTCCAGCAGAACCCAGCCTTTCTGGATATTGTCGTTCACTGCACCTCATTACGTAAGGCGTAAATCATGAAGTGATTCAAATAATAACTTTATCTAACCCGCCTGTCAAGCAAAATTTGGTAGCGTAACGAAATTTTGTTGCTAATTTTGGTTTTGGGTTACTTTAAGTTCTTGATTCATAACTTCTTTTCCGCCAGAGGCGGAAAAGAGAACCAAAAAGTTCGGTTCACCATGAACGGAAAATATCAAAGAACCATTATAAACCTAAAAGGTAAAAGAAAAGTTTTGGTTCAGAGATGGTGGTGTGAAGATTGCCTTCGCTATCCGTTGGTGTTTTCCACCAACAGAAGGAGTTCACACGCTGACAGGCTGTTGGTCAAGAAGACCAACAGCCAGCAAGAAGCAGGAGATAGAAAAAAAGAGCCTGTCAAGTCTTTTTTTGACAGGCACTTAAGATTATTGGTAGCGCTACGGGGATTCGAACCCCGGTTTGATGGCTGAGAACCACCCGTCCTAGGCCTGACTAGACGATAGCGCCAAGCTTTGCTGGTTATTGGTTCATGGTTCATAGTGAAAACTTATTTTATGAACCATGGGGTTAGTCTGCCTACTGCCTACTGAATACTGCCTACTGTATACTATTCTATGGGAAACCTGACTTCGGTGACAAGCTCTTCTGGAGGAACACCTGGACCCGCCTCCAGATATATTTCCATCACCGGTCCAGTTATTTTATATCCTTTCTTCTCTATCCATTTCATAATGAACGGATACTCTTTGGCGATTTCCGCATAAGGTCCCTTTAATATGGCATAAACTACTTTTTGTGCCGGAATCTCCTGCACCCCGTAACCTGAATCCGGCATGAAACCTTCCGGGACAACGATCCCGATCTCACTTCTTAAACTTTCAGCCGGAACTATAGCTGGATCATCATAATAGACGCCCACCATCTCTCCGGTAAGTTGCTTTTTGGCAGCATACTCACCCAGTTGACCGAACAAAACTCCCACCTGATCATATGGTCCCACATGCTCCAGATAGCAGACGGTCATCTTCTCAGTGGTCTTGGTCAAAATCTCGTAGGGCTTCTTTTCCTCAGCCTTCTTTTCACATCCCACCTGGGTGAGAATAAAAAAGCTCAGAATCAGAATCAACCAGGAAACTGAAAAAAGCTTCCTCATGAACAGCTCCCTTTTTAGAAGTTTAGATTTTTCCCATAGTCTTCACGCCTAAACTATGAACTATGAACCGTGAACCATGAACCGAATTCATCCTGGCTGGGGGACAGGGATTCGAACCCCGATAGACAGATCCAGAGTCTGCCGTCCTGCCATTGGACGATCCCCCAATTCTCAGACACCAAAATATGGAAATAAAACGTCTTGTCAAGAAAATATGTAACTAAACAGGTAGAAAGTATCCACAGATTTTTTTCTTGACAAAAAAGAGTGGTGAATCTAATTTGATGTTGGTTAATGCTTGATGGTTTTCATTCCGCAAAACTCTTTAACTTAAAGGAGGTGAGTCATGCCGGTAAAGAAAAAAACCGCCAAGAAGACCACCAAGAAGGCCACAACAAAAAAGGCAAAGAAGACCTATGTCTGCGTCCCTTGCGGCATGGAGGTGACAGTCAGCAGGGAGGGACTGGGTGTTACCCGGTTGATGTGCTGTGGTGAGGTAATGAAGCTGAAGAGAAAAAGGAGATGCTAAACCGTCTTCTCCAATTCTCTCGGTCACAACAGATTTGTAAAGGGTGAATCTGGTCATAAGTAGACTCACCCTTTCCTTATTTTGAATGATGTAAAGTTATGTTGTAAGACCTGAAAATCTGCGCCTACATGTTTTTTGCAAATGAGCGCAGATAAGCCCTTATTTTACAAACTGATGAAAATGGAGGAAAAACCTAAGATTTTGATCCAGAATATAATGGCGAATTTAGGATAAAAAAATTGGGAGTGGTGGAGGGGGGATACCCGATTTTGGCGTCGGGTGGTCATGATTGCTCACAACCGCACCACTCCCAATTATTACTCTTTTCTATGCCATCCTATTATACGCAAATCTCCACAACTTTGATAAGCAACCGATGTGCCAATCTCCCCATATTTACCACTGATTGCTTGGCTGAATGCCATCTACAAAACGACTCAGGTAAAACAAGGGAAAAGATTCAGCCACCTTAATCTGTTTAAGCCTTTGTAGCCAAAAGGGTTAAGTGTTGGCTTCTTTTTCGGTAAAAGGTAATGCCTAAACATCGGATTTTGCAACAAATAAGACGGCCTCTCTTGGCTTTTCCAAAAAATTTCGGGCTGACTTTGCAATTTGATTCACAGTATTTGCAATTTTTAGTGTTAGGGTTGACCTTCAGTTTTTTATACCTTTGCGAGCCAAAGCCGCCTGTGCCGCCCTGGTTGCCACCTCTTTTGACACTCCGGTTATCTCCATTATCTTGTCCACAGCTCGATCCAGCCACCTCAAAAGCTCATTTTGGGGATATTTTGCCACCAGTTGGTCGGTCACCTCGTCAGCGATCAAGAGAACATACTCCGCCATCTTCTTCTTAAGCTCGGTATCAAGAAAGGGGATCAGATATTTTTTTACCGCCCATCCTAAAAACAAAAGAAGAATGGCACCTAAAGCATGAAACGTATTGGTGGTGATCCAGTCTCCTAAAGCTGTGAATATGCTAAAGAACATTTTTTCTCACCTCCTTTAAAGTTAAAAGCGTTTAATGTTTAACGTTTAATGTTGAACTTTAAACTTTAAACTTTCAACTTTAAACTTTAAACGCCTTAATTTACCACTGCAATTCCCAACTTGTCTGATCCGGCACCTCTTTCTGAAGCCTCAAGATTGTCCCGGAAGGACTGAAGATGTGAAAGATATATTTGGTGTCAGAAGGGCTTAAGACGGAATTGGGATACAGATCCAGGTACCAATAACCGTCATCGTCCGTCACGGCACTCTTATAATAGGGGCTGATAACAACATTCTGATACCTCAAAGGAACTGTCTTTATGCTGGCTTTAATCTTCGTCCCCACCATGGGTTGATCGTTTATGTCATAAACCCAGCCATACACCCGACATAAACTCGCCTGCGGTGGTGAACCCGGATCGAAAGCTTCAGCATAGTAGGTGGTATCCTCATCCCCATCCACACACAAGGTCTCAGGCACGGTAAATTGCCATCCGGGCTTGTATAGCCTCACGCAGTAAATTCCATTATCCAAAGCAAAGAATCCCCGACCCTGAGAATCTGAGGTCAAAAGCCCAATGGTGGAGTTTTCTGTGGAGTCCAGGACCTGAATTTGAGCAAAGGCAATAGAGGAGCTGTCCGAAAAGCTCTTGCATCTAATCACCACGCTGTTAGCTCCAGACCCAGTTCCAGAGGTCAAAGTTCTGACAGGATAATTCCAGACAAAAGGTGCGCCCCACTGGTTGGCTTCGTTCATGGCTTTGATCTGGGAGGTGTCAACTGAGGCGGAAATCTCCTCCCCCAGGCTATCCACGTATTGTATCCTTCTTTCTGCCTTAGGAATTACATCATCACTCCAGGTGGAGCGGGCAATAGATTCCGTATCACAGGATGCGGAGACGGTCTGAGTTATGCTGTCCACTGTATCCACGAAAGCCAAACGGGTGTGACTGAAATTAACCACCGCATCTTGATTTTTTATGTTGTTCCAGTCGGTGCGCATATAAACGGAGCTATCTGCCCGGATGAGCAGTGAATCTAATTTTTCGGCTCTGAGTTTAGTCCATCCAGAGTCGGAGTAAGCATCTGCACAGGCATCTCTGACAATTTTCTGATCGTCCCCGGCTAAACAACCCACATCCTGATCCACCCCCATAATTCTGGTCTGAGTGAGATTAACCGAAGCAGATGGGTTTTTTATGTTATTCCAGTCGCTCCGCATATAAAGGGAACTATCTGCTTTGTCTAAAAGATTGGAAACATCTGCTTTAAAATTGGCTTTGTTGGTGTTGGTGATGGCGTTGGTCAAAGAGTCAAAAGTCTCCGCCACAGTCCAGGACCAGGTCTTAATGTCCGTATAAGAGCCGTCAAATTTATATGCTATGGCCTTAGCTATATAGTTTCCGGTATGGTCGGATGCGTCTGAGGCTTTGATGTTGGTAGCGTAAAAGCCGGACTCCACGGATGAGGTTAGCTTTTTGGTCCCTACATAAGTCCACCCCCCAGAAAGCCACCACCATTTGATTCTGACCGAATCGCAGTCCTGAACGGAGTCGGAACCTATGCTTACTGTTCCTATGGTGAGCGGAACGCTATCTGTGGGAGAATAATATTCTGCCCGACATACAGACTCCAGACTCCAGTATACAGACCCCAGTCTGAGGTCTGGAATCGGGAGTCGGGGGTCTGAGAAAAGTATAACTGTGCACAAGAGTAAAAATAACATTTTCCTCATCTAACAAATCCTCCTTCAATTATACCTGGATCAATTTCGATGATTCCTTTACACTTTTTCTCGGTCTGGTAGTGCATCCGCATGGTGCATCGGTTAGCGTTACGACCTGAATAGTTTCCCCAGGGGTCCGGAAAGGGATTCCCATATGGCTGTCCGTACTTCCACTCGTGACACCCAAACGGTCCATTCGGAACATAACAGACATCTAAGGTAGTGCTGAAATTGAAGCCGAACCAATAATATTCATCCTTCTCTAACTGGATGGTGGTCACATCCTCACCACACCATTGCCCTGGGTTATAGGTGATGTCTGTGCCTTCCCACAGCTTATTGTTAGGATGAGCATTTTCATCATCGTAGACTGCCATGCGAAAGGTGCCTGCTCCAACTGAGCCGTAGGTGCGCATTTCCAGGTGGGCAGAGGTGCCATCCTCTGGAGCCTGAAATCTTATAGCGCCAGCAACATTGGTCGCCTCCCCGGCGTGGTTGGGGCAATCCTCCAGTCCGAACCAGGCAGCAAGAACAGGAAAATTCAAAATGAAAAATGAAAAAAACAAAATTAGAAGGACTTTAATTTTGCATTTTGCATTCTGAATTTTAAACTTTTTCATATCTTCACTCCTCGTGACGGATAATTAATAACGAATGACTGATGATTAATGACGAATTGCATCTATTCGTCATCCATCATTCGTCATCCATCATTGGGGGGTTAGTTCCTCCTTCCGCAACTGGTCTATCAATTCCCAGAAGATCTTTTCTGCTTCAGAGGTTTGAGCCAGCTTCTGTTTCAGCTGAATCGCCTTCAGCGCATCCTGAACCTTTGGCTCAAAGCCATTTTTCTCCAGTTTTTCGATGAATTTGTTGATCAGCATCTCCAAAAGTCGTAGATCCGATATCTGTCGATTGTTAGCTTTTTTGGAACTGGATTTTGATCTGGTTTTCTTTTTAGTTTTTCTTTTCACGATAATTGAATCCCTTCTACTTTCGAAGACTCACCCTCCGTCCCCCTCTCCACTTGGTGGAGACGGGGAGATAGGGAGTAAGGTAGCAACAACTTTTTGGAGAAGACATTAAACTTTGAACCTTAAACCTTTCCGCCTAAGGCGGATCCGCCTCTGGCGGAAAACGCCTTCACCCCATCTCCACAATCATCAAATCCACCAATCCGGTCCTCTCAGATCCGGAAAACCTGGCGATCCTGAAACCTGTGTCAGTTTCTGTCCCTACCACGAAACAGTTGACCTCGTCTTTGGGCATAACTATCACCTTGGGATTTCCGATCACCTCCGGGAGTTGATTGCCCCTGAAATCATAGAGGTCGGAGAAATTGACCACCTGATCCAGACCGCCCAGGTTGTTTTTTGTTAGCATCACTCTTTTAGAGGTTTCGCCCATTTCGGTGTAGAGGAGAAGAAAGGCTGCCAAAGACCAATCTCCCCACACCACAAAATTATGCACCACCCAGGTTCTTCTTCCACGCAGATAATCCAACGTAATGTTCATGGTTTCCTCTTTAATAAAGCTCGATGCTCGGATATTCGTATGAATGCTTCGCACTGTTGTCGATGCTCGTAACGAAGCTCGTCATTTTGAAACTCGACACTCGAGGATTTCTTTACCCAATTAGGTATTAGAGCCTCCAGTATCGATACCAGCACGGACGTGCCCGTCTGGGCTTCGCCAACGTTAACCGAGCTTCGAAAACTCATTTTCATGCAATTTTCACGACACTTTATGGTATGTCTTTCTATTACTCTCTACCTCCTTTGTCCCTCTCTCCATGAAATGGAGAGGGGTTCACCCTGCCCTTCGGTCCTGAGACCTCAGGGTCGAAGGAAAGGGATTCACCCTGAAGGGGAGATAGGGGGAGAGGTTACTTCGTCGATTTTGCCGCATATGGTGAACAAAGACCACCGGGGTCTTTTCTGAATCTTTTCAGAAGCTCGTATGCCTGCTCCCGATAAGTGGTAGACATTTTCGACCATGCCAAAGATAGAGAGTGAGCCTGCCATCCTGTGCCGGAGGCAACGTTCTGCGTCATCGCCTCCATGGCTTTGATGTTACTCAGTATGGAGACGGTCAGATAGGTCTCCGCAGTCACCAGTGATTGATCGGTGGAGTTGGCATAAGAGGAATCGATGTATTTGAGAATCTGGTCGTTGGCTTCCTTTATGGCATTTTCCATCACCTCATAGCTTAAAAGGGCAAACTCCACCGTGTAATCCACCAGCACCCACTGACCATCCTCAATATCTCCGGAGGCCAATCTTTTTATCTGTCCTTTGACGTAATCGATCTGATAATCGGTATCTTTGGTATATATCCGGAAGTAAAGATACCAGATAACCACAGAGGATGCCGTTGGGATTGAGCCGGTTGGGATTCGGGTTATCCTTCCCTCATCGTAGTCAACAGAATAATCCACATTCTCCACATAGATTTCCCCCAGGGAGGAATTGTTTGCCACCACCACGGTATCCGGTATGAGCTCCTGGTGTGATAGTTGTGCTGCGTCTGAGGAAGCAAAGCTTATAGTCTCCTGGGTGGGGATGTTCTGCTCCTTTGCCTTTACCTTTTCCGAGCCCGGCAGAAGCAAAATATGAGGAAGCTGAAACGGCGTTTCCCCCTGCAGACGGCAGGCTATATTTTCTTTGCTGACCGTGCCAAGTTCATGCTCCAAGATATGTTTTTTGACCAGGTCTATGTTTGTAAATGCCATGTTCTTTATCCTTCTTTATTCATCGTAAACTCAGGCTTTTTTACCTCACCCCCTTTATTCCCTTCAGGGTGAATCCTTCAGGGTGAACCCCCTCTCCATTTTATGGAGAGGGGGATAGGGGGAGAGGTTTTCAAGAAGTTGCGTAGCCAAGCCTTCATGGCTTGGTATGAACCAAGATGGTTCATACCTGGACTGGCAAGCCGTAAAGGCTTGCCTACGCAAAAATCACTCTATTCCAACAAAAACGGCTGAAATTCATCCATTAGAACCTACCCTTTTCAAGTCACTTAAACTTTAAACCTTGAACTTTCAACCTTAAACTTTAAACGCCTTTTTATCTTATCACCTTCAGATACTTTGCCTCCGGCACCGCAGTGATTTGAGTCCCTACCGGAGCGGTGGTAAAAGTTGTGGTGACCAGAATTTTAATCCAGAATTCAGAGACACCATTTACTGGATACCCTTGCCAGTCGGAGGGAACGGAGTTTAAATCCTGCCACAAGATGACCATCTTATCCTCTGAATCCAGATGATAACTGCCGGATTGGGGGACAAAATCAGACCAGCCCTCTCCATCCCAGTATTGCCATTTCACCTCACCACCGATCCCCGCGCTGGACAAAATGATCTTTGCTAAGTTGAATTTAACATCCATTCCTACATAGAAGGCATCATCGGTATCCTTGACCAATCCACCGGAGGTGGGATGAAACACATCTGCGGGAGTCGAATCGGATGCTTGGGTGGTTCGGTCGTAATATTTGGTGGAAGCAGAGTCATCGTAACAGAAGACTTTATCGAAAGACTTCTGCCCTGGCTCAAAAGAGACGGGTGATACAAATGAGGAGCCATCCTTATAGGAATAAAAGAGCTGATTTTGGCCCGTGCCAATGTTTTTAGCAAAGAAGACATATGGGATATTGTCCAGAAATTCTATGGCTAAAGATTCAGGCACGCTGTTGTCCACGGTCAACACCCCACTCCAGTTGTTTCCATCAAACTCCTTGTATAGAAGGGAGGATGTTCCAGGGAAGAGGATTCCCACCTTATTATCTGCGGATAGGTCTGCACAGAAATTATCATCAATGGTAGAGCCGGAATAGATGTTTTGTTGTGAATCCCACCCGGCGGCTTGTATCTCATGTGAACGATAAGCCAAAAGGGTGGAATCATCTGAATAGAAACAATGTATGTAGGGTGGTTGAAAAATCAGTTGCGAATAGCAGGATCCGGTGCCGTTGGTCAAAGTTGGTCCCGGATCAGACGGACCGGTTCCCCAGGTGGCTCCATCGTCTTGCGAAGTTTTAGCGTGCACAAAATAGCGCTCGGCTCCTGAATCGTAATAGGTCCAGGATATCCACAGGCGACCGGTGGAATCTTTAGTGATGCTGGGAAAATAATTTTCATCCACATTGCACACCGTATTGACCGTTCCTAAGCTCCAGTTGCCCTGAGAGAAACTCATCTTCAGCTCAAGCAGATTCAGAGTAGTCTGTTGGGTATACACCACATAGATATTACCGTCTGAGTCCATGAAAGCGGAGGATGGGTAGTCTGCGCTGTCTGTAGCAATCTCTGTTGGATCTGACCAGCTTAAGTATGGTGGATCTGCCCACACATATACCAGTTGATTGGGAGCCTTGGGATAGATGATGATCACCCGATCCTGATATTGCCCGAAAGAAACCTTGAACATTTTAGCCTGAGGCTGAATGCCGGTGGCGTAGAATGAGCTGACTGTATCGATAAGTTTCTGCATGATAGCTTTTCCTTGACCCTTGCCCCCTGACCCTTGTCCCCCTCTCCATTTTATGGAGAGGGGGAGATAGGGGGTGAGGTTTTTTGGTTTTATGACCAGACCGTATCCAGAACCAAAGCCGCCTCCTTGATCACCTTGGCATAAGCCACAGATTCGGATATGACCGCCTCCTCCAGCTTCTGCTCAATCACCTTATCATATTCCACCATCAAAGGCTGGCTTACCACCTCCTCAATGGCGAAGCGATTATCCAGCCCGATCACCAGATCGGAGGAAACGTCGTCACATCTCACCAGGCTGGACCCCAAGGGAGACACCAGATCGCCGGTCTTCTGGAACTTAAATCCCGCCATGGGATCTTTGAACTCTTCCATGGTAAGGATGCTCTTGATCAGATCCTTGTGGCACAGAATGGTGTTCATCTCAAAGGGGAAGAATTCATTCCACAAGCTGATAAGATCAGCATAGGTGAAGCTCCCGGAGGTGGCAGTGTTTATCACCGTGGCAGAGTTGTCATTGCCGTCTCCGTTGATGATGGTATCCACCACCAGTGCCATCTTATCCGCCTGAAGTCTGAATCCAATGTACCACAGGAGAACCTTGAACTGAGCGGTGGTGCGATGTCTTAAGGCTTTGTAAGAGGTCTTCAGAGTTATCCCGTAATCCGGCACAGTGATGGAATGTAGCTGCTCTGCCACCGTCAAGGTGGGAATCTCCGCTGAGTCCCCTATCGGTCGCAGTGAGAGCTTGGACTGATGGGGAGTGACGTTGACATAAAATGGAGTATAGCGGGAGGAGGAGATCATGCTGGAGCTGGCTATAAGCTTGTCCAGTTCCGGACGCATCTTCTGCCCTCTTTTGATCTCCCTCATCATGAACTCAGGCAGAAGCGCTGGCGCTCCCTGATAGAAAAGCTCCACAGTGACAGGATTTTTTCCTCCCACCCTTATATCGTGCGCTGCCAACTGCCGCTCAAAAGCGTCCAGAGGGGAGTTTATATCACCGGGATCATACTCCTCCGTTTCCAGAAGTTCGGATAAGGTCACACCTCGGGACTGTGCATCCAGGTAAGTTTCCCGGGTGACTTTGATCTCCTTTGCTCTGGAAAGATCCACCTGTCCGGAGGCAGGCTTCTCCCAGTTGGCCAATTCCAGAAGCTTCTTTCCTTCAGCCGAGTTTAACAACTCTTCCAAATCCATCTTTCTCTCCTTTTTGAAATGTCCGCCGACGGCCGACCGCAGTCCGCCGCAAGAAATCTTGAAGCGGCGGTCGGCGGACAGGTTAATTCAAAATCAGATTTCTAAAGGCTCATCAACCCCGCAGAGTGGGGGGCTCGGACGAGCCCCAGCACCCGTATGGGTGGACATCTGGGGGCGTCCCCAGACGGGAGCGTCCGCTCGTCTGGACGCTTTGCTTCGACAAGTCGATGCACTCCATTTTTCAATCTGTTTCATCTGTTTAATCTGTTGGGAAGATGTTCATCCGTTGCATCCGTTCAATCCGTTGACCGTTTTTACAGAATCACTGTACATTCGGTGGTTCCATTCACCGAGATGACCGTTCCTCTGGCGACATTTCCACCAGCCGGATCGTAATCTGTCAATGCAGGAGCTTGTTTCACGGTCCCGCTGGCGCCGCCCACCATCCGATCTCCCACCTGAGGATAGGTGGTGGTGATGGGAACCGTCATCACTCCACCGATCTGCACGGTAGCCACTCTTTTTCCATCGTCTGCATCTGTCAGAGTGAGATCGATCAATTTCCCCAGAAAAACCGAGCCATCCGTGCCAGGTCCCACCTGATTATTCCCAGAAAGCGTAACCGCCTTACCTATGTCTGCATCTTTCAGATCATCCACTCCATCAGTTTGTTTGATGGAGAAAGTGGCAAATACCGCTCCCGTGGCTTCCAAGTTTTGATCTCTAATTCCCATTCTTCCCTCCTTCTTTGAAACTGTTTACTGTTTACAGTAACGGTTTACTGTGAACCGTTTAGAAGACTGTCCCTGACGGGTCTCCGTCTTTTAGGACATCCCTTCGGGTCATCACACCCACTGTGGTTCTCCTTCTGTTTTTAACCTTTGTTTTGCAATAGAAAAAAGTGAACTGTAGAGGTGGAGTTTCAGGGTCTATTGAAAAAGTAGTTTTATGTAGGGACAGGGCTTGTCCCTGTCCTAACTCTAAAGAGGACAGCCACAAGGGCTGTCCCTACGACTGCACCAGCTTGCTGGTGCACTCCAGGGTTTTTAAACACGTCTTTTAGCTCCACCCTTGTTTTGCAGAGCAAACCTGTCCGCAGAATCCTAAGGAAAGGTTCGCCTCTACAGAATTGGTAACTCGCATGACACTTGGTTATGTTTTCACTCCCGTTTTGAACTCTGATATCTTAGAGTTAGGTTCAGTTAGGTTAATCATTACCTTAGATTGAGGCGTGGAGGGAAAGCTCAGATTAAATTCTTCCTTGACTTTTTCCCTCAAAAATAGGAGATCCTCAATACTCAAATCCGGGGATGATAAAAGCTTTTCCACCAGCCCGCAGGAATCTAACTCCCCTTTCACGCGAGAAACAGCTAAAGCCATCTTTTTGATCTCCGATTTGAATTCAGAAAGAAGCTTCTCACAAAGTTTTTCTTTCCCCTCAAGGGAGCTTAAAGCGATGGTTGCCTCCTTTAAATCCTTTTCCAGTTGATCAAAATCAATCTTCTGCACCATCTCATCACTGATGGCATTCCGATGCTCCTTTAAGGACTCAATCAGATTTTGAATGTCCATGTTTACCTCTTCATATGAAGTTTAAAAATCTTGGGATTTTAGCTTACCTCTTATCCATCCCAGACGGGCTGTCCAGCTCCGAGAGCTGGTATTCAATTCTGTTTAATCGATTTTGCAGGTCCTGGCTGAACTGGTGAAATTCCTCTTTGGTCAAAAAATTCTGATTCAACAACAGCTCTATGTTGGAGAGTCTTTTGTCCAGCTGATTGACCACAACCGATTCCGCCTTCTGTGAAAGATCCAGCTTTATTCCTGCAATGGTGGTGTAGTAAGCGGTGATGATTCCCAAGGCGGTCACAAAGAACACCACCAGAAATTGCAACAACTGCACCTTTGAAAATATCCTGTTGTTCTCCATAACTTTCAACCTTCAACCTTAAACGCCTTTCATCCGCTTAATCCGTTTCATCCGTTGACCGTTTTATCCGTTTAATCCGTTGACCCATCCGTTGACCGTTTCCAGAACAGCCATCTGTCTTTCCCTTTCAGCTTAACCTTTCTCACCAGATAGATCCCATTCAGAATTTTCCCCTCAATTTTGAAACTGGAGAAGTCTGTTTTTCTTTCCAGGATCTGATATTTTCCTTTATCCAGAATTTTCATGTGTGCCACAAGATTCTTCGAGGGATTCCCTTCCGCCCCACCCTCTTCCGGAGGGATATCCCCTTCGAAGTCCATCCATTTAGGATCATGATAATCTTTCCATTCGCATAAGAATCTTTTTCCCCGGTTCAACTCATCCGGATTAAACTCAAATATGGTTAAGCCGATTGCCACTTTCCTCTTTTGGAATCTGAGGTCATGATGTTTCGCCTTTCCCCACCAGTGAAGCTGAAGCACAAATCTGTCCGCAGTCCACAGTCCACTGTCCACCGTTTTCGCTTTTAGGTCTTCATCTGTGGACTGTGGACTGCGGTCGTTCTCTGATCAACCATTCTTTCCAGCACCGACAGCGGATCTGGTTCTTTTTTATCCGATCTTTTGCCCAGAACCCGGGGGGCATACCAGGTGAAACGATCATCATTTGTGGTCACATAATCGACTCTCACTCTGATTATGTCGCCTACTTCGGCTTTAAGGGAGGTGGAATAGGTGGTTCCGATGGGGATAGGGTTTGCTCCTGTGCCAACCGCACAGGTGTAATTATAACTGCCCCCTTTATTCTTCTCCACACCCGTCACCAAAACATCCAGCTCAAAATGTCTTTTCCATTTATACCAGCTTTCACCTTCGAAATAACCGGAATCGCATTTTTTGATCATCGCCCCTTCGGAGGTGGCGACACTTTTGATTTCCGAAGGCAGATCACTGAAGGGGACTTTTTCATATTTGACTTTCTGAATGAAATTGGTATCCGGAAAAAAACCTTCTAAAAGCTTTTTTCTCTGCTCAAGCGGGAGGGAAGTTCTGTCCTCTCCATTCAGATAAAGCAGATCGAAAAGTTTGAATTTGAAATGGGAATCATCCGGCAGATCATTTCTTTTTGAGGAAGATCCGTTAGGCTTTTGGTAAATATAGGAAGCCACATCTTTGTGTGATAGACGTGAATTGCCTTTGTATTTTACCAGCTCCCCGTCCAGTATGAAGCTTGCTTGGGGGTTTTGGAGAATTTCTTTTACCAGATGAGAAAATTTATTCTCAATTGGTTCCCCTTTATCGGTGAAGATTTTCACTTCCTTTTCTTTTTTGTGTATCTGTGCTCTGATCCCATCATATTTTGGCTCAATCAAAAATGAACCAGAAAAGGAAGAAAAGTCTTCTAAATAGAAAATCTCATTTGAGGTGAAATTTGATTTCTTTGGTTTGGTGGGAGGGATGAATTTGAATGGCAAAACTTCAGAAGGTTGTTTATTTAAGTCTTGGACGAAGTGAACTCGAGACCTCAAGCTGGTGGGCAGTGCCCCTAAAACCAGCACCTCCAGATGGGGAGGACAGACCATATCAACATCATGATCTGAATAGCCAAACTCCACAACACCACCCACCAGCTTCACTTTCTCAGAAAGTCCCGCCCGCTTGAGCGCCTTTTCCACCACCTCTCTATGAATCCTGCCTGAGTCGGAACGTGAGGACGAATCTAAATCCCCGCATCTTTTTTCTGAATTGCGCTTCTGGTATAACCACAACTCATCAGACATGGAGGTGTTGGGCACTGCTCCACGATAAACTAAAGATGTCTCCAGCACCCGAGTAATGTTCCGGTAATTGAAGTGAGCCTCAGCTTCTCTCTCTTCTGTTTGATAAGTTTTGAACGGGATGTGCTGGCATCTTCTCATATCCTCGCCGCAGATAGAGCATTCAGGAAACTCAAACACAAATCCTAAGGAGCACTCCTTATAGATTCCATGATCGATGTTCTCCTTCAGAGACAAAGCATCCCTGGCGCTTTTCAGCCAGTAGAACCACACCTTCGCCCAGTTTTTCCCGTCTCTTTGCACCACCTCCGCTTTGAAGTTTCTGGCGATGGGAAGTTTTTCTTTGGTATGCCCCACCATCACCGGGGAGTCGATGACTAAGTTGGCAATGTTAAAAGCTCCTCTAAGGGGAAACGACCACCGTAGGAGTTTACCTCATCCGAGACTAAAAACATGGTTCGGACGAAGATGTCTTCCTTGGTTACCGGCTTGGGAGGTTTTATTCGGGAGTTGATCAAAAAGACCAGTTGGTCGGAGATCTCCTCTTTCGGCTTCTTTAATTCTGCCCCTACATATGCTAATAGCTCTTCCACTTAAGCTCCTGTAAATTTTACAAAGTTCACCAGACCAACACTTACCACGTATGTTGAGCGAATTGACTTCCTTTCACTAATCCCCGATCTATCTTTTTCACCACAAAAACTCACTTATTTTTGCACCAAAAGAATTGAACCATCGAACGTTTGAACCATTGAACTCTTGAACCATTGAACCTTTCTTGCCCTCCTCCTGGATGAACCCATTCTCATAGATTCTGCATCCATTTGCACACAGATTGCGAAGATTTTGGGGCTAAAAGAAAACCCGGTTCAGTTTTTCTTCAACTCCCACAACGACTTAAAGCACTGGTTCTAATAATGGAGAACATAGGCACTGGGTTTGCTCAATAGGAGGATGGAAATAAAGACTGAAACAAAGAAAGGATGTTGTTATGCATTTCATTCTTGGCTACTACCGGGAAGTTCCGGTGAAGATAGAAAGGGAGACCCCAAAAGTAGTTCTGGTTGGAATTGCCATTTTGGTGGTGCTTCTTTTCATCTTCTTGAGTTTTGAAGATATCGATGGAGAGACCCTTTCGTCTTACCTGTCTTTTCATGCACCATCCGGTTCAGCTCAAACAGGTGGGGCGGATAAACTTGAAATCGATTCTGAAACTCATCCAGAACAAATCTTTCGGATTCATCCTGAAAGATTCATCCTGAAGGACATCTGAACTCAAAAACTCATTCCCGCAAAATGCGGGGTTCGCAAAGTCAATAAAGCCCCAAGGGATCAGATGCTCCCCCGGTAAACCCCGCCCGAAAGCGGGGTTTACTTTTGAAAGAAGAGTTTGAATTTGGAGCAATTCCTGGAAAGGCTGTGGAAACTAAAACCAGCGAGGTGATAAACCATGAAACCCAAAATCTTACTTTTCTTGATAGCACTGCTATTGGCTATACCAAATTTATCTCACGCCTGGAACTACCCTCGGGATGGAAGATTCAAGAAAATTGCTTCTCAAAACGATCCCTGGTTTTTTGTGGATGAGGAGCACTGGGACATAAAAGCCCCGGACAAATGGCAGCACTTCACCGGATGTTATGCTTCCCAAAAATTGTTATCGAAACACACGAATAAATATCTCTCTGGGCTTTTGATCCTTTCTGTGGGCTTATACAAGGAATATGAAGATGCTTATCGTGAAGGCTGGAGTGCCAGGGACTTAGCGGTGGATGCTTTAGGTATACTCGCCGCCATGTATGATCGACCTGGTGCAAAGGTCCTTTGCACCTACGACCAAGAGAAGATAATGCTGAATTTGGTTTTCCGCTTGAAGTAATCTTTGTGGAGTGTCTGCCTTTAGGCAGACAAAAGGTCAAGCTGAAGTCGCAGATCCCGCCGAGGCCGGGGCTTGACACTCCAATGGAAAGCTGAAGCCTTCCGCCCAGACGCCCATACGGGCCCGTCTGGGGGCGTCCGCCCGCTACATCGATCCGTTCTATCCGTTTAATCCGTTGACCCATCCGCTTCATTCGTTGGCATGAACTTTATGGTTCATACCCTTGACCAATCTGTTCCATCTGTTTAATCTGTTGGGAATCTCTTTTCCCTATTTTTCCCTTGACCAAAAACCACTTAAACAGTATTATCGAATTGCGTCTATAACTCTAAATGAGGAGGTCTCTATGTGCAAGAACAAAAGTTTTATCCTTTTTATCCTGATCATTTTGTTCTCGGTTCCGTCTGTCTGTTTTTCCCAATCCGACTCAGTCATCGCCACCATCTGGTTGCCAGATAGCTTGGGGGGAGTGGGTCAACCGTGCGCCTTTACTTACAATTCCGTTAACAACAAAATCTATGTTTGTGGAGGTGAGAGGGTGGTAGTCATAGATGGAGCAACCAATGAAAGGGTGGCTGGCATCACAGTGGGGAAAGGCGCTCATGCCCTTGCCTACAACCCTACCTACAACAAAATCTACTGCGCCAATCATGAAAGTGACAATGTGACCATCATTGATGGAGCGGGTGATTCGGCGATGGCCACACTGGAGGTGGGAGATTATCCTCAGGCTTTAGTCTACAATTCCACCAACAACAAAATCTATTGCGCTAATCGTGATAGTGACAATGTCACCATCATTGATGGAGCAGGGGATTCGGTGATAACCACTGTGTGGGTGGGAGCTTCTCCTAAGGCTTTAGCCTACGATCCCACCAACAACAAAATCTACTGCGCCAACTATTCGGATTACAATGTCACCATCATTGATGGGTCAAGTAATGCGGTAATAACCACTGTGGATGTGGGAGTTCATCCTGTGGCTCTATCTTATAATCCTACCAACAACAAAATCTATTGCGCCAATTATGACAGTGACAATGTCACCATCATTTACGGGGCGAGTTACTGGACGACCACAGTCGATGTGGGAGACAATCCTTACGCTTTAGCTTATAATCCCAACAACAACAAAATCTACTGCGCCAATGAATACAGTGACAATGTCACCATAATTGAGGGAACAAGCAATGCGGTGATAACCACTCTGGATGTGGGAAACTGTCCTCAGGCTTTAGCCTACAATCCCACCAACAACAAAATCTACTGCGCTAATGCATATAGTTACAACGTTGCCATTATCGATGGAGCAAGTAATTCAGTGATAACCACTGTGGCGGTGGGAGATTATCCTCTGGCTTTAGCTTACAACCCCACCAACAACAAAATCTACTGCGCCAATGAAATCAGTAACAACGTTACTATTATCGATGGAGCAAGTAATTCGGTGAAAACCACTGTGGGGGTGGGAGATTATCCTCAGGCTTTAGCCTACAATTCCACCAACAACAAAATCTACTGCGCCAATGGAATCAGTAACAACGTTACTATTATCGATGGAACAAGTAATTCGGTGATAACTGCTGTGGAGGTGGGACACACACCCTACGCTTTAGCTTACAGCCTTAGCAACAACAAAATCTATTGCGCCAATCATGGGAGTGACAATGTCACCATCATTGATGGAGCAAGCAATGCAGTGATAACCACAGTGGGGGTGGGAGACACACCTCACGCTTTAGCTTACAATCCCACCAACAACAAAATCTATTGCGCCAATTATGAAAGTGACAATGTAACCATCATTGATGGAGCAAGCAATGCAGTGATAACCACAGTGGGGGTGGGAGACACACCTCACGCTTTAGCTTACAATCCCACCAACAACAAAATCTATTGCGCCAATTATGAAAGTGACAATGTAACCATCATTGATGGAGCAAGTAATTCGGTGATAACCACAGTGGGGGTGGGAGACACACCTCACGCTTTAGCTTACAACCCTAGCAACAATAAAATCTACTGCACCAATTATGGGAGTTACAACATCACCATCATTGATGGAGCAGGGGATTCGGTGATAACCACAGTGCTGGTGGGAGCCGGTCCTTGGGGCTTAGCCTACAATCCCACTAACAACAAAATCTACTGCACCAATCATTGGAGTCACACTGTCTCCATCATTGATGGAGCAGGGGATTCGGTGATAACCACAGTGCTGGTGGGAGTCGGTCCTTGGGGCTTAGCCTACAATCCCACTAACAACAAAATCTACTGCACCAATTATTACGGTTGGAATATCACCGCCATTGATGGAGCAGGTGATTCAGTGATAGGCACACTGAAGGTGGGAAAGTCTGCCTGTGATTTAGCCTACAATCCCACCAACAACAAAGTCTACTGCGCCAATTATCAGGGTTCAAGCATCTCGGTTATCGCTTGCTCTCCACCCGTTGCTGTAGAAGAAGATCAGGAAAGCCAGGTAATCCCGAGCTTCTCTTTGAAACAGAACTATCCCAACCCGTTCAACCCCACCACCAGTATTCAGTATGCAGTCGGCAGTAGGCAGACACAAGCGGTTCATGGTTCACGGTTCATAGTTCATGGACCCATCCCCACCACCCTTAAAATCTACAACATTCTGGGTCAGAAGGTGAGGACTTTGGTCGACGAGCCAAAGACAAGCGGAAACCATGAAGTGATCTGGGATGGAAAAGATGATAAAGGAAAAGAGGTAGCAAGCGGAATTTATTTTTATCAGTTAAAGGTGGGTGAGTTTAGCGAGTGTAAGAAGATGTTGCTTTTGAAGTAATGATTTGTTCTTTTGTAGGGGCGATGCTCTGCCATCGCCCTAAATTTGGGCGGACACAGAGGTCCGCCCCTACTTCAATCCGTTCTATTCGTTTAATCCGTTGACCCATCCGTTCAATCTCAGTTGAGTCAAATGACCGTTGACCTGATTTTCGCGGTGGACTTCGGACTGTGGACAGCGGACGGCGTTTTAAATCTTCTCCACCTTGGGCGACAAAATCAAAGCCGACTTTTCCCCTTCTCTGACCAGCCACAAAGCCAAAGCCAGTGCCATCACCGCATCGCACTCGCCCGGACGGGCGCCCGTCTGGGCGGGATTTTTGTCCCAGTAAAAATTTCTCAACTCATCCTGCAAACTCCATAATTCCCCATCTTCCTGAATCTGCTCTATGAACGGATAGGCGATTCTGCCCAAAGCGTGCATCTTTTCCAAATTGGCAATCAGCTCTGATTTCGCCTTTCCTCCCCTCGCTCCGAAATTGAACCCTTGAGGTCTTATGTTCGAAAGCTCCGATAAGACCACATCCCCTAATCCGGTGGAATCTATGATCACCTCTCCCCCGTACTCTTTATGCCTTCTTCTGATCGCCGCATAAACATCCTTCCAATCCCGCTGAAATCTTTCCAACGCCACCACTTGATAAGGCTTCTGGGTTATATCCATGGTGATGCCTACGGTGAAAGTCCTTTTGCGAGCTAAATCCCAGCCATGACAATACCTGTGTCCGGCTACGGGTGCAGACAGTCCAGTGGAGGCTGTCATGGCATCTCGAATGTACTCTTCTTTTATCACTTGATTTACATCGTCGATGAACAATCCTTTTATATTTTGCTCGATTTTGCTTGGGGAGAGGCTTAACAGCTTTCTATCCAGATATTCTTTGCTTATATGAGGATTTTCCCGGGAATCACCATTTTGAACATAGCCGAACTTGGAATTTTTTTGAAGCTCACAGCATTTCTGGTAGAACCAATTCTTTCCCTTGGGGGTTGAGGTATAGTCCAGCATTCCAGCCCGATCCGCCAGCCTCATCATAATCACCTGATTTACCACATACTCCGGATGAGGCTCAAATGCCACCTCATCGAAATTGAAATAATCATAATCCCGCCCTAAAAGATACTCTCCTCTTCTCTGGGTTGATCTTGCCCAGAAGATGGCTCCGTTTCCGAAAACTATATGAGGGAAGGGGGTGAATTTTACATCTTTGACTATCCTTTCCAAGTAAGGTCTCCCTTTGATTAGTCTGTTCACATTCTCAAAGATGATCTTGGCTTGATCTAAGGTGATGGAGGCATTGACCGCCTCGTATTTCTGGGTATTGTTATATTTTGGATTTCTGATTTTGAAAAGACAGCGATGAAGGATTTTGATGGCTTGCACCAGGCTTTTCCCCCAGCGATTGCCGGTGTGGAGGGCATTTTCTGGTCTGGTGGAATTAATTAGCCACCTCACCTGTCCCGGATGTGGATCGATCTCCAGAAACTCTCTGGCAAATAAAACTGGATCGCAAATTGCCTTTCGCCAGAAACTCTTATGCAATTTTCGCAATTCATTATTCCTTTAACCCTTGGTATCTCGAAGCTCGTTTAATGGTAAGGAAGCTCGTATCGAGGCTCGTGTCTCGAACTTCGAATCTCGATACCAGTCCCATGGATCCAAATTCGGACTTCCACAATGATAAACCAAACTCGCCATGCTCTGAAGTCTGCCTACTGAATACTGTCTACTTCCCTTTTCGCCTGATCTTCGGTATCTCGAAACTCGTTTAACGGTAAGGAAGCTCGTATCGAGGCTCGTGTCTCGAACTTCGAATCTCGATACCAGTCCTATGGATCCAAATTCGGACTTCCACAATGATAAACCAGACTTGCCATGCATAAAACCAAACCATCTTAAGTCTGAAGTCTGCCTACTGCATACTGAGTTCTGCATACTGCCTACTGGCTACTCTCCACTTCCCTTTTCGCCTGATCTTCGGTGATGAGTCCGGCCTCTTTTTTACGGATGATATTTTCCAGATGAACCCTTTCTGCCTCTCTTTGCTCCAGCATCCCAAAGAACTTGCGATTGTCGAAATGATGAACGCACTCCAAAGGCAATCCCCATAAGGCTAACTCTACGTTGCGTATCCATTCCAAAAATCTTTTGGCACAACTCTGAATGGAAATGACGTTCCGCAGAATCAATTCATATTTGAACTGAGCCCAACTTCGGGTGGGACCATAGGAGTAACCCAAAATGGACGGATCCAGGTGCACTCCCGAACAGATATCCTCTATCAATGCTTTGTGATTGATATACCAGTAGTGAGAGGAGGAGATGTGTCCGGACGGGCCGATGTATTCGATTTGTACATCGCTCCAGGTGATGGGATTGTCCTCCGGAGCAAGCTTTCTCATCATCTCCACGGTATCTTCAAAATATTTATTCGCCCGGGAGAGATAATTTTCCTCAGACTCTCCGGAAAATCTGTCTGGCGGCTTGATCTTGACATGCAGGCGATGATAGCCAGCATTGTGCATGGTCTTCTGCATATCCTCCAGAAGCCTCTGCTCCACTCTGGCTACAAAAGGTATAGAGCTAAGGATGCTTTTACCCCGGGGATCGTCCGGATCCGGGTCCAATCCCAGATAAAAAGTGGAGTGTGGATTCAGTTTTACTAAAGTTCCGTTCACCTCCTGAAAAAGCTCCCAGGTGCTTTCGTCTTTTAGTTTAAATCTTATGGTGGCAGGGTCGATGAAATAAAACTTATCCAGCCTATCCCTGGAGGGAGTCAAAACCAGCTCCCCACAAACTGCTCCATCGGTAAAGAGGGATCTGAAAAACTGGGATAGGAGCGCATCCGTGTCTCCGAATTTTTGAAAACTATGCTGGTAGATACGGCGATCCAAACTTTTTATCACCTCAGTGCCTTTATCTAAAAGAGAGGTATCTTCTGAGCCCTTCAACTCAAAATAGCCGGGAGAGGCGCATATGCGAGTCCAGGTCCAGACTGCTGAATTCAAGATGGGAATATTATCTCTGAAAAATCGATAAAGTTTGATGCGAAAAGAATTATCATAAAAGCTGGATTGTGGCAAAAGAAGTTTCCCCTGATCCAGATAGGAAGTTCTTTTAGAAACAGGTGAGGTGGGAAAATCATTGATGCTTTGATCTGTCCTCTTCATCACAGAAAATTTTTGACTCACTAAAGTCTTAAAATCTGCCAGGGGAAGCTTTGCCGATCTTTTGTCTTTATCTTGTGTGAAAAAAGCCCCCTTCAAAAGACTCTTCAGGAAAGAAACAGATATCATGTTCATCCTCGAATTTAAGATTCTAAGATGTTGGGGCAGGGGCTTGTCCTGCACTTCGTCCTGAGACTCAGTGTCGAAGGAAAGGCTTGACCTGAAGGGTTGAACCCCTGTCCCAACAAGGGTAAACCTCTCAAAAACTCTGGAGTCATCCTCATCACCACAAAAGCGATACAAGATTTGCAGGATTTTATTTTTGGGGAAAAGAAAAAAATCAATGAGATATTGTATGAGGTGACTGAAAAACTTCTTTGAAGGCGGGGAATTGGAGTGTTCACCTTTAGGTGAACCATGTATAAGTTTGCCATTCTTTTTCGTAAAGCGCGTAGCCCCGCCTTTGGCGGGGCTGACAAGCCATGAAGGTGCGTATGCACTCATACGAGCTTGCCTACGCGGGATCCTGCTAAACCTCACCCTTTCCCTGCGAAGCATTTATATGAATCTCCTTAAAAAGGAGAGGGCAAAAACAAAATCCCCTCCTTACTAAGGAGGGGATTAAGGGGAGGTTAAATCAATGCCAGGTGGGGTGAGGCTATTTGAGCAAAATGAGTTTCCTTGTCTCAGCCAATTCGCCTGCTTGTAAGCGGTAGAAATAAATCCCACTTGCCAGATCTTCAGGAGTCCATCGTATTTCGTATTCTCCTGGTCTTCGTTCACCCTCGACCAGTGTCTCCACTTCCTGACCAATAATATTATACACCTTGAGGGTAACGTGATAGGCTTTAGGCAAACTGAAACGAATAGTAGTGGAGGGGTTAAAAGGGTTAGGATAATTCTGGCTCAAGAAAAATGATTTTGGAGTTGTTTCAGAAAAGTTGTCTTCAACGAAGCTGGTTCCTCCATTGGTGGTCTTAAGAATTGTCCCAGACAAACCAACTGCCCAACCGGTGTCGGCATTCACAAACACGACTGAATACAAGCTATTTGAAGTCCCGCTGGTCTGGGGAGTCCAAGTTGCTCCTCCATTAGTGGTCTTAAGAATTGTTCCACCAGAGCCAACTACCCATCCAGTGGTGGCATCAACAAAATCCACTGCGAGGAGATCGAGCCCGGTTTCGCTTGTCTGAGAAATCCAAGTTGCTCCTCCGGTCGTAGTTTTAAGAATTGTCCCATACCGCCCAACTGCCCAACCCACGCTAGCGTTTACAAAATCCACTGATTCCAAAAAATTGGAGGTTCCACTTATCTGCGAAGTCCAGGTCGCTCCCCCATTGGTTGTCTTTAGAATTGTCCCAGACCCACCAACAGTCCACCCAGTATCTGCATTCACAAAATGGACTGAGAACAAATCCCTTAACGTTACCCTTGTCAGAGTGTCCCAGTCCATTCCTCCACTAGTGGTTTTGAGAATTGTCCCAGACCCACCAACCACCCAGCCGGTGCTGGAATCCGCAAAATGGACTGAAGCAAGCCAACTTGAAGTCCCGCTTGTCTGAGAAGTCCAAGTCGCTCCTCCATTAGTGGTCTTAAGAATTGTTCCATACAAACCAACTGCCCAGCCAATCTCAGCATTCACAAAATCGACTGAAAGCAATAAATCTGAAATTCCGCTGAACAGGGAGTCCCAATCTGTTCCTCCATTAGTGGTCTTAAGAATTGTCCCATGAGGACCGACTGCCCAACCAGTGTTGGCATTCACAAAATCGACCGACCACAGATCATCTTCAGTCCCGCTGGTCTGGGAAGTCCAGGCTGTTCCCCCATTCGTGGTCTTGAAAATCTCTCCAGGCTCATTCCACTGATCGCGTTCACCAACTGCCCAACCTGTGTTAGCATCCAAGAAATCCACCGACCCCAAAGATTTTGAGGTCCCACTTGTCTGGTAAGTCCAGGTTGTTCCTCCATTAGTGGTCTTCAGAATGACAGCAGTGCCGCTGGGATCATAAGAACCAACCGCCCATCCTGTGCTGGCATCCACAAAATCAACTGAATACAAAGAATTTGAAGTCCCGCTGGTATGGGAAGTCCAGGTTGTTCCTCCGTTAGTGGTCTTAAGAATTGTTCCACCAGAGCCGACTATCCATCCAGTGGTGTCATATACAAAATCAACCGAATTCAACCACCCAGAGGCTCCGCTTGTCTGGAAAGTCCACCCTTCTCCTCCATTGGTGGTCTTGAGAATTACCCCATCCAAGCCAACTGCCCAACCTCTGCTAGCATCTACGAAATCGACTGAGCCCAACCAGTTTGAAGTCCCGCTTATCTGGGAAGTCCAAGTTGTCCCCCCGTTGGTGGTCTTAAGAATCGTCCCATAACCCCCAACTGCCCAACCCGTGTTAGTATCCACAAAATGGACTGACCCCAACCAGTTTGAAGTCCCGCTTATCTGGGAAGTCCAGGTTGCTCCTCCATTGGTGGTCTTGATAATCACTCCATTATCCCCAACTGCCCAACCGGTCCAAACATCCACAAAATCGACTGACCGCAAGAAACTTGAGGTTCCGCCAGCGTGGTGCTGGGGATCCCAAGATAACCCGCCATCTGTTGTCTTTATCACCGTGCCAAGTGCTCCTACCGCAACGGCCGTATTGGCGTCAAACGCATGAATACCAAAAAGTGTATTGCCCTGCGGCAGAGGATTCTGCCAGAACCAACCCCCATCCTGCGCCATGGCCGGGCTGGATGCTACCATAAGAACGAAAACGAGCAAAACCAAAAGTTTTTGGGGTTGCATAAAAACTTCCTTTTGCGATCTCCAACTTTTTTCATTTGGTCTCTATTTAGTATTATATCCCTTTGTTTATGCTTTGTCAACACTTTTTGGGGGTCTCTGAAAAACTACTTGTAGAGGATTTACCCTGGAGGATTCACCTGAAGGGGAATTTGGAGTGTTCACCTTTAGGTGAACTTTAGTCGTAGGGATCCCGCCCCGCCTTTGGCGGGGGATGGCTGTCCCCTTAGTGAACCTCACCCTTTCCCTCTCCTCAAAGCGCGTAGCCAAGGCTTCACGCCTTGGCTGGCAAGCCATAAAGGCTTGCCTACGCCGGCAAACAGGGTTTTTCAGATCCCCATCTAAATCTTCTTGACATTAATTTGAAATCACTCTTATATTAAGAGGCGTCTCAAGTAAGGTACACTTATCGTCAGGAGTTTCTTTGGTAACCACAAAAGCTAAAACAGAAAAACCTCTCCGGGTGGAGTTGAAAGATTCAATTCAGTATCTTAAGGGCATAGGCCCGGAGAGGGCAAAAGTTTTAAAATCGGCAGGGATTGAGACCATCGAAGACTTACTTTACTACATTCCCCGCAGATATCTGGATCGGAGCGCCATCCTCCCTATGGCGAAAGTCAAAGTGGGGTCCGCTACCACGGTGATAGGGAGGGTGGAGGCATTCGGACGGGCAAGAACCAGAAGACCTCAATTTCAGGTGATTCTGAAGGACAACACCGGCTTCATTCGACTGGTCTGGTTTTCCAAATTGAATTGGGTTAAAAACGTTTTCGAGGAAAATGACTTGGTGGTTGCCTCGGGACAGGTGAGATTTTATCGCGGTTTGCAGATAGTCCATCCGGAATTTGAGATAATCTCCAAGAAATCAGAAGAGGGGATATCAGAGGACGAATTGATTCACACCGGAAGGGTTATACCGCTTTATCCTTCCACCGCCGAGCTGAAGAAGTTTCGACTGGACAGCCGGGGATTCAGAAGAGTGCTCAAGCCTCTTTTAGATGAAGTTCCTTCTCTGGTTAAGGAGAGTCTGCCGGAGAGGGTAATTGCTGATATGAAACTTCTCTCTCTTTCTGAGGCGATAAGAAAAATTCATTTCCCGGATGATTTGAAGTCGGCTGAGTTAGCAAAAGCTCGTCTCGCCTTTGATGAGCTGTTTTATCTGGAGCTGATGTTAGCTTTGAGGAAGAAAAGAATTCATCGGGAGGAAGGGATAGTCTTCGGCAAGCCAGGGGATCTGGTGAGGGGACTTCTGAAGATGCTGCCTTTTCAGCTAACCGAGGCTCAAAAGAAGGTCTTGCGAGAAATCTCTGCGGACATGATGTCAAATGTCAGCATGCACCGGTTGCTTCAAGGGGATGTGGGTTCGGGCAAAACCATAGTAGCGCTGGTAGCCATGCTGATGGCGGTGGAGAGCGGCTATCAATCTGCCCTCATGGCTCCCACCGAAATCCTGGCAGAACAGCACTTTATAACCATCCATCAGATGCTGGAATCTCTTGGCGTAAAAGTTGCCTTGCTGACCAGCTCTGTAACCGGAGCGGAGAGGGAGAGCGTCTTACAAAAGATAAAAAGTGGCGAAGCGCAGGTGGTGATTGGCACCCATGCTTTGATCCAAGAAAAGGTGGAGTTCTTTAAATTGGGTCTGGTGGTAATAGATGAACAGCATCGCTTCGGGGTAATGCAAAGGGCAAAGTTAAAACGGAAAGGTCTGTCACCAGACGTATTGGTGATGACCGCCACTCCCATCCCCCGCAGTCTGGCTTTGACCGTCTATGGTGATCTGGACGTTTCGGTGATAGACGCTCTTCCTCCGGGAAGAAAACCGATAAAGACCTCTCTGTGGACTGTGCAAAACAGTCGACAGTCGACAGTCGACAGTCGACAGAAAGTGTATGAATTCTTGGAAGGGGAGCTGAAGCAAGGACACCAAACTTATATAGTTTATCCTCTGGTGGAAGAATCAGAAAAGGCGGATTTGAAAGCGGCAACTGAAAGCTATGAGTTTCTAAAAGAAGAAATCTTTCCTCATCGTAGACTGGCATTGCTTCACGGTCGAATAAAGAGCAAGGAGAGAGAGGGCATAATGCAAGCCTTTCGCAACCGGGAATATGATATTCTGGTTGCCACCACGGTGATTGAGGTGGGGGTGGATGTTCCCAATGCCACGGTAATGGTGATCGAACATGCAGAGAGATTCGGGCTCTCTCAGTTGCATCAGTTGAGAGGAAGGATCGGCAGAGGGGCAGATCAATCCTTCTGTCTTCTGGTGGCAAATCCACCTTTGTCCCAGGAGGCGGAAAAGAGGCTAAAAGCTATGACCGCAACCAATGATGGATTCAAGATATCGGAGATGGATTTGAAATTGAGAGGACCGGGCGAATTCTTTGGCACTCGCCAGCACGGCTTGCCAGAGCTTAAGATCGCCGATATCATCACCGATGCTAAGCTTTTGTATCAGGCAAGAGATTGGGCTTTCAGGATAATTCAGGAGGACCCAAAGTTAACTCAAAACGATAACCAGTGTATCCGATCGACTTTCATCCGAAAATATAAAAAGAGGTTTTCATTGGTGGACATAGGATAAGGGGTTACTGAAAAAACAACGCCAGGGCGGGATAAATTCCCGCCCCTATGGGGGAAATAGGTTATCGCCTATAGGGCAGGGTTCATCCTGAAGGGCATTTAGCCCTGCCAATAAGTAATCATACTGAAAATTTCGACGAGAGGATAAAACCATGAGATCACTTTTTATTCGAGAGGAGATTCTGTTCACCGGAGAACAGCTCACCTCCTTCTGGGCTTACAAGAATTATGACATCCTGGGGGACAACATCGTGGCTTTCATCGGACCCTGCCAGGTGGATGAAAAATACATCATCGGGATAGATCATTTCAAAAAGAAGACCCAGATCAAAAGCGAGCGAATGCTTCATTTTCTGGTGGAGCATTTCGATCTGGATCTGGAGAAGGCCATCCTAAGGCAGAAGCTTTTGGTGGACATCTTAAAGGACAAGCTGAATCATCGGCTTAAAGGAGATGTGTTGCAGAGATGGGGAAATGATCTGTTTGACACCGACTTTAAGCTCACCGTCTCCGCCACGGTGAGAACGTCAGTCTCCACCAAGATTCATCTGGGGATAAACATCTCCAGCAAAAATACACCGGTGAAAGCCAAAGGACTGGACGACTACGGGATCGATCCCAACGACATCTCCCAGGCGGTGATGGATCAATATCGCCTGGATATGCGGCTCATCTCACAAAAACTTTGCAAGACCAGAAGCATCCAGTAGCAAAAGACGAAATTTAAGCCAGTTTTGGGAAAGCTTAAGTGGACTAAGCCGGTGATACAACTAACTGAAAAACCAGAGGAAGTTATGAGCCAAGCAGAAAAAATAGATCAGGCATTGGAGACGGCGCGCCTTTTGGAAAAAATCGTCAAGCAGACCATTCGCGAAATCGACGATTACGATTTAGAGAGGCTTTTGAAAAAGGTCGATGCTGAGTGCATGGACCTCCAGCACAATCTATCCCTGGCTAAAAGATTGGCTGAAGGACTCCCGCAGAAAAGAAAGAGAAAAAAGAAAGCAAAAAGAAAAACCACCTTGAAATAAACCCTTCTCGCAAAACCTGAACAGGGTAACCGAGAACTCCAATTGTGTCATTCTGAACGGAGCGAAGCGGAGTGAAGAATCTTGGTTTTATGCGGGTTGGGAAGCGAGATTCTTCCCCATATGGGTCAGAATGACAATTCTCAGTCAGCCTGTGAACATCCTTTTACCTGGGTATACACCAGCATTCCGGAACAACCAGAAAAGAGGAGAATATGGCTAAGAACGAATCAGAGAAAAAAGACGAATTCCACTTCATCCAGCTGGTGATCATGTTTCAGACCGCCGCCATGCAGCAGATGGGAAAGTTACAGAATCCCATCACCAAAAAAGTTGAGCGCAACTTGGACCAGGCGAGATTCTCCATCGACATGCTGGAGATGATCCAGAACAAAACCAAAAATAACCTGTCCGAAAACGAAAAAAAATTCCTGGAGCACACTTTGTATGAATTGAGGATGAATTACCTGGATGAAGTGAAGAAGGAAGAACAAAAGAAAAAAGAAAAAGACTCTGCCCAGGAGGATCAATCAGGTTCAGGCGAGTCAAAAGAGAAAAAGGAGGAACATCAGCAAGAAACAAAAGACTCTTCCCAGACAAAAGAGGGCAAAGATCAATCGACCTCAGGCGATTAGAGCCAAAAAAGAACTAAAAGATTTCACAGACCCAGAACACCACAATATCCTGAACCCAGCCAATCACGCCTTTTCCCGAATACGATTCTGCTATATCGACAAAGCCTCCTCGCACTCCAAAAGCTAATTATCCAAATCAAACACTACCAATCGGGAAAACAATTTAGAAAGTGGTTGACAAGGTTGCATGAATGATTATAATAGATAATATCAGTGGAAAGGCAGAGAAAGGGTGTTATGGGGAAACCAGATAACCAGTAGTTGGGCGGTAGACAGGACCCCAGACACGAGGCAGGAGACGCAATGGCTTTCACGACATACGAGAACCGATCCAACCCGCACGTGACGATTCATCGTGACAACTGCAACCAGATAGCGAAACATGGCGGTGTCCACACATCTGGGCGCGGAGAGTACAAGGAACACGTGACATATAAAAAGGCAAAGGAGTACGCCAAGAGCACCGGTTTGCCAGTGTGGGAGTGTTCGTTCTGCAATCCTGGACCAAGCTAAGAACTGCAGGGCTACAGGAGGGTCTCACCATGAGTGCTGAACTAGATGCTCAGGATATCGAAGTGTTGCTGGAATCCCTGGAGTACTCCAAACAGCGAGTCCGCGACGCTGCTGGAACGCCGTATGATGTGCGGCAGCAGAACCTGGCTCGTCTGGATGGGGTGGCGGAGAAACTGCGTCGCTTGCGCGATGACCGCCCAACCAGTAGTAGGTCAGGAGCCCCGTGCTCCTGACACTATTCTGCATAAGAACAGTTAGGATGACGCAAACCTATCACCCCACGGAGACATAATGAGCATAAAGCTTACTGGCAACGACGGCATTCCTGTAACAATCCCGAACGGTTGTATCGGATTGGAGGGAAATGATGGCCACATGGTAGCCATCCCCAAAGGCGGCGTTGGACTTCAGGGCAATGATGGCCGAATGGTGGCTATACCCAAAGGCCATATCGGCCTCCAGGGAAATGACGGACGAATGGCTGCCATACCTCCTGGTGGCATTGGCCTTCAGGGAAACGACGGGAGAATGGTGGCTATCCCGAAGGGGTATGTTGGCCTGCAAGGAAACGATGGACGAATGGCTGCCATACCTCCTGGCGGCGTTGGTTTACAAGGAAGAGATGGTCGAATGGTCGCGATTCCAAAAGGCTACGCTGGAATTGAGAACTCAAAAGGACGAATGGTCGCTAAGAAATGAGAATCCTAACAATTGCATTCAGCTTACAATCACTTCCGGTTCTGTCAGGTCTTGCGCCGCGGGCGTGTGACCTGACAGTAGTAGCTAAGGAGCCCCGTGCTCCAAACACTATTCATTTGTCAGGTGCGCAGGGTACTTGAGCTTACAGACTGTATAGGAATAGTTAGGCATATTAATGCAATTAACCGAATATTAAAATTAATTGTTGAACCATGATGATGGAAGATAAAAACAAAAAATTACTTTATACTGAAGGAAAAGAAAATTCCATTATAGTAGAATATACTCAGTTATGCGAAAATATGAGACATTATGGAAATCAACGATATGCTGCTTTAACATTCTTTCTTACTTCTAATGCATTGTTACTTTCCAAATTCTATTTTAATAATACAAATCAGATTTTAATATCGGTCGCTGGATTTATATTAACATCTGTTTTTTGGATACTTGAAGAACGGGCTGCAGATTTTTATCATCATTTTAAAAGGTGCGCAATAGAAATAGAAAATAAGTTTGGGTTAAAGCAATTCTCAAGTCCAGTACGGAAACCTAAGTTAGGTGTTCTGACTGCAACAAATGCTGTAAGATTGCTATACGGTGCTCTATTTGTTCATTGGATAATTTGGATAATTTGGTTGGTCTTAATTTAATAAACTATCTTTACTTTGGGTATCTTTCATAATAATGAAAAACTTTAATAAAAACTGGTGGCGAGATAAAAGAATACTAATTGCGGGCGGATGCGGATTTATAGGCTCTATGGTTGCAAAGAGTCTAGTTAATTTAGGCTCTAATTTAGTAATAGCTGATAATTTAGAGCGTGGTTACATTGGTCGGATAGAAGATATTTTAAAGGAGGTTAAATTTGTAAAGATAGATCTTCGAGAACAAGGAAACTGTGTTAGAATTACTAAAGACATAGATATCGTTTTAAATTTTGCTGCTAAAGTTGGTGGGATAGGTTATTCTTCGTCTCATCATGATGAGATTTTTCGTTCAAATACTCTAATTACAAAGAACCTTGTGGAATCCATTCTATCTAATAGGGTTTCCATCTTTGTAGAAATTAGTTCTGCATGTATATATCCCAAAAATTCACCAATTCCTATAACTGAAGATACTATAGTTGGAAATAATTTTGAGGAAAGTTGTGCCGGATATGCAAAAAGTAAATTCTATACTGAAAAATATGCCAACGAAAGTTTGGAATCATCAGAAACGAAACTTATAATAATTCGCCCATTTAATATTTATGGCCCAACAGATTATTTCGATGAAGAACGCGCTCACGTGATTCCATCGTTAATAAAGAAAGCTTGTTCAGATTCAAGAGAATTATCTGTATGGGGAAATGGAGAACAAGCCCGAGCGTTCACTTATATACATGATGCCGTTGAAATATTGCTAGCCCTGATAGAAAAAGCCCCAAATTCGGTGCCTGTAAATTTAGGCCATCCAAATGACGTGAAGATTAAAACAGTTGCAGAGCTTATTAATAGAACCGCAGGGACAAATAAACCGATAGTATACGATACTTCTATGCCAACTGGTTATCTTAGACGTTCTGCAAGTACAGACAACTTATACTCAATTCTTGGAACACAATACAACTGGACAAGTATAGAAACAGGTATTGAACGTACGATAAACTGGTATTTAAGCGAATACAAATAGTGGTGGGTGAGGAGCCCCGTGCTCGTGGCACAACATTCTAACCTCACCCCCTTTAATTCCCCCTCTCCACAAGTGTGGAGAGGGGGACACGGGGGGAGAGGTCCTGATTCATTTGTCAGGTGCTCGGACGAGCCCCCGGTGGGCACAGGGCACCTGGCCTACGAGGCTAGACACCGCCGCTTACCTTTATCGTTAGATTAATAGTTGCGTCAGGAGTTCTACTCCTGACGCTTCGAGATGTGTCAGGACTGAGGTCCTGACACAACACAATTCCAATTTTAGAGTATACATCATGGTAAAATAGAGATGGAGATGAGAGTTGCAATATAATTTCGAGTGGGACCCAAAGAAGGCAAAAACAAACGGAACAAAGCAAAAAGTCGGCTTTGAACTTTCTGCGACGGTATTCAAAGACCCACGAGCAATATCAATATACGATGATGAACACAGTGGTGATGAAGACAGATGGATTACTTTGAGATTGGCATCCAATGGTTCTTTTCTGGTTGTTCATCACACATTTGAGCAAGCAGACGGAGATAATGTTGCCATTCGAATAATATCGAGCCGCAAGGCGACAAAGAATGAGAAAAAACAATATACGGAGTTGTGAAATGAAAAAGGAATATGATTTTTCGAAAGGGAAGAGAGGTAAATTCTATAGTAGAACAGCGAGACTGAACCTTCCCATTTATCTTGAACCAAAGACCCTCTCTTTTGTGGAAAGCATCGCTGAGAAGAAAAATTCTGATATCTCTAAGGTTGTGAATGATTTAATCAAAACTGGCATGAAAATAGCAGAATATGTTGAATAAACAATGACCGAAAAGTAGTAGATCAGGAGCCCCGTGCTCCTAACACTCTTCATTTGTCCAGTGCGCAGGGCACCTGACCTGCGAGGCTATTTAAAGGATATCTATGATTTGGGATAAAATTAAAATTCCACATATCATCAAAATCTATGGTCCGGTCCTAATTTCCGTAGTTGCTTTAATCATATCAATCAGGAGTTGTGATATTTCAAATAATTCCCTCAATATGACTAAGGAAGAGTTTGAGAAACGGCGGGAAGCAAGGTTGTTTGTTGGTGCTAAATGGACAGGTGATAAAATATATGTCTCGCGATATTTTAAAGGTCAGAAGATTGAATCAATTGGCCATGAAGACCTATATCAGGGACTCGAAGGATTTATTATATTAAATGTTACAAATACTAGTGATCATGCTATTTCAATAGATGGTATTGGAATAGGGTATTGCGCAAAGTCCAGCGTCAGGTCAATTCCTTGGGGTGGTACATTCAAGTCAGTAGATATGCAGAACGATATAGATTTCCCGACTGTTCTAAATCCATATGAACCTTTCCGATGTATAACGCGGGTCCCTATCCCAATTTCGGCAAGGCTGGTAGGTATGATGGCTGATTTACAAAGCGACATAACATATTCATCTATAGATATTGTTCGGGAACTCTTATATCATCTAACTAAGACTAAAGACAAATTCAGTTCACCAGACAGCATTAGGGTAATCATCAAAAGTGAGACAGGGGACTTAGCAAATAAGAAGGGCTGCATGCGGAATGTTCCTGAATTTCTAATTGCCTATTCAGATCCCAATCTAACAGTGAGGCGAGGCGAAAGAGCTTTAGAAGTACAAGTACAATTGTCCTCAGGAGAGTTAAAAGTCCAGGTATTAGATTATATTGACATAAATAGAAGTTCATTTGATTGGTTAAGCTCCCAAAGATAATATACCAATACTTTGTCACTTTTGCGTTTTCCTGTTGTATCAGGTCTTGCTCATGGCTCGCCATGAGTGTGACCTGACACACATAGATCACCGTTCGCCGGGAGTCGCAATATGGGCTTACGCTTTCCGCAACAGAAGTATGGAACCTGCTTCTTCGTTACTACGACTTTCAGTAGTAGGTCAGGAGCCCCGTGCTCCCGACACTATTGAATTGTCAGGTGCTCAGGCGAGCCCGTCTGGGCGCAGGGCACCTGAGCTAAGAGGCTGAACTCCGTGCAGTTATGTGATATTATTTGACTGAACAAAATATGCTGGTTACGTATTAACAGAAAGGATTTGAACTAATATACGAGGAGGTAGAGGATGTTAAAAATTCATAAAAAGATTGTCCTGGATGAAAGTCAAAAGCCGATTGCAGTGCAAATCCCAATAGAAGAATTTGAGCGTTTGGAGAATATAATAGAAAATTATGGATTAGCAAAATTGATGGATGAAGTAAAGGACGATGAACGGCTTTCAGTTGAGGATGCAAAAAATATTATCAATCGTTGAAATAGAATGTGGAAAGTTGAGTATACAAAACGTTTCCTAAAAGAACTATCCAAGCTACCTAAGGAAATTCGAGCTTTAGCCGAAAAAATCGTTTTTTAGGAATTACTGTCTTCTAATCCCTTCGAACTCGGATATCTGGAACATATGACAGGTTATCCAAACAAGTACAAAATTCGAATCGGAGAATACAGATTGGGTATCACGATGAAAAAATCCGAAACATTGTTAATTTGTCAACGCGTTGCACATCGTAAAGACATCTACAGAATATTTCCCTAATCAATGATAAACCCACATAACAAGACACTGTAGCGGACGGGGATTTCGCTTCGCACCAGCCCTCGTGGTGAGCTTTGGCGTGAGTGCCACAAATTAAATCAGTCTCGTAGGTCAAGCATGTCCTTCACGATCAATCTGTTCAGGATGAATCCGCAGGACTGCTTGACGAAAAAGATGCGTATGCATTCATACGAATTGTCAACCACCCTTCAGCACAAGGCTTCAGGACAAGCCCTTCGGGATGGTTGACCTACAAACTCTTGGAGTATGAAACCTTAAAAGAATTTCATTCAGAGGTGGGGAGGGGGTAGCCGCAGGCTTCAGCCTGCGAGGGGAGGCAAAAAACAGGGCAATCCGTCACCGTTCATGTTGTTAGCTCCTCATGATATTTATCTGAATCTGTGAGAGGATATATCTCGTATACTCAAATAGGCCACTTAGCTGAGGAGAATATTATGGAGAAAAAACTTTATCGTTCGCGAACCAATTCAATGATTGGAGGCGTGTGTGGAGGATTGGGGGAATACCTGAATGTGGATCCCACCATTTTGCGAGTGGTGGCAGTGCTTTTGATCTTTGCAGATGGCATCGGACTCTTGGCTTATCTTATCGGATGGCTACTCATTCCCCGCCGCCCGGAGATGGAAGCAGAAGTGGTGACATCGGAAAGGTCCGAGCTTTCTCGACTTCTGCCCGGCTTGGCTCTCATCGTGATCGGCTTGATCTTTCTGGTAAATAATCTTATCCCCTGGTTCAGATTCGGCTATCTGTGGCCTGTAATTTTGATAGTTCTAGGCGTAGCACTATTGCTTAAAGCCCAAAAGAAGGAGCCTTCCTCCTGAACCAAAATCAGAGGAGATCGAAGCATGAATATCGGAAGAATGAGAAATGGAGCTATACTTATATCTGCGGGAGTGGTTTTGCTTCTAAACACCACCGGGTATCTTTTTTGGTCGGTATGGCTGAGAATTTTTTCTTTATGGCCCATTGCGTTGATCGCTATCGGAATTGAGTTATTGTTTAAAAAAACCCGCCTTTCATTTTTGACCATCCTGTCGCCGATTTTATTCCTTGCCGCCATCTTAGGTCCTGCCTTTTTCTATGAATCAGATCTCGGCAAAATCTATCGAGCCAGCCAGGCATATCATTGGAGTGAGGATTTAGACTCCACTTTGACTGAGGCAAATGCAGCCATTCGACTGAATGCTGGGAATCTGGTTATCTCATCCGGCACAGATAAATTGATCTCTGCGGAACTGGACTATTTTAAAAGAAGACCGCTTATCATCTATGAACATACTAACTTGGATGGCTCAGCCACGGTGAAGATCACCGACAGGGAGAGGAAATGGCTCAGGGGAAGCTTGAGCAGAGGATGGTTCCGGGGAGCATGGGAGAAAAAGAGGTGGGAGATCAGATTAACTGATCTTATCCCCATCGATCTGAGAGTTTACGTCAAAGCCAGCCAGGCAGATCTGGATTTTTCAGATTTGAATATCCGTGATTTCGATCTGGAAGCTAAAGCTTCAGACGTAGATATAAAAATCGGGAATTTGGTAGAGGAGGTTACCGCAAGAATTCAATCTAAGGCATCAAAGCTTTCGGTCTCTTTGCCGGAAGATATGGGACTTAGAATTGTAAACCGCACTAACTTGAGTTCCACCAGCTTCTCCTGGCTTAACTTGAAAGAAACAGATGACGCATACCAAACCCCAGACTTTGACCAGGCTTCTCGAAAGCTGACTTTATATCTGGAGGGGGCGCTGACGAAACTGAAGATAAAAAAATACCAGCCATTTGAAGGTATCTGAAACATGTGATTTGCTCCAGCTTTTGATTGAAATTGAACGTTAGCAAAAATTCATAAAGTTTTAGAAAACGAGATCCCTGAAATTCTCCTCCAGCTTTCAGTGCGCTCCTTTCCGCAATAACCCTCTGGCATAAATCTCTCTACAAAAAACCAAGTACTATTGCTTTTTTGAGCAAGATTTTGTAAGTTATAAAAATTGAGCGGTCAAGTATAACTATTGGTGGTTGACAAGATTATATAAGTTTCGAAGGGATAAAGATGCGACAAGTAGTAGTTTATCTTGGTGAAGACTGATACTGGGTGGTGGAATGCCCCAGTCTTCCTGGATGTATCAGTAAAGGGAAGACCAAAGAAGAAGCCACAGAAAACATCAGGGAACGATTCGAGGATACGTTTCTGACCTTGTGGAAAATGGGCTGACTTCGATGCTTCGGAAATAGTCTCAAGATCCCCCGCAAAATGGGGGGGAATTCCCGAAGCAATGGTATGATCCGACCAAAGCATTTCGCTTTGTTCTAATTTAGATTTAGAAAAAATTGGAGGTCTAACATGGATTACACACCCGTAAAAGCGCAAAGAGGTGATGTTATCTCCTGCAAAGGATGGCCGCAGGAGGCGGCTTTGAGGATGCTCAACAATAACTTAGATGAGGAGGTGGCGGAAAAGCCGGAGGAGTTGATCATCTACGGCGGCTCAGGAAAAGCCGCCAGGAACTGGGAATGCTATCATGCCATCGTCGAAAGTCTCAAGAATCTGGAGAACGACGAGACTCTCCTGGTTCAATCAGGTAAGCCGGTGGGGATATTCAAAACTCACACCTATGCGCCGAGAGTTTTGATCGCTAATTCGCTTTTAGTCCCTGCCTGGGCAACCTGGGAGAAGTTCAGGGAACTGGAGAGATTGGGGCTGATCATGTTCGGGCAGATGACCGCAGGAAGCTGGATATACATAGGCACTCAGGGGATTTTGCAAGGGACCTATGAGACTCTGGCAAGCGTGGCAAAAAAACATTTCGGTGGTGATCTCGCGGGAAGATTCGTTCTCACCGGAGGCATGGGAGGAATGGGCGGTGCTCAACCTTTAGCTGTTACCATGAACGGGGGAGTGATCCTGGATGTGGAGGTAGACAAAAACAGAATCGAAAGAAGGCTCTCCCAGGGATACTGCGAAAAGATGACCGACAATCTGGATGAAGCCTTAAAGTGGATTCTGAAAGCAAAGGAGAAGAGAAAGCCACTTTCCGTAGGACTTTTGGGGAATTGTGCCGAGACTCATCCGGAGATTTTAAAAAGAGGAATAATCCCGGATGTGGTCACCGATCAGACCAGCGCCCATGATGAACTTAATGGATATGTTCCCGCCGGCATTCCATACCAAGAGGCGCTGGTGCTGAGAAAGGAAAATCCTGAAGATTATATAAAAAGAGCCATGGAGTCGATGGCTATCCATGTTCAAGCCATGTTAGGCTTCTTAAAACAGGGATCGGTGGTATTCGATTATGGAAATAACATAAGAGGTCAGGCTCAAAAAGCTGGAGTCAAAGATGCCTTTGCTTATCCCGGATTTATTCCCGCTTACATTCGACCGCTGTTCTTTGAAGGAAAGGGTCCTTTCCGTTGGGTGGCGCTCTCCGGCGATCCGGAGGACATTGCCCTAACTGACAAGGTGGTATTGAGGGAGTTCAAGCAGGATGAGCCTTTGATTCGCTGGATCAAGCTTGCCCGAAAGAAAGTTAAGTTTCAGGGCTTGCCGGCTCGAATCTGCTGGCTGGGATATGGTGAAAGGGCGCATTTCGGCGATATCATCAATCGTATGGTCAAGCGAGGAAGGCTGAAAGCTCCCATCGTGATCGGCAGAGACCATCTGGATTGTGGCTCGGTGGCTTCTCCTTACAGGGAGACAGAAGGAATGAAGGATCATTCAGACGCCATTGCCGATTGGCCCATCTTAAATGGGCTTTTGAATGCGGTATCCGGCGCATCCTGGGTTTCCGTGCATCACGGCGGAGGAGTGGGAATCGGCAACTCCATTCATGCGGGGATGGTGATAGTGGCGGATGGATCCAAAGAGATGAAAATAAGATTGGAAAGGGTTCTGACCAACGATCCGGGAATCGGCATAGCCCGCCACGCAGATGCAGGTTACGGAGAGGCAATCGAGTTTGCTCAAGAAAAGGGAATAAAAATCCCCATGTTGAAATCTGAAGAGAAACCAGAGCCCGAAGAAGTCTTGAAACGGGAAGAAACTTAACAATAGGAGTGGTAGCCGCAGGTAAGTTGACTTCCTATGGATCCAGGAGTGCACCAGCTTGCTGGTGCGAAGTTGGTTTTAAGCTTTAAACCGCAGAAGCAAGCTTCTGCACTCCAAAAACACTTTTTCAACAGCCCCTTTAGCATGACTGAGGGCGGAGCGGAAGGTATCACCCTTCAAGGTAAATAAGCAAACCCAAAGGTTAATATGAAATCAATCAGTTTGATCATTCGAAATGCCCGACAGCTTCTGACTTTAAGATCAGATCAAAAGGGTCCCAGAACAGGCGAGCACACGGAGGATGTGGGGATAATCGAAGATGGGGCGGTGGCAGTCTCTGAAGGTGAACTTGTGGCGGTAGGAAAAACTGAAGAGGTTTCGGGGCAAATCAAAATCGATAAGGAGACGAAAGTTGTCGATGCCAAGGATAAAGTTGTTCTTCCCGGATTTGTTGATTGCCATACTCATCCGGTTTTTGCGAGCACCAGAGAAGAAGAATTCGAGATGAGGATAAAGGGAAAGACCTACAAAGAAATAGCCGCAGCCGGAGGAGGAATAAAATCCAGCGTAAAAGCTTTAAGATCAAAATCAAAAGAGGAGCTGATCCAACTGACTTTGCCTCGCCTTGACATGATGCTATCATACGGAACCACCACCATCGAAGCCAAAAGCGGATATGGTCTATCCTTAGAGGACGAGATCAAGATGCTGGAGGTGATAGAAGAGCTAAACCAGATTCACCCTATCGATCTTGTTCCCACATTCTTAGGGGCGCATGAGGTGCCGGAGGAATACAGAGGCAGGAGAGACGACTATATCGAACTGATAACTCAAAAAATGATGCCCGAGGTGGCAAAAAGAAAATTAGCAGTCTTTTGTGACGTCTTCTGCGAAAAAGGAGTTTTTGATATCGAAGAATCGAGAAAGATTTTGACTGCCGCTAAGAATCATGGGTTTAAACTTAAACTGCATGCGGATCAACTCACGTCTTTGGGAGGAGCAAAACTTGCCGCCCAACTGGGCGCTGTCTCGGCTGATCATTTAGAGTTCATAGATCAGGAAGGAATTCAGATGATGAAGGAGGTGGGTGTAATCGGGGTTTTGCTGCCGGGAGCCTGTTTTGGATTGGGGATAAGAGATTATCCGCCCGCCCGAAAGATGATCGACCAAGGACTACCTGTAGCATTAGCCACCGATTTCAATCCAGGAAGCTCCATGACCGAATCGGTGCCTATAATCTTAAGCTTGGCCTGCCTGATAATGAGGATGAGCCCGGCGGAAACGATGGTGGCTTCAACTATAAATTCCGCTTACGCCGTAGATAAGGGGAAAGAGATAGGGAGCATTGAGAAGGGTAAAAAAGCGGACCTGGTTATCTGGAAAGTTCAAAATTATAAAGAGATTCCATATCATTTCGGTGTAAATCTGGTTGAGCAGGTGATAAAAGATGGGAAAGTTGTCGCATTCCCTCTCCCCTCCGGGGAGAGGGATAAAGGGTGAGGGGACAGAATACGTGGATTGTCTATTCCCCGCAAGGGAGTGAACGACAATGTTCAAATCAATTGTCTACTGGCTCATTGGAGTTCAAAATATGAGGATAGATAGACGGTTTTTGATACCTTTAATTGTCTTCCTTATCTGTTTTGTGTTTTCGCTTTCATTATCAGCACAGGAAGAATTATCAGCCATTGTTAAGAGGATTGAGCCATCCACTGTTGTCATCCTAACCTATGACAAGGAAGGAGAAATTCTCGGTCAGGGGAGCGGTTTTTTTATCAGCGAGAACGGCGATATCATAACCAATTGGCATGTGCTTCAGGGTGCTAACCGCGCTGAAATCAAAACAGCACAGGGCAAAGTTTATCCTATCACGCAGATTGTGGCAGAGGATAAGGAAGCCGATATCATACGGGTCTCCGTAGATATTCCTCTAAAAGCCATATATCCTCTGCCAGTAAGTGTTTCTATTCCTGAAGTAGGCGACCCAGTTATAGTAATTGGTAGTCCATTAGGGCTTGAGCGAACAGTAGCGGATGGCATTGTTTCGGCTGTTAGGGACATTCCCGAATTCGGGGAAATCATTCAGATTACAGCACCATTATCTCCTGGTTCAAGTGGCAGCCCTGTGCTTAATATGAAAGGTGAAGTCATCGGGGTGGCGACTTTTCAAGTGGTTGAAGGACAAAACCTGAACTTCGCTATTCCTGGTGAAAGGGTGAGAAAACTTACACCGGTTAAAGGAAAAACCCTCGCCCAATGGGAAACGAGCAGAGCGGAGGAAGGGCTTGGTTCAGCAGATAGCCTTTACTCTACAGGGCTTGTTTTCCTCTGGACAGAAGAGTATGAAAAAGCCCTTCCTTATTTTGAAAAGGCAGTCGAGAAAAATCCACGCTATGCTGAAGCCTATTTCGGCATTGGGTACTGCTATCACCAACTGGGACGCTACACAGAAGAGGTTGAAGCCTACAAGCAGGCGATTCGCATCAAGCCCGATTATGCCGAGGCGTACTGCAATCTGGGCGTGGCTTATGTCAAGCTAGGACACTACACTGAAGCGATTTCTGCCTACAAGCAGACGATTCGGATCAGGCCCGATGATGCCGGGACGCATTACAATCTGGGCGTGGTTTATACCGAACTAGGGCGCTACACTGAAGCTGTCGAAGCTTACAAGCTGGCGATTCGTATCCAGCCCGATTTTGCCCCGGCGTACCATAATCTGGGCGCGGCATATCACGAACTCGGACGCATCACTGAGGCGATTTCTGCCTTCAAGGAGGCGATTCGCATCCAGCCCGATTTTGCCGAGGCGCATTATGGTTTGGGAATCATCTATTTGATGCTCGAGGATAGGGGCTCTGCCTTAGACCAATACAAGATTCTCAAAGACTTAGACAAAGATTTGGCTAACCAATTGTTTAATCTGATTTACAGATGAGGCAAAATTGCATGTGGGCTTTTCCCCGTAGGGGGATAGCCAACAACATTCAAGCAAATGTCTATATGGGAACAGTTGACACAATAGACAACTTGAGGCTGATAGAAAACAGCCTCCTCCATATGCGGTTTGAGCTAGATCGTGAGAGCCCGAGTTACTTCCGCATAGCGAGGGAGGCACACTTACTTCTATATCGAACCATGATCGAATCGCTCACATGTGGAAATTGGCAACACGTAACACAACTTAAGTCCAAAAAACATCAACCAAAGTATTCGAGCGTCAAGTACCTGATCGGAGGCAAACCTTGGCAAGAGATACGCAAGGTGTCAATCGATGGCTGCAAGCGGGCATGGCGGTTCTCCGATCCGGTCATATGTCCACCACCACCCGAGAGCGAAATAGAGAAAGTATTTTTTAAGAATTTGTATCGTTCATTGCATAAGGCAAAGTTGATTGGATTCTATGATGCACTCGCAATGATTCAGACCGAAAACTTCATGAGTCAATTCATGTTCAGCAAATCTATACCGATTTCAGACGAGGATATGAAAACATTCGAGTGTCTCCATAAGAGTATTAGGAACGAATACGAGCATTTCATCCCTAAGTTATATTTGGCTCCAACACACAATCTCCTCGTGGCAACGGAACTGTGCCTCAGTGTATCGAGAGCCCTATTGTTCGAGTCGGGCAATGTTGATTTTCATAAAGTTACCAAAGAATCACTCAAAGAATTACTTGAATCGGTCTTCAAAGAAGTGAACTTACTGTTAAGGAACAGCCGACAAGCTTCAAAATCGACCTAAACGTGGTTTTATCGACGCTGTTAAAGAGGCGTGGCAGAATCATTAAGCATTAGGAATAAAAAGGTAAATATAAGGATAGCTGAAAATGATTTTTTATGAAGAGATATTTCCGAATTTGGATCCGTAGGACCGGGCATTTCAAAAGCAAAGAGTAAAATATGTGCTGGTTGGCGGAATCGCGGTTAATCTTCTTGGAACGATGCGAAGCACTGCTGACTTAGCCTTGTAGGTCGGCTTTCCCGCAGAAAGCGGGACAGCCGACAATCTTAAAACCCTATTTTAAAAAAGGAGGTAAAAATGAGGAAGAGAATTGTAACCTTGTCACCTTTTATGAAAGTTAGTTTAGTGTTATTTTTGATAATGGGATTGGTTCTAATTAATGCATGTGGTAAGAAAGAGGAAAAACAAGCTTCAGAAAAAGGAGGCGAAAAGACGACGGTTAAAAAAGGTGATAGAGTCAAAGTCCAGTATACAGGAAGTTTAGAGGATGGGACTATATTTGATAGCTCAAAAGCGGGAGAGCCATTAGACTTTACCGTGGGAAGTGGACAAATAATACCCGGTTTTGATAAAACAGTAGAAGGAATGAAATTGAATGAAGAAAAGAAAATAACTATAAAGGCAGAAGACGCGTATGGTAAGAGAGATGAAACCTTAATAAGGGAATTTCCCCGAACTTCTTTACCCGAAACCCTTAAACCTGAGAAAGGTATGGTAATACAACTACAGGACCAAACCGGAAGACCAGTATCGGCGACAATAATAGATATAACTGAGAATAGCATAACCGTCGACCTCAATCACCCTTTAGCGGGAAAGGATCTTATTTTCAATATAAAGGTTGTTGGTATCGAGTGATTCCGACCAGAGAAGTATTGAATATGATAATGAGACCGGGTGACATTCTTTGAAACCCTTAATATTTAGGTCGCCAAAACATCAGATAACAGCGTATATCTGGCTCGGGCTACGCCCTCACCCAAATCGCCTTCGGCAACTTCAGATACACGCAAAACGTTATCGGACATGTGTTGAACCAGCACTGAATTTTGATGTGGAAGGGTATTGAATTTGAAATATCGCATTGAATATTCTGCTGAGACTGAGAAACATGTTCGTGTATTAACAAAACGCCAACAGATGATTGTATCGGACGCAATCGAAAGGCAACTGCAATATCAACCAAATATGGAACAGCCCCAGGCTAGAAAGAGAATGCTAAACGAACCCAAGAAATGCAAACGATGTAAGTCTACGAAGTGCGACCCACGCTCTGCTTTGTACTGTTTACTGTCTACTGTCTACTACCTACTGCTTCTCATCTCGGGATGCGGGGTCTACTCTTTTTCTGGATCCGGGCTATCCGGAATCAACACCATAGCCATTCCTCTATTTGATGATCAGACCCAGGAATATGGCATCAGGGAAGCCCTTACCGAAAAAATTGCCGAAAGGTTTGTCCAGGACAACACCCTCAAAGTGGTCAACGAAAAGATAGCAGACTCCATTTTGCAAGGGGTGATCACAAAATATGAAAGGAAAGCCCACACCTTTGATGAACAGGAAAACATCGAAGAGTATATAGTCAGAATCTGGGTGAAGGTCTGGTTTGAAGAAAAAAAGAACAAGAAAACCATCTGGAAGGAAGATAGTCTTCTGGGATGGGGCATCTACTTGGCACAGGAGGAAACAGAGGATCTGGGCAAGGAGAGAGCTATCGAGAAACTGGCAGAGGATATTGTGAACAAGACTGTAAAGGGATGGTAATTTTGTCGAAAAGATGATCAAGGGTTTCAAAAGAGATCCGGCGGGCAAGGATGCCCGCCCTACGAACTCATAATCCAATTGTGGGTAGGCAGGGCTTCCAGCCCTGCATGTGAGATTTCTTGGGGCTCCCTGTAAGTTGGATGTTAGAAGCTCTATTGAAAAATGTTGACTTTTGTTGCAAGCGAAAGTAAATTGGCACTATGTGACAAACGAAGAGATTTTCGGATAGGTAATACTTTATGGTTTATTAAAATCAAGCTTAAGATAAGGAATAAAAGATGAAAAAAACAGTAGCGTGTGGAATTTTGATTTTAAGTCTTTTGTTTTTGACTTCATCCACCTCCTGGGGGACTAACTCCAAAGTGGGCACCACCGCCTATGGATTTCTTAAAATCGACGTCAGCGCCAGATCCACTGCAATGGGTGGAGCTTTTGTGGGACTATCAGATGATGCGGCGGCTTTGTATTTCAATCCCGCCGGGCTGATTCAGATGGAAACAAAACGCTTCTTCACCACCTATAATAACTACATCACCGATATTCAATCCGGATTCTTGGGATATGTGCATCCTTATAGTGAAAATACCAGGCTGGGTGGTTCCATTTCTTATTTCAATTATGGTTCATTAACCAGGACAGATGATCAGGGCACAAATCTGGGAACCTTCGGGGCATCAGATTTCGCTTTAGGAGTTTCCTTAACCAAAGGAATAAATACTCAATTCAGCCTGGGAGTAACCGGAAAGTTCATCTTTGAGAAGATCGACGGATACTCCTCTGATGCCCTGGCTCTGGATTTAGGGGTTCTATACATCTCCAGAGATACCCGTACTCGCATCGGCGGAGTGGGCCAGAACATAGGCACTCAACTCAAAGGCCACACTAAATCGCACAAAGACCCGTTGCCCACATCAGTTAAGCTGGGAATTTCTCATCACATGCGAGAACTTCCCCTGACTGTAGCCCTGGATGCCGCCAAGCCCTCTGATAATGATATCTACTTCAATCTGGGAGGAGAGTTCACTGCTCTGGCACCCCTTTATTTAAGATTTGGTTGGAGTTCTTTTGGTAAGAATTTTAAAACCGATTCAGACAAAGATAACTTAGCCGGCTTTGCCGCAGGGTTCGGAGTGACATGGAAAGTCTACCGCTTTGATTATGCCTATTCATCTTACGCCGACTTAGGCGGAGTGCATAAGATATCCGTCTCAGGTGAAATTTAAGTATTTCATCTACTTTTTCTAAAAACAGTTCAAGGTTTGGGATGAAGACACCCCCAACCTGGCATTTAATACGGTGTAGCCCCGCCGAAGGCGGGGCACCGAGGGATAAACCCTCGGCTACGCACCCTGGCGGATAAACCATACAAACTTAATCCTTTTTAATCACAAACCCAAATGAAAGGAGGTGAGACGTATGAACAAGCGTAATTTTCTGGTTCTGGCTCTCTTGAGCTTGCTTCTGGTGGGCTGTGGCACCCGAATTCCCTCGGGACATCACGGGGTGAAATATATGCAATTCCGCGGGGGAACTGTAATGGGTAAAATCTATGGGGAGGGATTTCAGTGGCATCTGCCCTGGAATTCCTTCTTCGTCTACAAAACCCAGACCGATGAGAGATTGGAGAACTTACACGTTCTTTCATCTGACGGAGCTTCCATCGGGTTGGAGACCTCGGTCTGGTTTAGGCCCATTGTAGATAAATTGGATAGCCTTCAGATAAGGGTGGGACCTGCCTATTATGATGTGTTGATCGGTCCGGTGCTCAGAGGCGAGGCACGCAGCATCGTGGGCAGATACAAGCCGGATGAGATTTACAGCACCAAAAGGGAGATCATTTCCTCAGAAATCGTAGAGGCAGTCAGCGGAGTGCTGAAAGAAAAGTTCATAAATGTGGAAAACGTGATCATAAGAAATGTGGCGCTCCCTCCCAAGATAACTGAAGCCATAGATTACAAGTTAGCCGCGGACCAGGAACAACAAAAGATGAAGTTTGTTCTGCTCAAAGAAGAACAGGAGGCCAAGCGAAAAAAGATCGAAGCTCAGGGAATCGCTGATTTTCAGCGGATCATAACCCAGGGGCTTACTGATAATCTTCTTCGGTGGAAGGGAATTGAGGCGACCATAAAGTTAGCCGAAAGTCCCAACACCAAGGTCGTGGTCATCGGAAGCTCAGAATCCGGACTCCCTCTGATCTTAGGCGGCGAAAAATAGGGCAAAGGGAAGTTTTTTAGAGCCAGAGCCGGATTTAGAAAGAAGCAGTAGATTTGGGGCGGTGATCCCAGCCCTCACCGCCCCACTTTTTCATTCCATCTGATTCTCATAGATCGAAAAGCAATTATCCGTATCAGTTAAGTGAAAAAGTTTGCTTTTTCAATTTTGAGATATAAGTAAACAAGTGTTTTCCTGTGACCGATTATATTAAGATAAACCAAAGTTTCTCACCTTTCTTTAAAAAAGATAGGACGTCTCAGGTATGATATTCTTGGAAGGATAGGCGCGCATGTGGAACAGAGGAGGTCACTCTTTGCAATATGATTTAGCCATAGCCTGGTGCTGGGAATATGATGCTGATTTTGTCCTCCAGATAGACAGAGAATGCATAAGACGAGGAGTCCTCTCTTATCTTATCCATCCCCAGAATCTGTCTGAGACGTTGCAACGATTGGAAAACGGAGAACTCAACTTCAAAGTCTTTTTTGATCGAGCCTCTGATCAGGAGGAGGATTTTCAGCAGTTAGTGGATGTGATGCGGGATGAGGGAGTAAAGATGATCAATGATGAGGACCGGGTTATGTGGGCGATCGACAAAGCCACCATGCATAAGGAGTTTTCTTCAAACGGAATACATGTTCCCCACACCATCATACTTCCTCCCTGGGACAAACGTCCACAAGTGCGTTCAATCCGTCTGCATAGAGTTGGAACGCCCTTCGTGATTAAGCCAGCCTGCGGAGGATGTGGCGATGGCGTGGTCACCGATGCCCGAACCATGGAGGACATTCAACAAGCTCGACAACAATTCCCCGACGACAAATATCTGGTGCAGAAAAAGATCGAGCCAGTTCAGATAAATGGTCGTAGAGTCTGGTTCAGGGTCTTCTTCGCATTTGGAGAAATTCTTCCTTGCTGGTGGGATGATCAGACCAAAATAGCAGACGTTTTATCGCCATTAGAGATCGACAGAAAGATTTATTCTAATATAAAAAGCATCATGCGGCAAGTAGCCAAAATTTCCAAATTGGAACTTTTCTCCACGGAGATAGCCTTAACCTCTCAAGGAAAGCTTCTGGTAATTGATCACGTAAACGATCAGGTGGATTTGAGGAAAAAGTCGTCTCATTTCGATGGTATACCGGATGAGGTGGTGGATCGGATTGTGATTAATCTGGTCGACTGGGTGGAGAAACGTGTTCGCTCCACCTCCACTCGAAGAGAGCCTTCCCTATGCGAAAAGATTTGATGGCAGGAATCTCAGGTGTGCGGGGGGTGGTGGGAGAAAGTTTAACCCCGGACATCATTGCAGAGTATTCTTCTGCCTTTGGAAATCTATGTAAGTCTGGAAAAATCATCCTGGGAAGAGATTCCCGCGTCTCTGGAGAGATGGTCAGGTCTGCTGTGATCTCCGGACTTCTATCCACCGGATGTGAGGTGATAGATTTAGGCATCTGTCCTACTCCCACCGTTGAGATAGCGGTGAAGGAGCTGAAAGCAAAGGGCGGAATAATCATAACTGCCAGCCATAATCCCATTCAGTGGAATGCATTAAAATTTGTGGGAGCGGATGGAATCTTCTTGGGCGAAAAAGAGAGCAGAAAACTTTTTGAATTAGTGAAAAGTGGCAGGATCAGATATAAAAGGTGGGACAGTCTGGGCAAGATCAATTTCGATCATAGCTGGATTAAGAAACATATAGCTAAGATCCTCAAATTAAACTACATAAATCTGCAGAAGATAAGAAAAAGAAAATTTCGGGTGGTTCTGGACTGCTGTAATGGGGCGGGTGGAGTTATATCTCCACATCTTTTGAAAGCTTTAGGCTGTGAGGTAATTGAGTTGAATTGCAAACCAGACGGAAACTTTGCCCATGATCCTGAGCCAGTTCCCCGAAATTTGGTTTCCCTGTGTCAAGCCGTGAAGAAAAAAAATGCCGACTTAGGATTTGCCAACGACCCAGATGTGGATCGATTGGCTATAGTATCAGATAAAGGGATACCATTAGGAGAGGAGGCGACCTTAGCTCTGGCAACAAAGTTCATCCTGAGCCGTAAGCCGAACTCCAAAGTGGTGACCAACATCTCTACCTCCCGCATGATAGATGATATTGCCAAAGAATTTGACTCTTTTGTGTATAGAACCAAAGTGGGCGAAGCCCATGTAGCCAGGCGATTAAAGGCAGTCAAAGGAGCGATCGGGGGGGAAGGGAATGGAGGTGTTATCCTGCCGGAGCTTCACTATGGCAGAGATGCCCTGGCAGGGATGGCTCTAATACTTCAACATCTGGCTGAATCCAAAGAACCCATCAGCCAGTTAGCCTCGAATCTGCCCAGATATTTTATGGTCAAGAAGAAAACGAGGCTAACCAGAAACTTTGAAAAGAATTTACTCAAGCTGAAAAGAAAATACTCCCGCGGGAAGATAAACACTCGTGATGGGGTGAGAATAGATTTTGAGAACTCCTGGCTGCATATCAGGAAATCCAACACCGAGCCCCTGGTGCGGGTGATAGCCGAAGCTAAATCGAAAAGAGAAGCTTCTGAACTGGTGGCGGATGCAGTCCAGATCATCGCCCAGGATTAAAAACTAAATAGGAAAAATTCTTGTGTTCGATCCGCCCCTCTTGACCCGAGGGCACAAAAATTGTCATTCTGAGCGTAGCGAAGAATCTACAAAAGGAGAGATGTTTCGCTTCGCTCAACATGACACCTAACAGCATGTAAGTCCGAAATCACCCGCCAACGGCGGGGGTTTCGGACAAAGTTATTTAAAATTCAGCGAAAAAATTCTTTCCAATCCTCAAAAAAGACGTATCTTAAATCGGAAACGAATGTTTTGGCCTCAAATGAGGAAACTCAAAGAAGAGTGTTTTAAGCCTTTGCCAGAATAGATTGGTAAGGAGACACTATGTGTGGAATAATCGGATACGTAGGCAAAGAAAAAGCGGTCCCTTTGTTGGTGGAGGGGCTGAAAAGATTGGAATATCGAGGATATGATTCAGCAGGGATAGCGGTGCTGGAGGATCAGGGGCTAATATATGAAAAATGCGCTGGCAAAATAAGTGCGCTTGAGGCTTTGCTTCAGGATAAGAAGTTCGACAGCACCACCGGCATAGCTCATACCAGATGGGCAACTCATGGAGAGCCCACAGACTTAAACGCTCATCCTCACCTGGACTGCAAGGGCAACATTGCGGTGGTGCACAACGGTATCATAGAGAATTATCGCAGTTTAAGGGAGCTTCTCATCCGAAAGGGGCATAAATTCACCTCCGATACCGATACGGAGATTCTGGCTCACTTAATCGAAGAATATTATGATGGCGATCTTCTGGAAGCCACCCAGGCGGCATTATCCCAGGTGGAGGGAACCTATGGTATTGCGGTAGTCTGCAAGGACAATCCCCACCAGATAGTGGCGGCACGGCATGGGAGTCCACTGGTGATTGGCACGGGAAAAGGTGAAAATTTCGTGGCATCAGACGTAGCCGCCATCTTGAGGCATACCAATCGGGTGGTTTATCTGGAAGATAGGGAAGTGGCTTTGGTCGACCCAGATAATTTTGTCATATCTACCGTAGATAAAACCGAGGTCACCCCCCAGATTCAGGAGATCTCCTGGACTTTAGATCAGATCGAGAAAGGGGGATTCGCTCATTTCATGCTCAAGGAGATCTTCGAACAGTCCACCACCTTGCGAAATGCCATCCGGGGACGACTCAATTATGAGGAGGGAACCGCTCGTTTGAATGGACTCAATTTACAGTATGAGGAGTTGCATCTTATAGATCGGATAATCATCATCGCCTGTGGCACCGCCTGGCATGCGGCTTTGGAAGGAGAATATATGATTGAGGATGCCGCCTTAATTCCGGTGGAAGTGGAATATGCCTCCGAGTTTCGGTATAGAAGCCCCATCATCAATGAAGGAACCATCGTCCTCGTGATCAGCCAATCCGGCGAGACTACGGATACGCAGGCGGCACTTAGAGAAGCCAAAAGAAAAGGGGCAACGGTTCTGGGCATATGTAACGTGGTGGGAAGCACCATCGCGCGGGAATCTGATGGTGGGGTTTATATCCATGCCGGTCCGGAAATTGGAGTGGCCTCCACCAAAGCTTTCACCTCCCAGATGATGGTCTTGGCTTTGGTCTCCTTGCTTCTGGCTCGAATGAGAACCATGTCTTTGGAGAGGGGAAGAGAAATTATCGATGCCATTTACAAAATTCCGGATCAGGTGGAGCAGATTCTAAAAAAAGACTCTTATATCAAAGGCATCGCCGGGAAATATTACCAGAAGAATAACTTTCTGTATTTAGGCAGAGGTTTAAATTTTCCCATTGCCCTGGAGGGCGCCTTAAAGCTAAAGGAGATCTCCTATATCCATGCCGAAGGTTATCCTGCCGCAGAGATGAAGCATGGACCCATAGCTTTGATAGATGAGAACATGCCGGTGGTGGTGATAGCCCTCAAGGACAAGGTGCATGACAAGGTTCTCTCTAACATTGCGGAGATTAAGGCGCGCAAAGGAAAAATTATTGCGGTTGCCACCCAGGGAGATAACGAGATTGCGGATAAGGTGGATCATGTGATATACATTCCCCACACGTTAGAAGTTCTAACCCCCATCCTCTCGGTAATTCCTCTCCAGCTTTTAGCTTACCATATGGCGGTCATGCGTGGCTGTGACGTGGATCAACCCAGAAACCTGGCAAAAAGCGTGACGGTCGAATAGAGTCACGCATATGCTGCCGGTCGCTTAGCCAAGCCTTTATGGCTTGGCTGGCAAGCCGTGAAGGCTTGCCTACGCGCTCGGTTAAGTTTCATTCTGCCACAGTATGGAAAATCACAAAACATGCAGCTTGGGACAACGACTACACCTGTTAAGGCAGTTGTTTGGGAGAGTTTGGTCAATACTTGAAGCTGTCTGCACCGGTAGCCTTCTAATCTCAGATGCAGTTCTCAACCAATATTACGTCAAGCTTTGTTTGCTAATCGAAAACGAGCTTGGGCTGCCTGATATGTCGGAACTCCTGAAGGAGTACCGCAGACCATTCGAATCCTTGTACAATCTTCAAGATGCAGATATAGACTGGGAATACGACGTGGGGCCGTTTGTCTCCGGATTTTTTGGGAAGATTGAAGAACTCTGGATAGAGAACGGACAAGAACCGTATGAGGATACGGAGATTGCGGATTTCATAGAAGCAGTAGATGGATATATTGAGCGATATAGAAAGAAGAAGGAAAAAACTGAGGCCAATTGGAGAGCGCAGATGAAAGAGAAAGCGAAGGAGTGGGCAGCAGAAATGGGAGAATTCCAACCTATAGAGTTCACCACAGAGGCTAGCGCCAGCGTTAAGAGAATCTTGCCAGACAATGAGTTCGATTTCATCGAACAAGAGGGTTTAAGGAACAAGCTTAAGAGAGACTATGACGAGTTACGAATAGTACTTAAACACGCTGCTTCAAAAAGCATCATGGTTTTGTGCGGAGGTATCCTTGAAGCTTTACTTATTGATGCCCTGTCCATTGAGAAAGAGGACGCAAAGTTCGCCTATTATCAGAAATACCTTGAAGCTAAAGATAAAAACCAAAAGCCACCGGATCTTGAAAAATGGCAATTCTATCAACTGATAGAAATAGCGGCGCAAAGAAAAATCATAAGTGCGGATGTTAGAAAGATTTCGCATATCATAAAGGACTACAGAAACCTGATTCATTTAAAAGCTGAAATAAGAGATAAGCTTTCTGTTGATAAGAATGTTGCAACCAGCGTTGTCCATTTGCTACTGAAAGCTATTGACGATATTTCCAGATGGTTTAAAGAAAGAAATACCTAATTTTAGAAACTTTGTGATGAAAAGATTTTGAGGAGACATTTGGACATGTTTGATCGCAATCTAAAGATTGCGGCTACCGAATTCCTCCCTTGGTAGCCGCAGGCTTCAGCCTGCGCCCAATAATAAGTTTTGGAGGTCGCTAGCAACTATTTTGGAGAAGACCTAATAATGAAAATCAGCTATGATCCTAAGGCGGACGCTCTTTACATTCAATTTCAAGAAGGAAAGTTGGCAGGTCGGATATGTCCTCCCCCCAACGGCGGGATTATCCGACTTTTTTTGTTTTTGTCCGAAACCCCCGCCAGAGGCGGGGGGATTTCGGACCTATAAATGTAGCGTCCAAGTTTATCCTGAAGGGCTTGTCTCGGACGACGTAAGGGCGGGTCTTTTCCCGGGCCGGTCGCAGAAAACTTGTAGGGGCGAGCCTTTAGGGCATGTTGAAAAACCTCTTGTTCGTTCGGGAATTGTCGTCAAGATCCCCCGCAAGATGCGGGGGGGATTTTTTTCCGTCCGGGGAATCCTGGTGACCTGCACGAAAATGGTTCGGGAATTCCAATTCCCGAACCAACTTAGCTTCCTACATTCTCATCGCAACTAACCCCATTACCTGACTAGTTGGCTTTTTCAACAGTCCCTTTAGGTTCGTCCGAATGCGGTTGGAGCTAAAGCTCCACACCTATATCTACTCTGGAAAAATAGCCAAATTCTGGACCTACTTTTTCAGATACTTTTCCAACTCCTTTAAACTCCGAATAGCGGCAGAATCAGCGGGATTTTTGGCGAGAATATGCTCCCATGCATATCTGGCGTTTTCAAAATCACCCAGTCTGGTGTATGCCAGTCCTAAGAGGTGATAAGCATCCAGGTACTCAGGTATTAATCCGATGATTTGCCGGGCGCAGGATACAGCCATATCCGGATGATCCGTTGAATAGTATGCGGATCCCAGATCATAAAGGAAGTCCACATTGTCCGCCAAGAAAAGAAAAGCCTGCTCCAGATAGGGGAGGGCTTTGGCATATTCTTGCCTCTTGAAATAGATATTGCCTATCATCCAGTTCGCTTTTGGATATAAAGGATCTATTTTGAGAAGGGTGTCCAAGACGTGAATAGCCTGATCGAAATCTTGCTCTTTGTGATAATAGGCGGCTAAGTTGAGATAGCTAAGTGTGTCATATGGGTTCCTCTCAGTGGCCCTCTGATAAATCTTTTGCACCTCCTCCGGTAATTCTGCTAATTTTAAGATGCGAGCTATCTTATACAGATTGTAGTCGACCTCATCCACCGGATGAGGATCGTTCTCCTGAATCAACAAATAGCGATCCAGCGATCTTGCGTGGTGCGCATTGATCAATACCCAGGGAAGGGTGTGGAAAAGACCAAACCAGATGAAGACCAGCACCCAGGCGTTAAATCTCTTTCCGACAAGTGAACCGATTACGCGGGTCTCTTCTGACCCTGGCGCGTCTACTTCGGAGTGGCCCAGGTCTGCCGACTGCCGACTGCCGACTGCCGACCGTTCTTCTCCCCACCTCAAAAAAAGAAGCACCCCCAGCAATCCAATGAAAGGAGCAAGGGAGGATCTCAAATCCCAGTCCGCGCTCCCCAGGGTAAAGTTGAAAACGAAAAGATAGATCAAGGCGAAGGAAGTGGCGAGGATTAAAAAAGTGGTTAATCTATCTTCAAATTGTCCGCGGGATCCATAGGATCTGAATTTAATTTTAAAGAAAAGAAAGAAAACTATAAGAGAGATGCCCAGAGGAGAAAGCAAAAGGAGCTGGTTTACAAACTCAGAGATATGAGCCAGGGAGAACATGCCGAAAGAATAGCTTTCTGTTGCCTTCAGGGGCAGAATGAAAATCCCCTTGCCAGCTTTTTCCAAACCAGTGGCAACTCTATGAATCCAAAAAAGGATTACAACCGAGGAGAGGATCAGGGCTATCAGGGTGGGAATATTTACCATATGCTTAGCCGGTGGATCTTTTTTTCTTAAGCGATCCTTTCGCCTTTTTGTGGATCTCTTCGGAGCAGATACTTTCTTTAGGCCGGAGGAGGCTTTCTCTCTTTCAACCCTCCTATAACCTTCCCCCAGAAGGTAAATGAACGAGGGGACGAAAACCAAAGAAGAGATATGCAAGCCAATGCTTATCACGAACGATGAAAGAGCGGGAAGTATGTTGGTTTTCCCTGAAAGATACATGGCAGCAAATAGAATGTAAGCCAGAAGCACCACCTGCAGGATGGAATAGCTTTCCACATATCCGAAGAAAAGCTCACTCGACCCCAGAGAGACCAAAAAGGAAAAGATCAAAGCCTTTCCGAAACCTGTCCTCTCCAGAAGAGAAGCTAACTTCAGGGCAAGAAAGACAAATAATCCCCCGCACAGGATGCTTATGGTTGAGTAGGTAAGCTCGGGAGTCCAGGTGGGGATAAGTTTGGTCATCACCCGATATACCACCAGATGAATGAACCCGTCCAGCCATTCCGTGAGATGAAGCCGCGCTTGGGGCAAATCACTGATGCGGAAATAACCATCTCCCAGAAGATGGAGCCTGCTTCGGAAAATCCAGAAGAGGGGAAGGGAGAAAAGGCTCAAGAGAAGAAAGGATTTATTTGGGCCCAGTTGAACAAATGGTTTTTTAATCTTTTCTGCAAAAGCTTCCAATCTTTCATAGAGGAACTCTCCCACGCCAGGGATCAAAATGGCTAAAGTAGCCAAGGTCAAAAACCAGCCTATCCAGGCTGGATAGAAGTGGTAAAAATGGACTCCCCACATGTAGGCGGGAGCGACATAGATAGTGAGCAGGTGAGATAGGATTAAAACAGCCATCCAGGGAAGGAAAACCTGTTCAAAGAGTTTGTCGGAAATCTCCCTTTTGGGCATAGAGTTCTTCGTTTTCGTATCGGTTGTTTTCATGCCAGATTTGGATAACTTTATACCGTGCGAATCAATGTCACTAATATATTCGTATATCCATGCCTGTCAAGTTGGAACAGAGAAAGATGAGGGGTAGTAATTTTTGCTCCTGGGCGGATGTTATCCCTGACGGGTCTCCGTCATCCGCCCCCACGCATGTATTCACAACAGATAAAGCAGATTAAGCAGATATTTATAGCCACTTATCAGCTAAACCCAGATAATCAGCTGTGAGAAAGTGATCTCTCCCCACCCGGGCATTCACAGCTGATAGAGCAGATTAAGCAGATATTTATAACCACTCAGAGAAAATATCTAGCCAACAAATAGCAAAAACGAATAAAAAAGAAGTAGAACAGTAGTTCGGTGTAATTTCACTTGACAACCCGACAAAATTTGGATATATAGCCAACATTCAGGGTCCAAAACCTTCCGATTGGCGGAGAGCTTGATGATAACCACCGACAACAACTTTCTCAGACCAGCATATTTAGAGATCGATCTAGATGCTATCGCCTTCAACGTGAGAAACATCAAGAAGAGATTAGGGAAGGGTGTGGAGATGTTGGCGGTGGTGAAAGCGGATGGCTACGGACATGGAGCTTACCCGGTGGCTCGTGTGGTTTTAGAAAATGGAGCGGACTCTTTAGGCGTGGCTATTTTAGAGGAGGCGGTTGAGCTCAGAGAGAAGGAAGTAAAAGCTCCCATCGTCAACCTGTACCCTGAGCCGCACCAGCGGGCAAAAAAGATCGTGGAATACGATTTAGAGCAGGTGGTCACCGATCTGAAGCTGGTGAAAAATCTTTCGCAGGAAGCTTTAAAACAAAACAAGTCCTGCAATGTCTACATTGAAATAGATACCGGATTGGGTCGTTATGGCGTGCTGCCTGAAGATACCAAAAAGTTGGCGAAAAAAATAAAAATGCTCCCCAACGTTCGCCTGAAGGGTGTTTTATCCCAATTCTCCACCGCGGATGCGAAAAAGAAAGATTTCGCCTACAAGCAGCTGAGGGTTTTCAAAGACACCCTGGATGAACTTAAAGCTCATTCAAATCACATTCCCATCACCTCGATAGCCAATTCCGGAGCGGTGCTGGACATACCTGCCAGCTATTTTAATCATGTGAGGGTAGGACATCTGCTCTATGGGCTTTATCCCTCGTCTGAAACATCTGAATCCATTCAGATCAAGCCTGCCATGAGTCTGAAAAGCAGGGTGTTATTTATAAAAGAGGCAGAAAAGGGGACTCCTATAAGTTACGGTAAAACTTATATCACTAAAAAGAAAACTAAAATCGCCACCATTCCTTTAGGATATGCGGATGGATACAGCCGATTGCTCTCCAACAAAGGAGAGGTTTTGATCAGGGGAAAGAGGGCAAAGGTGTTGGGTCGGGTGTGCATGGATGCCTTCATGGTGGATGTAAGCCACATCCCCCATGCGAAGGTGGGAGATGAGGTGGTGGTGATGGGAAAACAGGGAAAAGATGAGATTACCGCCCACGATCTGGGCAGGTGGACTAATACCTTCGCCTATGAGATCATGACCCGGATGGGGAAAAGATTGCCCATAGTCTACGTCCAGAGAGCAAAAAGACATTAAGAGAGCCTTTTTCTTAATTTTATGACTCGAAGCAGGGTACAATCCAAAAGACAGCAGGATAAGGAGAAGGCAAAGAGGCTTATCCCTCTGCGCTTTTTTCTTTGCTCGCTGAAAAATTCCCACCCTGTGGCTTTGATATTGACATTCTTTATTTTTGAGCTATATTACGTCCTACGTCATATATCTTGGAGGGTAAATCCATGAGGAAAAAGCTATTCATTTTAGTGATTTTGTTTTTGGTGGTAGCCAGTTTCAACGCCCTTTTATCTATATCCATTGCAGATGCACAGATGCGTTGGCAAACCAATGGAGTGCCAGTATGCCAGACAATTGGAGAGCAGAGCCAACTCTCCATTGTGCCGGATGGATTTGGGGGTACTGTGATTGGTTGGGAAGATTTGCGAAATGCCGCCGATAAGGACCTGTATGCCCAGAGGCTCGACGCCTCCAGCAACCCTCTCTGGACGCTCAACGGCAACCTTATCTGCGTTCGTGCAAATACTCAATCTACGCTTGGATTAGCCTTTAGCGTCCCAAATCAGAAGATTTTTGCAGCTTGGGAAGAGTACGGAGTGGGTGGTAGCCGACCAGACATCTTCGTGCAGTCCCTCGACTTGGAAGGCAATCGTCTCTGGGGTAGCACAGGGATTTTTATAGCTCGGAGTGGAAACCGGGCTCCCTGTTATTGGCCTGATCTTGTTACAGACGGTAGCGGTGGTGTGGTATTGGCCTGGGAGGATTGGGTTGACAGGGAGGGAATATTCCTAGATTCTTTTCCCGCTATTTATGGAAACCGAGTTAATTCGTCAGGCGTAAAGGTATGGGCCACTGAGGGACTCCGTGTAGCGAGCCACTCATACAGGTACAGCGTCAGGCCTCGTGTCATAGAAGACGGTACTGGAGGTGGCATGTATGTGTGCTGGACCCGAGCGGAAACCAAGCCTGCTGGCGGGAGAAAAACCGTTATGCTGGCACGTGTGAATGCAGGGGGCGCGGTGCAATGGCGTGTTTATCCCGGTGGAGGACTCAGTACTTACAGAGACTCCGCTCGAATTATTTCCGATGGTGGAACCGGATGTATCGTTACCTGGCATGATCGACGCTCAGGCAACTGGGATGTCTATACCCAGCGCGTAGATCAATCCGGCACTCTGAAATGGGGATCATCCAGTTTACAGATCAGCTCATCCTCTGGACAAGAACTGCACCCACAGCTGTGTCCTGACAGCAAGGGCGGGACTATCATATGCTACTGGGACTCCACGGCTGGCGACATTATCGCTCAGCGCGTTGATATTTTCGGAAACTTGCGCTGGGGTGTCGGAGTATCCGTGTGCCAAGCACCTCAGGTGCAAAGCGAGCCCCGAATCGTAGAAGATGACCAAGGAGGCTGCTATATCGCTTGGACCGATGAACGAAACGGTTTCAAAGACATATACTGCCAGAGACTTGATTCGCTAGGAAATCCCTACTTTGATCTCGATGGAATTCCAATATGTGATGCTACTTCAGATCAACTGTTACCACAGCTGTGCAAAGATGGAGACGGTGGTGCCATTTGTGGATGGATCGATTACCGCAATGGTAATGCTGACATTTACGCGCAAAAAATAGGGGGAACTTTTGAATGTGGTGATATCGGATTCCGGCCAGATCCCGACGGTTGGCAATTTGGTAATGGATGGACGGATGATGATCCCCCATACAACGGCGATCCCATTATGTGGCCGGAATATTGGTGGCAGCAGTTCGATTACTGTCAAAATCCGTACCCGTGGTTGTGGTGTTTTCGGTGTAAATCTTGGGATTTTCCCGATTGGCCGCTGTTCGTCTCAGCATTTGGAGAGGACCAGTGTTACTACAATCCTCCGCCTGGTCTGGTGATATATAAGCCACGGGCCGTGTTACGCTGGTTTGCACTTAAGGGCCCGTGGGAAGGCTCTTGCTTTGGATTTGCAGTTTCCAGTTTTCTTTTCTTTGATGATTATTTGGACGTTTCGAGCGAGTTTCCTGAGTACGCACAAGTTTATTCGGTCCCGATCAATGATGAGAGCCGCATAATGCAAAACAAATACTGGATCTACCAATTTGGTGAAGCTCAACAACAACATATGGATGCCAACTTCAATTCGACGACACCAAATCAAACTCTCTTGGCTTGTCAGGCGATGTTAAAAGCCTCTATGCGTGACGACAGGATTTTGGTTTTATGCAATAACCATGGTGACGGAGCCCACGCCGTAAATCCATACAGGTGCGAGATCGACTCTGTAAATCCTGAGATTAGGTACTTGTATGTGTACGACAACAATTCTCCAAATGACGATTCCAGGCGTATCTCGATCAACACCAACACCAATACTTGGACGTATGATGGCTTGCCCGGCTGGGGTGGGGCAAAGCATCTTTTCTTAATGGAACCCGTAAGCAACTACACCATAAACCCCTTTATGCCGATGTCCATTCCGCCTCGAGAGAGGTGGATAAGCGAAAAGACCGGCACAATCTCGGAATACGTCGAGTTTTACATTTCATCAATAGACACCACTCTTTTCGAGTCGCCTGCCGGGAGTATCGGACATATCGGTGATTCGCTCTTCACCACACTTTCCGATGGCCACCCAATCATACCCATCACCGGAGAGGAGACGCCACCGATAGGATATTATCTTCCGAACGATGCTTGGACATGCCAGTTTTCGGGTATCGCAGACTCAACATTTCGCCTAAGCCTCTTCACGGATTCCACCGTTATGGTATACTGGCGCACAGAGGTCGGTAGCACCCAAATAGAGAAGCTCCGCTACCTTGGGAATGATAGTTGCTTGTTGATACTTAACGTTGACTCCGAAGGCCGTTTTTGCAATCTTGATGTCGTTGCTGTAGCGCCAGATTCTGAGATTCATTACACCGTAATGGATCTTTCAATTGATCCCGGTGATTCAACCCGTTACTCTCTTAAGCCCGCATCTCAGCTGCAATTAGACAATTTTGGTGGCGCAGCGATATACGACCTCCGTATTGAGATAGCTGGCATCAATGTGGATACGATATTCTTCCATGAAGAAATAACGTTGGACAGCAACAGTTCGCATCTGATTGTTCCAGATTGGAGGTCATACAACGATTCACTCATGATCCTAGTAGATTCAGGAATGGTGGGAAGTTTTTTTGATACGCTCTTTGTTGAAAACCAAGTAGAACCAAGTCATGTGAAGGATGAGACCGGCAACAGGGAAAAACCTTCTGAATTTACCCTCTGCCAAAATTACCCCAACCCCTTTAATCAAACCACGAAGATAGAATTTACTCTGGCAAAGTCGGGTTTTGTTAGCTTAAACATTTATGACATCCTTGGAAGAAAGGTCAGAACTTTAGCTTCAGAGCATTTGTCCATGGGTTATAAGTCTGTGCTTTGGGATGGGAAGAATGATACTGGGAAAGATGTGGCTTCGGGAATTTACTTTTACCAGCTAAAAGTTGGGGATTTCTGTGAGACCAAGAAGTTGGTGCTACTCAAATAGCTGTCAAAATGAGTTAGGCAAAGACGATACTTTCGTTTCTTGAGGCATTCATAACGAAGGATTAACATTTTCCCAAATTTTTCTTGACTTTTTCAAAGGGGGGAGGCAAATTATAATTGTTACTTTAAATTGACCCAAACTTTCAAGAAGAAAGGAGGGAATCATGAATCTTTTGATAAATCGGCATTAGGAAATGCCGACCACGTTGAGCTTCTGGAATCCCTATTCCCGAAGCATTAGGAAACTTTCAACCACTAAAATGAAAGGGATGTCCCATGAAAAATCAATTAACAATTTTAGTTTTGGTTTGCTTATTGGCTTTGATTGGACTCCACTCATGTGCCACGACCGGAGGTGGCCGAATCCCCACGGTTGAGTTCACCCAGTATGGCTTGGACCCCGGACCAAGTCAAACCCAAACTAAGGCAGACATTGAAATCAGCTTAGAAATTATCCGTCCATCTGACATTTACAATTACCCTGATTTATTCTCATTTAACCAAGAAGAGTTGCCCGGGGGGCTTAAGGATAACTACGATTTAAAGCGGATGTACCCGAAAGGGCCCCTTGGCAGACAATGGGAGAATCCGTTCGTGGGACCAGAAGGAAAAGAACAGCTACTTCTCTTCTGGGCACAAGTTAAAAATGGGACTAATCACATACTTCGCATGGGGGATGCTAGAATATATTTGATTATTGAAGGGCAAGAGCCTGTGGCTGCATATTCCACGTTTCAGGAGATCTTCCAGCAAGCAGTATATTTCGAGGATGTCACAAATCAGTATCTCTCAAAGCAGGGCGGTCTGATAAAACAACAACTCCCAGGTGGATTCTATCCTTCTCTTGTGTTGTACCATAAAGACTCCTTTAAGTTAATAAACGATCTTAGTAAGGAGATCCTTCCAGGATTCACGTATGAAGGTCTGCTGGTGTTCCCAAGATTTAGTGTGTCCGGCCCAGCTAAGATATCTTTCTTCGATATAACCACAAAGACTGACGCCGCCGGCAATCCCGTGGAAAAGACCCAGTTCGATTTTTCCGTGCAGCCGGAGAAAGTTCAAATGTGGTACGACAGAAGCGACAATATGTGGAAGAGCGGGGTACCTCCTTCTACGTAATGAAGTAATGGCAGGGGTAATGCCTTCTCGTTAGGGCGAGGGTTGAACCCCCGCCCTAACCATATATAAAACTGTCGAGCAACCTACCCGGTGGATCCGTCTGCCCACATAGGCAAGCGTCTGGTCGGACGGAGAGTAACTTTTCCCACTTTGTCTAAAGTCGGAAATTTTTTACTTGACGAACCTCCTTTACCAGCGTATTATAATAACAGATAACAACAATTAATTTTTCGAGGTATGAACCATACAGTTCATACCAAGGAGGTCTATATTGAGAACCTACAAAACCATCACCTTATCTTTTCCGCCTGATCTTTTAAAGAAGTTGGAGAGGTTAGCCAAGAGGGAAAACGAAACCAAAAGCGAGTTTGTCAGAGAATCCATAAAACACCGCATTGAGGAGTTAGAATTAAAATATCTCCAAAGGCAATTAGCTAAACAGGGAGCTAAGATGGGCATTAACACTGAGGCAGACTTAGACAGAGTCATCCATGAATATCATAAAGAGGAATCCAAAAGAATTAGATGAAGATCGTGCGTATGCATTCATACGAATCTGCGACACCAACATTTTAATCTCTGCTTACCGCTTTGCAAAAAGTAAACCGGATCAGGTCTTGGAAAAAGTAAGACAAGGGGAAATAGAATTAATTGTCTCCCCTCCTATTTTATTGGAATTCCAAAATGTTTTGCGAAGGAAGTTTGACCGTTCTGAATCTCTAATTAAAGGGCGTGTTGAAAAACTACTTTTTACAAAGGAAGGGTTATGTAGGGACAGGGCTTGTCCCTGTCCTAAATCTGACGCGGACAGCCACAAGGGCTGTCCCTACATTTATCCTTCAGTCGTCGAAGCAGATGAATCAGACAATCGAATCTTGGAATGCGCTGTTGTTGGGACGAATCTTGGGAGGGGAAGCAATTTTTTATAATCCCCCTAAATCCCCCTTTTTATAAAGGGGGATTTTTGAAATTCTCCCTTTTCTGAAGGAGGTGTATTTAAAATTTCCTCCTTTTAATAAAGAAAGTTGTTCGAAATTCCCCCTTTTGTAAAGGGGGATAAAGGGGGATTAAAATCTCACTTTTTTCTGTTAGTGACTAACAAAAAAACCCCTCCCCCTTAGTCCCCCTCTCCATCCCGCCAAAGGCGGGAGAGAGAGGGAGATCGAAGATCCGTAGGACAGAGGGTGAGGTAAAAAAAGTTTATGCGTTTGACCTCTGGTTGGGGCAGGGGTTAAACCCCTGCCCGAACAGCTAAAATTTATGCAACTAACTTATCATACAATCGATCTTGAGCTTAAGCACCCTTTTCGAATCTCCCGTTCTGTAACTGAACTTAAGAAGAATGTTATTGTCCAGATAGATGAAGGGATTGGTGAAGCCGCACCTTCGCAGTATTATGGAGAAAACGCAGAAACGGTTATCGAATGCCTAGAAAAGGTCAAAGGCCAGCTTGGCGATGATCCCTTCCAAATAGAGTCTATACTTTCGAGCTTAGATAAAAAAATTGCTGGAAACTTCTCTGCCAAGGCGGCAATCGATATGGCGCTCCATGATCTGGTGGCAAAAAGACTTAATCTCTCTGTCTACCAGTTTTTGGGATTGGATGGCAAAATACCACTGGTCACCTCATATACCATCGGGATCGACACGCCGGAGAAGATGAAGGAAAAAACCAGACAGGCGAAGGACTTTTTAGTTTACAAGGTTAAGGTGGGAGTGGCAAATGATGTGGAGATGGTTAAGACGGTAAGGGAGGTCACCGATGCTAAAATAAGAGTGGATGCCAACGCTGGATGGAGCGCGGAAGAAGCTTTGGAGAAAATCAATCAACTAAAAGAATACCAAATTGAATTTGTGGAACAGCCTGTAGATCCAAAGGATAAAGCGGGGCTGAAAAAGATAAAGGAGAAAGCGGAACTTCCGATCATAATTGATGAACAACTGATGACTTCAAACGACATACCGGATTTTGTAGGACTTTGTGATGGGATAAATATAAAGTTAGCCAAATGCGGGGGAATCCGGGAGGCTTTGAGGATGATCCATGTGGCAAGGGCGCACGGCTTGAAGGTGATGCTGGGCTGTATGATCGAAAGCTCGGTGGGCATTGCGGCTGCGGCTCACCTGGGGTCTTTGGTTGATTTTCTGGACCTGGATGGAAACCTGCTGGTAAGCAATGATCCTTATGAGGGGCTTAGACTGGAAAATGGGAAGCTTTATCTTTCCGATTTGCCCGGATTAGGCGTTGTGCCAAAAGATCGGTAAGATTTTGATTCTCCCAGGACAACCGTCAAAGGTAATAAAAGTTCGCCCACATGCTAATACAAAAGTGAGAGATAGGTTTACATACCCCTCACCCTAACCCTGCGAAGCATTCATACGAATCTCCCCCAAGGGGAGAGGGAACTTCATAAATTCCCCCTCCCTTGATGGGAGGGGGCAAGGGGGAGGGTGATTATGACAATCTATTTGATCTGTTGGTATTAAACAAAAATTTTACGGTTCTTCATATCACGCTTAGCCAACTCTTTACGGCTTCCAAGCCCCGCCAAAGGCGGGGCTACGCGGAACATAAATACCTTTTGAAGAACAGAGACTCTTCCAAATATTGCAACAGAGATGACTATGTCACCAAGGCAATAATACAACAAAATGCAAAACTATTGCTAAAGAGGAGAATGTGAAAAGTGCTAAGCTGAAATTTTTCTTTTGTTTCTTTTTTTGCTTAATCTTTCCTACCGACATCGAGCTCAAAGCAGAAGAAGGCGTACTTCCTGAAATCTCGGTGGTCTATCCCAGAGAAAGTGCCCAAATCGGCGCCTTCGATTCGACTTTCATCTTCGGATCGGTAACCCCGAAATCTCAACTTACCATAAATGGATATAAGGTGAAGGTCCATTTCAACGGAGCTTTTTTAGCTTTTTTGCCAATCAGACCGGGTGATTTTGTGTTTGAACTTATAGCTACAAACAAAGCTGGAGTTTCGATCAAAAAAGTTTTGGTAAAAGTTCCACCAACTATCCTTCCTGTCCCGGAGGACAGCTTCTGTATTGTGGAAAACAGCATCCGACCAAAGCAGGATTTAGTCCTTACCGCAGGGGACGTTCTGGAGACCAGTTTCAGAGGAACACCGGGTTGTCTGGCAAACTTTTCCCTTGAAGGTCTGGTGGAAGATGTGATCATGACCGAATCCGCTCCAAGGATTCCAGCTTACCCGAAGAAGTTCGCAGGATCCATGGGAGATGTATGGGGAGAAGACAAAGAATTAGGTTCGTCTTTGGTTAGAGGAGTATACACCGGCTCTTATGCCATTAAGAACTCAGATTTAGTCGAAGGAGCGAATATCCTCTTCAAACTTATCAAGAAAATTGGCGAAGATAGCGTTTACATCGTAGAATCATCTCCGGGCAAAATCACCATAAAAGATGACTGTACTCCGCAGGTGGTGGAGTTTATTGGCTCATCGGTGGTTGTCCGTTCAGGTCCCAAGTTAGGATACACGCTCCTTTACCAACCACCAGGCATAAGGGCGGTCGCCACCGGGAAGGTAGGCGAATGGGTAAGGCTGAGATTGGCTTATGGGGAAAATGCCTGGGTTCATCAAGACAGCATAAAATATCTACCCTTGGGAACTCCCCTCCCCAAAAGCATTCTTACCACCATCCAGACGAAAAAGCTGATGAGAAAAACCCAGGTTGTGCTTTTCCTCCAGGAAAAATTGCCTTTCAGGGTGGAACAGCAAACAGGGCCATCTGCCCTGTTTTTGACGGTCTATGGGCTGACCTCAAATACTGATTGGATAAGATATGATTCCGAGGATAGATTGATCAGGGAAATCAAATGGGATCAGCCAAAGGAAGATGTGTATCAACTTAAGATTTTTTTGAATCAGAAGCAACAGTGGGGATATGATGTCTTTTATGATCAGAATAATTTAATCTTGGAGATAAAACATCCACCCAAACTGAAAAGAAGGCTGCAAGGCTTAAGGATTTGTTTGGACCCAGGACATTCACCCGACCCGGGGGCGGTTGGTCCTACCGGGCTGGAAGAAAAAGTGGTCAACCTTAGAATTGCAAAGAAACTAAAAAAGATTCTAAAGAATAATGGGGCAGAGGTGGTGATGACCAGATCGGGTATGGACAGCGTGGCTCTTTATGACCGCCCCAAAATAGCTATCCGGGAGGGCTGTGATATCTTAATTAGCATCCACAATAATGCCCTTCCCGATGGGGTGAATCCCTTTTATAACAACGGCACCGCCACCTACTATTATCATCCCCAGTCGCTGGCTTTGGCAAAAGAGATTCAATCGGAACTCTTAAAGAAGCTCAAACTGCCGGATTTTGGCATCTATTACGGAAATCTGGCGCTCACCAGACCGAGTCAGCTTCCGGCAGTGTTGGTGGAATCCGCCTTTATGATGATTCCGGAACAGGAGGAACTTTTAAAAACTGATAAGTTTCAGAAAAAATGCGCCCAGGCCATTTATCGAGGCATCCTCAACTTCATAGAGAACGCAAAAAATTGATCAAGGATTCTTTTGTAAAGGCGATGCTCTGCCATCGCCCTAAAGTTCGGGCGGACACAGAGGTCTGCCCCTACAAAACGAACAAAATAAATCAAAAGGTTTTTCCTATTACTACTTGAAGATCACCTTGTCGAAGTCATGCCAGTCCAGTTCGATCTCCTCTCCATCCTCGGTGGTCACGAAGATTCCCTTGTTTTCATCGTTCACATCGTTAGAACCTGATAGCTTGAAGGTATTTCCGTTTTTTGTGGTTACTCGACAAGAGCGGGAGGAGATCTTTTCGATCTTGGCAATCTGAGAAAACTCAATGTCCACTTCCAGACCCCTGTATTCTCCATTCAGCCTTTCCCAGGTGTAGGTCTCATCGTCATCCCATCTGATGAATCCTTCGTAGCTATCACCATCCTCATCATAGATCACGCCGTACAATGCTCTTATTTCCTCAAACTCATCATATCTTATCAGATATTTCTCGCCCTCGTCAAGAAATTCCAACCGGTCAAAATCGTCCCATTCTACAATCACCCGTCCGAAGTCGGGGTCTTTGACCACGATGCCTCGATTTCCGCTGTCCACGTCATTGGTTCCGGAGAGTTTTATCCTGTCGCCATTTCTCAAGTATACCCAAGCGGAGCTGGATGATCGCCTTTCGATGGCTTTTATCTTCGTGAAGGGAATCTTTCGGGTGCGGCGCCTCTCTTCTCCATCCAGTATATCAGAATAAAAAAGTTCATCCATATCCCAGGTGATGAAGCCCCTGAAGACATCTCCTCGGCGTGTCTCCACCTCTCCGTATAGCCGACGCTGGGGCTTGGTTATTTGTTCAAACTCACATTCGGCAAACTCCACCATATCCAGATCATCCCAGTCCAGTTCCACCTCCCCTTCCTCTGGATCGTCAATTAGGATCTCTCTTACTCCGGAGCCGATATCTGTGCCATAACCATAGAACGTTATACTCTCCCCATTTTTGAGTTCTAATGTGGCTCTGTTTCTGGATCGTCTCTCCAGTGTCTTTATGTAACCGAACTGAATCCCGGAGCTGGCTTTAATCTCTGTGCCCTCCTCATCCCAGCTTATGCGCAGACCAAAGATACTTATGCGTTTTTCCCGACGTCTTTCCTCCACGTGCCTTCCCTCACGCTTTTTGGTGGCGTCCAGGATGTCATCCCAGAATGCTTCATTCCTGTCCCAGCGGATGGGACCCTCAAAAGTCTCTCCGTCTCTGGTGTGAACCACCCCACAGATCCTTCCTCGTTGAGCGTACAAAGTGGGGTTAAAAAGAAAAAGCAAAAGTAACACCGCACAAATTACAGGTAAAAGGATTTTTTTCATTTCACTCCTCCTATAGCTGATTTATTTATGATCTTTGTCAATTACACGTAGATGCATATCTGAGACGTTTGTAGAAACTTCACAACGAGATTTTTGCCATCCACGCTGGATATTTAGAACTAACCTATTACAGAAGTTTTTACGTTCTGATGAAAGGAAAAGTTTCCTCTTTCCAACATAATCACCTAAGCTTTGGTGGAGTTGGCCCACTGCCTGAAGCCTGAACCGTCCTTTTGTCTGTTGATCCAACGACTATAAAAAATTCTTGCGTTCGGAAAAATTTTTAGTATACTAAGAGTAGAGCTTAAGTTTGCAGGATGCCGATGATTTGAAAAATAAAAGGAAGCGAGAGAAATGACAACCCAGAAAACTCAAGAAAAGAAATTAAAAGACTTTGTTAAAAACAGGTATAGCAAGATCGCCAGAAAATGTGCAACCTGTTGCAGTTGTAATGGAGTAACGGTTTTGGAGCAGGCTGAAGCCATCGGCTATTCACCCGAGGAGTTGAAAAAGATTCCCGACTCTGCCATCATGGGTCTGGGATGTGGTAATCCAACAGGTTTGGTTACTCTAAAAAAAGGAGAGACGGTCCTAGATCTGGGCTCAGGTGGAGGAATCGACGTTTTCCTGGCGGCTAACAAAGTGGGCGAAAAGGGGTGGGTCATCGGGGTGGATATAACTCCAGAGATGATCAGAAAGGCAAAATCCAATGCCAGAAAAGGTGGATACAAAAACGTGGAGTTTCGATTAGGTGAGATCGAAAATCTGCCGGTGGAGGATGAGTCGGTGGATGTGGTTATAAGCAACTGCGTAATAAATCTATCCCCGGATAAAGAAAGCGTTTTTGCCGGAGCTTATCGGGTGTTGGAGCCGGGAGGAAGGATGATAATTTCTGATATTGTGACTGATAAGGAACTCCCGGACGAGATAAGAAAATCATTTTCCGCTTGGGCAGAGTGTATTGGTGGAGCGTTGACCAGAAAAGAGTATTTGAGTGCCATCAAGAAAGCCGGGTTTAGCCGAATCAAGGTGTTAGACGAAAAGGTATTCTTAGAAGAGGGAATGAACGAAAAGATCAAAGGGAGGATAATCAGCATCAAGGTGGAGGCAAAAAAGGGACGCAGACGCAGATTGTAACTTTCATGTTTAGGAACCTGAGTTGTTGATCTATTGACTGCTGACTACTGACTAATGACTGAATTTCCCGGAGAGGTGGCCGAGCTGGCTTAAGTCTCCCGCCATTGGCGGGACGGGATAAACAGTTGTAAGGTTTTGTTCGAAAAATACAGATTGTGGTTTTGCCGTGGACGGTCGACTGTGGACTTGTCGACGGTTTTTCAGGAGAGGTGGCCGAGCTGGCTTAAGGCAGCTGCCTGCTAAGCAGTTGTAGGGCTTATAACTCTACCCCGGGTTCGAATCCCGGCCTCTCCGCCATTGCCAAAGGCAATGGGCCTGAGCTTGTGGTTCGACTTTGCTCACCACCGTGAGCTTGTCGAACGGTCGAAGGGCTAAATGAGTAACATAACTCAACCATGGTTTGTCTACATTTTACGTTGCAATGATAATTCATATCATGTTGGTGTTGCTACCGATGTAGCAGATCGTGTTAGAGAACATAACGCAGGACAAGGGCCCTCGTTCACAAAAAGACGAAGACCCGTTGAGTTAGTTTATTCAGAAGAACACGAATCCTATGTAAGTGCACGAAAGAGGGAGGCTCAACTGAAAGGGTGGCGCAGAGAAAAGAAAGAATGGCTAATTAGCGGGTTTCCTTCGACTCGTCTTACGGACTCGCTCCCTTCGGTCTGCCCAGACGGGCAAGCGTCTGCTTGAGCTCAGGGTCGAAGACAGGACCCGGCGGCGAATTCCAGCCTCTCCGTTTTTTATTGCCTATACATACCGCAACAACCCAGACAAGCGAATCAAAAGAATCCGCTCGGCTAAAAGGTTGAGTTTGCTCAGCCTGATTGTTGTCCAAGAAGCGTTAAGCAATTTAATTGATTCAAGAAACCTTCTAAATAGCATTTTCGATATTAATTGCCCAGGCGGTTTTTTTCCTTGACACCAATTCCAGATTCAGTTACTCTTCTACAAAACGAACTGGCTAAAAATCTCAGAGGTTTGGTTAAGAGCATGGAGGCGACTTGTATGCCCATGCAAGTATTTTTTTATAACCAGCACTTGAAAACGAGGAAGTTCGCTAGCAGAGCTAAGTTCCCGTATTAGCCATGAAAGGAGGTGAATCGGATGAAAAAAGTGACAGTTCTGATGATAATAGTCTTGTTCCTTGCGCTAATTGTATTTGTCTATGCACAAAAAGAAGAGGCGAAGAAGATGGCGGTTGATCCTGTTGCTGAGTTGGCAAAATCTATTGCTAACGGAAAGAAGCTGTTCAACGATACGAGCCTGGGAACAAGTGGGGTGACCTGTAATTCCTGCCACATGGAGGGAGGAACCAAGGAGGGCAAGATGGGGGATATGGCCATTCCGGCCTGGGATAACCTGGCAGCCAAATACCCCAAGTACTTCATGATGGGCAAGAGGGTTATGACCCTGGATCAGGTGGTCCAGTTCTGCATAGTCAATCCCTTGAAAGGAAAAGCGCTTGCCTGGGACGACCAAAAACTTACCGACCTGACCGCCTACTGTGCTTCGGTGAAGAAAGTCGAGAAGAAGGAGAAGTAAGCTCTGGTGAGAGGGTAAAGCTTCTGCAGCGGAGGTTTCCTTTTCCTTACCCAGGAAGCCTCCGCTGTCACCTAATATTTATCGCTACATTCTGTTCTTCTGACCAAGAGAGATTTTCCCGCAGAGGAGGGTGCTTATGCCTCGACAAATGAACTGGGAACTAAGAGAGGGCTTCAAGATCAAAAAAGTTGTGTCCGGCTTGTCACTGCCGGTCAATTTAGCTTTTGTCCCCAATCCCAAGAAAGAGAGAGGGGCACCGTTTTTTTACGTAACCGAGCTGTATGGAAAAATCAAAGTAATTACCAACGATTTCAAGGTTTTGATTTTCGCCGAGGATCTGTTAAATTATCAACCCGATTTCAAGATTCCAGGAACAGGAGAATCGGGCGTTATCGGGATTGCGGTGCATGAGAACGGAGACGTTTTCGCTTCTATGCTTTACAAGGATGGAGAGGTATTCAAAAACAAAGTGGTTAAATTCATCACCAAAGATGGATTGAAGCCAGAAAAAGCAGACACTATACTGGATAACATACTCTCTATCAACGCCGCTCATCAGGTGCAAGCGCTGACCATCCACCAAGGAAAGCTCTACGTCAATGTAGGCGATGGCATGATAAATCCGGATGTAGCCCAGGATGATAAGGACTTAAGGGGGAAAATTCTTCGTCTGAATCTTGATGGCTCTATACCTGCGGACAACCCGAATCCCAAAAGTTATGTCTACGCCAAAGGCTTGAGAAATCCCTTTGGCGCCGCTTGGAGAGAATCTGACAATAACCTGTATATCTCGGACAATGGACCAGCGGTAGACGATAGAATAGCCAAGATTCTTCCCGGCGAAAATTATGGCTGGCCCGCCTCCATGAGAAAGAACTCACTATTCGTCTGGTGGTATACCGAGGCTCCAACCGCCATTGATTTTGCGAGTGACCAGTTCGGAGTAAGGCATAAGGATCATCTGTTTGTGGCACTTTTCGGATACGCTTATGCCGAGGGCAAGGCCCAAAAGGGAAAGAAAATAGTAGAGATGTTCATTGACCAGCACGATAACGTCAAGTACCTGAACGATTTTGCAAGATACGTGGGAGAAGGTCCGGCAAGCCCATGTGGCTTGGCTTTTGGACCGGACGGTTTATATTTCACCGATCTGCACGGTGAGGCGGGATTCAAAAAAGGAGAGAAATCTGGCGGAAACGTCTGGAGGATTATCAAAACTTAAGGAGGAAAAAACCATGGCAAAAGTTGCCGATACCCAAGAAAACATGCAAAAGTGTATTTGCGGCACCTGCCCCTCGTACGATCAATGCATGAAAGACAAAATGCAAGGACTATTTTGCGCCAGAGGTAAGACTGACTGCGAGCTTGCCAAAAACGGATGTCTCTGTGGAGCATGTCCGGTTGCCTCGGAACACAAGCTGGATAAGATGTATTACTGTGAGATAGGCTCTGCAGAGTAGCACCGCTTGAGAAGAAAGGAATCAACGCATGTCACTCTACACGAAGTCGGTGGTTGCGGTCTTCTTTCTACTTTTGGGGCTGGTGGCGGTCATCTGCATGTTGACCTTGATGGGCAGGGCAGAGAGGAAGATCGGCGCTACCTTTCTGCGCAGGCTGCACAAGAGTGCGGGAGCCCTTTTCGCAGTAATGTACCTGGTGATAAGCTATTTCTGCTTGCATTACGTGAAAATGCTTGGTGATGGGATGTCCGTAAGAGCAGTGTTTCATGGCGTTTTGGCTTTGGCTCTTCTCATCGTTTTAGCACTTAAACTCTCCATAGTTCAATTCTACAAACAGTTCCTCAGATACGTGCCCGGATTGGGTATGACCGTATTCTCATTGGCTTTTGCGGTATTTTTCACCTCCGCCGGATACTTCTTTTTGGTAACCGGAGAGCCCACTGAGGCTGAAGAACCAACCTCAGAAGTTAGCGTCTCCGCAGATGCTCAAAGGGGAGGAGCACTTTTTGACAGCAAGTGCAGCTTCTGTCACTATGCCGATAGGACCGACTCGAAGATGGGTCCCGGTCTGAAAGGGGTTCTTGAGGGGGAAAAGCTTCCTGTGAGCGGAAAACCTGCCATGCCGGAAAATGTCACCCAGCAGCTTCTGAATCCATATAAGAACATGCCATCGTTCAACTCCCTCTCTGAGCAGGAGATCAAGGAACTGGTGGCTTACCTTCAGACGTTATGAACGTTTGTTTTAGCTTGCAGGTCGGATATGTCCCGCCAACGGCGCGACTATCCGACATCTGATGTCCGAAAGTCCTAACGGACATTTCGGACCTACACGCTACTGATTCTCGGTAACAAAGAGCTGCTGTACAGTGCCTATCAAAAGCTCGGCTAAGCTAATTGGCTTTCTTCAACGATTTTAACTCCGGCGGAAGTGCCAATCCTATTGGCTCCCGCCTGAATCAAACTTATGGCGGTTTGATAATCTCTTATTCCTCCGGAAGCTTTAACCCCCATACTTTTACCTGCTATCTTTCTTAGAAGTTTCACATCCTCTATGGTGGCACCGCCATATCCAAAACCGGTGCATGTCTTGACGAAATCCGCCCCGCAGGCTTTGATTATCTCGGTAGCTTTCACTTTCTCCTCATTGGTCAAAACACCTGTTTCTATTATCACCTTAAGTATCTTATCCTTTCCTATAGCTCTTCGCACAACCTTAATATCCTCCTCCACCAGCATGAAATCTCCCGTCTTAAGAGCGCCGACGTTCATTACCATATCGATCTCGTCTGCCCCGTCACCGATGGCAATCTCCGCTTCTTTGGCTTTGACTTCAGGCTTGCTTGCTCCCAAGGGGAAACCTGAAACGGTACATATTTTTAACGTCGATTCGTAAAGCAACCTTTTGCAAAGCTTGACCCAGACTGGATTCACACATATACTGGCGAAACTATATTTTCTTCCTTCCAAACACAGTTGCTCAATCTGCTGTCTGATAACATCCGGTTTCAGAAGGGATTGATCTATCATTTTGGCTATATCCATCCACACCTCCTGATCACAGGAAATTACTCAAGGGATTAAAGGTTAATTTAATCCGCATAACTCGCTTCACTCATTATCCGTTTCATCCGTTATCCGCTTAATCCGTTCAATCCGCTGACCGTTTAATCCTTCAGGCCAAGCCTTCCCTCGGACTGAGTTCTTTCCTTCGACCCTGAGGTCTCAGGACCGAAGGGCGGGACGAATGTCAGGACGAGTCCGTTGACCGTTTCTCAAAAACCACGGGCAGAAGCTCCTTCAAACTGTATCTTTCCACCTTACCTTGCAGACTTGCACAGATGACTTTCAAATCTTTGGCAAACTCAGAAAGAACCTGTCTGCAAGCTCCACATGGGGTAACGGGTGGGTCTTTATCTGCCACCACCACGATCTTTAGGAAATTTTTTTCACCTCTGCTTACCGCCTTAAAGACTGCCACCCTCTCCGCACAGACGGTCAAGCCGAAGGTGGAATTTTCCACGTTTGCACCGGTATATACTTTTCCACTTTTAGTCAAAAGGGCGGTACCCACCTTGAATTTAGAATAAGGAGCATAGGCTTTAAGCCTTGCTCTTTTGGCTTTTTCTATCAATTCTTTCTCTCTCATAATCGGTATTCGCAGGTCAGTTGACTCAAATGAGCTTTAGCTTGCGTATTTTTAAAATGTGACAACCTGAAGGTTGCCGCTACATTTGTATCTCTTTGAGAAAGCTTTTACCGCATCCGGTTCCTTCTATATTATGAATCTCAGCAATGGTTGCACCTACATCGGAGAAGCTTTCTCTGATTCCTAAGTTTATGTTATCTCTGATAGACCTACCATATACCAACAGAGGCACAAATTCTCGCGAATGATCAGTGCTGGGGGTGGTGGGATCACATCCATGATCTGCGGTGATGATCAAAATATCGTCTATTTCCAGTAAATCCAAGACTTCAGGCAACCTTCTATCAAATTCCTCCAGACCAGCTGCAAAGGCACTGGGGTTGTTGCGGTGACCCCACAGCATATCGAAATCGATTAAATTTATGAAGATAAGTCCAACTTTGAACCTCTTCATCGCTTCGACCAGCTTATCCATGCCCTCAGAATTATTCTTGGTATGGATGCTCTGGCTTAAACCTTTTCCGGCGAAAAGGTCTTCGATCTTTCCTATGCCGATCACCGGAATATCATTTCTTTTCAAGATGTCCAAAACGGTTTCAGATGGTGGAGCAAGAGAAAAATCTTTTCTTCTTTCGGTCCTTTTGAAGGACCCCGGCTTTCCCACAAATGGGCGGGCGATCACCCTGGCTACTCCATGTTCCGCCACCAGTATCTTTCGGGAGATCATACACATTTTGTATAATACATCTACCGGAATGATCTCCTCATGTGCGGTGATCTGAAAAACGCTATCGGCTGAAGTGTAGACGATGGGCTTGCCACTTCTTAAATGTTCTTCTCCCAGCTCTTTTATGATCTCTGTCCCTGATGCGGGTTTGTTCCCCAAAATACTTCTGCCGATGGTTTTTTCGAACTTTTCAATTACCTCCGGCGGAAAGCCATGAGGATAAACCGGGAACGGTTTTTTCAGGATCAGCCCCATGATCTCCCAGTGCCCGCTGGTGCTATCCTTACCCACGGAAAGCTCAGCCATCTTTCCAAAATTAGCTAAAGACGAGTTATTCGGGTTTACCCCGGGGATGGTGTCGATATTTCCCAGACCCAACTTCTCCAGATTGGGCAATTTCAATCCGCCCACAGCTTTGGCGGTGTTGGCAATGGTATTTGAACCTTCATCCTGATAAAGCTTCGCATCTGGTAGTTCCCCGATACCACAGGAGTCCAAAATGATCAAGATGACTCTTCTGGTCATGGCAGATCAAATCTAACAGAACAAAAACCGGTTGTAAAGGGAAATAACGACAAAGAAGTTAATCCTTGGACAGTTAAATCCTTTTTCTCTATACCGCACGCATATCACACAAACTTTGCGCTCACGAGGATCGAGATTCTTTTACGCCTCAAATATGATTTTGCCTCCTAAGATGGTGCATTCCACTTTTGTGTGGGGAATCTCTTCAGGCTCCATTTCAAAAATATTCTGAGACAGGATCACCATATCTGCCAGTTTTCCGGTCTGAATTGAACCCTTTAGGTTTTCTTCGTACGAGGCGTAACTTGCCTGTTGAGTATAGGCGGAGACTGCCTCAGCCACGCTCACCTTCTCTTCCGGATACCAGCTTTCATCTTCTCCCACCTTTTTGCGAGTGACAGCGGCATGAATCCCTTTCCAGGGATCCAGAGTCTCTATGGGCACATCCGAACCGAACACGACTCTGGCACCGTTTTTGAGAAGGGTGTTGTAAGCATAAGCCAATCTGCAGCGCTTACCCCAGTATTTCTCGGCCATCTTTTTATCCGAAGGTGCATGCACGGGCTGGACTGAGGCGACGACACCAAGCTTTCTGAATCTTTCTACATCCTGCGGAAGGAGGAGTTGTGCATGCTCAATGCGGTGTCGTAATTTGCTTTCTTTTCTGTTCTGGTGAACTGAATGCTCAATTGCATTTAAAGCCTGATGCACCCCTTTATCCCCGATGGAATGAATGGCTACGCTTATTCCCGCACGGCTGGCTTTTGTGACCATCTGGGTTAACTCCTCTTGAGAGGTAACCTCTATGCCAAAATTATCTTTTGAGCTTTCATAGGGTTCAAACATCAAAGCTGTCTGAGATCCCAGAGCGCCATCGGAAAACAGCTTCACCCCGCCAAATCGCAGGTCCTCATTGCCAAAGCTGAACCTTATGCCCAGAGTTATGGCAGAGTCCAGATTCTGGTCTGGTATCCAGAAGCATATTCTTAAGCTCAAATCCCCATCTTGTAGAAGCTGTTGAAAAAGATCAAACGCCTCCTGATCTTCAAGATCATGTATTCCAGTTAACCCATAGCTGTTGGCAATCTTCAACGATTCCTTGATCAGTTCTTTGGAGTCTATGGCCGAAGGTCTTGGAACTTTATCCCACACTAAACTGCAAGCATTCTCCTTCAAAATTCCGGTAGGCTCCTTGGTAAGCTGATCCTTCTCTATCCTTCCACCAGAGGGATTTTGTGCGGCTTTATCGATTCCTGCTGCCTTCAAGGCTTTTGAATTTACCCATAGAAGATGATGATCTTTGCTCTGCAAAACAGCAGGGCTCTCCGGCCAGACTCGATCCAGAATCTCTTTAGTAAAGATAGACTCATCTCCCAGGATATTCTTGTCCCATCCCCCGCCCACCAACCACTCCTCAGGTTTTAGCTTTCTGGAAAAAGATTTAATAACGGATAAAACTTCATCAAAAGAGCTGATTCCTTCTAAATTGACCCTTTTCAGGCTATAGGCGAAAGAAAGAAGATGGGCGTGACAGTCAATCAGACCGGGGATTACAGTCTTTCCTTGCAGATTTATGACTTTGAAGTTTTTTCTGCTCAGATTTTCAATCTCTGAGCTTTTGCCCACGGCAATTATGCTGGAACCCTTTATCGCCACAGCTTCGGCTTTGGGAAGCTGGCGATTCATGGTGTAGATATTTCCATTCAGCAACATCAAATCTTTCATCACCCTTCATTCACCTAGATTTTAACCTCAGTCCCTAAACCCCTCTCCCCCACCCCTGGCGGGATTTTCAACATGAAATGGAGAGGGGAGGATAAGGAGTGAGGTTTTCCTTTAATCTTTCTTAACCCCTGGGAAGAATTCTTTTATCCCTTTCTCTTTGAGTAACTCCCAGTTGATCCAGCTTCTCCAGAATGGGCACCATATATTTTCGAGTGGTGGAAAGATGTTCCCGCAACTGGCTCACCGTAGCTTCCCCGTGCTTACGAATAAAATCCACCACCTGACTTTTTATCCTCTCAAAATCATCCTTTCTAAAGAGTATCCCATCTTTGAGTTCCACCAGTCGGTCCTGCTCAATTAAAAACATCAAGACTTCCTCGTATTCATCTCCCAGGTTTTGTATCTCTTCTTTGGTGGGTGGCGAAAGTGGGCTTGAGGCAAATTTTTGCAAGATTTTTTCGGATAATTCCTTCTGGTGGGGGGAAAGCGTGGGCTGGTGGATCGGGAGAAGAAGATATACTCCCTTCTGAACAATCTTTTTTTCTTTGACTAAATGCTTGATGGTTTGGTCAAGTAAGCTTTCTTCTATCTTGAACCGACTGGAAAACTCTGCCAGCTTTGCTCCGATTTTGAAAGGAGACGTCTGGTGGGTCTTTTCGATCTCAGAGATAATTTGGTCAGAAGCCTGTCTCCATTTTGTCACGTCTGCCACAAAATCCTGAGTGGAAAATATTCTTTCCTCTTTTTCCAGTTGGTTCAAGCTCGATTGGATCTGCTCCTGACTAAAGTTGCTTGAACTTAAAATCTCCTTTTTTGAGATCAACCCTTTTCTGCTTAACTCGGAAAGAATTAAATCGGAAGGTTCTAAACTTAGCCTTCTCTGAAGATCGGAGATCAGATCCTCATCTTTCCTTTTGTGAACTTTGGGGAAAACGTCCAGCACTATTCCGCCACCCACAGTAATCTGTGGTGATGGCAATCGCAGGATAAAATGGTCCCCGACTCGGGCAAGGACTTTTTCTTTACACACCAATTGCACAAATCCCCAATCTTCTGGCTGAATCTGATCCTTATCTAAAATTTTTGCCTTAGCCTGAAGCTCGGTGGTTCCCAATATCAGAAGCAGGGTAGCATTATGCTTTATGGGAGACCTTAAGGTGGAGACCGTCTCCACCTGGGCGATGAAGGTTTCAACCACCTCATCTTGCTCCACTCTGGCGACCACATCTCCCCTTTTAAGCTTCTCCTTTTCCACCCCGGCTAAATTCATCGCCACTCGGGTTCCGGGCGCAACTTCCGTCTGAATTTTCTTGTGAGTCTGCAGTTCGCGTATTCGGGCACGAATCTTTTGGGGGAGAATTTCTATCTCTTCGCCCACCTGGAAACATCCATCCCTCAAGGTTCCTGTGACCACGGTTCCCCTTCCCAACATGGTGAAGACCCGGTCGATATACATCCTGGGTTTCCCCATATCTTTTCGAGGCTTTATCCGTGAGAACATCTTCACGATCTGTTCATATACCTCATCTATTCCAATCTTTTGGATAGACGATACTTTAACCAGAGGAGCATCCTGCAGGATTGTTCCTTTTACTTTCTCTTTTATATCTTCTTCAACTAAGCGCAACCACTCTTGGTCCACCAGATCAATTTTGGTGATAACCACAATCCCGGTTTGTATTTTCAGCATATCCAGAATCTGGAGATGTTCCTCGCTTTGGGGCATCCATCCGTCATCCGCTGCCACAACAAATAACGCCGCATCGATTCCCCCCACACCAGCCACCATATTTTTGATAAACCTTTCGTGTCCGGGCACATCCACAATCCCCACCTCGCTCCCATCCGGAAGAGATAGCCAGGCAAACCCCAAATCGATGGTCATCCCTCTCTCCTTCTCTTCGGGAAGTCTGTCCGGATCAATACCGGTGAGGGCTTCCACCAATTTAGATTTTCCGTGATCAATATGTCCGGCGGTTCCTAAAACAAACATAATTCAAATTAAAAATGCAAAATGAAAAATTTCCTTCGACACTGAGTCTCAGGACGAAGTGCAAAACTACAATTCAAAAATCAAAATCGGTTATGGGTCTGCAGTTTTGGCTATTCTACATTTTAGCTCCTGACCTGCGATGTAGAGGAAACCTTCAGGTTTCCAATTTCCGAAATGGAAGGCTAAAGCTCATTTGAGTCAACTGACCTTCCGCTACATTAATTAGTTGAATCTGTTTAATCTGTTGGGAAAAACATCCGTTGCATCCGTTGACAGCTTCATACGGGTGACCGCTCTCTACAAATCCTCTCCGCCATAGGCGGATCTGCCTACCGCAGACAAATGCCTCCTCACAATTTCATTTCGGAGTGCGTCCCGCCTTTGGCGGGACACTCCGGATAAAACTACAAATCCTCCAAATGCCTCCTTACAATCTCCGCATTCGGGCTATCTCCGATCTTCTCCAATGTTCTCAAGCTCTCCTCAAGCAATTTTCTTGCTTCATCTTTCTTGCCTTGCTCCTTATATAAAATTCCGATATTTACCTTTGTCTTTGCCATCCCATGCTCATCACCGATCTTTTCCTTTATCTTTAAACTCTTATTATAAAACTCAATCGCCTTATCCCAGTCTCCTTTAGCCTGATAAACCGAGCCCAGATTATTAAAAGTCTTTGCCATCCCATGCTTCCTGAACGGATCTTCGACATCACCGATCTTTTCTAATCCTTTCAAAGCCCTATCATAAAACTCAATCGCCTTATCCCATTCTCCTTTCAAATAATAAACACCACCCAGATTATTAAAAGTCTGTGCCATCCCATGCTCATCACCTATTTTTTCTTTAATCTTCAAACTCTTATTATAAAACTCAATCGCCTTACCCCATTCTCCTTTAGCCTTATAAACCAAGCCCAGATTATTAAAAGTATAAGCCATCCCATGCTTCCTGAACGGATCTTCGACATCACCGATCTTTTCTAATCCTTTCAATGCCCTATTATAAAACTCAACCGCCTTATCCCAGTCTCCTTTAGCCTGATAAACCAAGCCCAGATTGCCCAAGGCGGCGGCTTGACCCCATTCATCATTTCCCCTTTCTGCCCAACCCAGACCTTCTTTCCAGGCGCCTTCTGCTTCATCCCATTTGCTTTGCTTATACTGAACAATTCCGATGTGAATCAGAAGGGCGGACTTTTCGGATGGCTTCAGGTCTTTGAGCGCCCAGGCACGTCTAAAAGCATCGATAGCCTTGCCATATTCATAACTACCCAGATGTTTTTTCCCTTTTTCAAACAGTCCCCTCAGATTGAAGTTTTCACTTTCGGGTATGCCGTTTTCATAAGGTACAGGTTGTCCCATTTCTCTTCTGAGCTGGTCAATCTTTTGCTCGATTCTCTTTTCGGTCTCTGCCATCTCTGGGATCGGCTTTAGCTTTTCTTCAATCTTGCTTGGTTTAAGCAGGTCGATTATGGGATAGATTCCTGCTGAAAATGCCAGAACGATGGTGATAATTAGATCTCTGGTTATATTCAAATCTGGATTTCCCTGCTTTGCGTCCAATATGATTTTTCCGATTCCTCCTATCAGGATCAATCCAGCAATTAGCAGAAGAAAGATTTTCCAAAACATTATTTAAACTCCCATTTTTCTGATGCATCGGCATTAGGAAATGCCGATGCCAAGGAACTTCAGGAGTTGACGAACATCTATGCAAAGTGGAAGGCTAAAGCCTTCCGCTACGACAATCCGTTTAATCCGTTCCATCCGTTGACAGATATTTTGTCAAGCAGGCTTTGGTTCGACTTCGCTCACCACCCTGAGCCTGTCGAAGGGCGCCATGCTTGACCTACGCTTCCACCATTTTTTCTAACTTAATCTGTTTAATCTGTTGGGAAAAACATCCGTTCCATCCGTTGACAGCTTCACACCATTCCAGTGCCCGTCTGTTTCCTTGACCCGGCGCGTGACATTGTAGTTGCCCAATTCATTGGGCAGGCTTGATGAGTCAAGCAACCACACGCAGGCTGACATTCGTCCTGCCCTTCGGTCCTGCCTCGCACTGAGTGCGCTCGGCACGAAGTGAGACCTCAGGGTCGAAGGAAAGGACTCAGTCCGAAGGAAGCCTGCGGCTACACCAATCAAACCTATTAAAATCACACTGAAAGTATAATGCGGTGACTGGAAAGAATCAACTCTTTTTGAGGAAAATGTTCTTAATAGCGGAGATTAATTTCTCATCTTGATGTGGGAAAACGGTTCTTAAATCTAAGACGAATTTGTCGTCCTCTATGCGCCCAATTATGGGCGGAGATTGTTCCCTGAAAAGCTTGGCTTGCTGGTCTGCGGGCATCCCAACAGATGAAACAGATTCAACAGATATTATTATGGTGGGTAAGGTTTCACCGGGAAGTGATCCGCCTCCCACCGTGCTCTGACTCTTTTGAATGGTAACTTCAATGCCCGATTTTTTTAGCTCATCTGTTATTTTCTCCGCTCTGGTTTGCAAAACCTTCAGCGGAGTGCTGATCATCTGCCAGGCAGGAATCTTTTTGAAGGCTTCTCCTTTAAGATAGTAAAGCAAAACCCTTTCTAGCCCGGCAAGGAACATCTTGTCCAGTCTCAAAGCGCGATGCAGGGGGTGCTTTTTAAGAATATCTATATATCCTTTCCTGCCCAGGATTATCCCGGCCTGAGGTGCCCCTAAAAGTTTATCTCCTGAGAAACAGACTAAATCCGCATCAGCTGAAAGAGCCTCAAAAGCCGTAGGTTCATGTGCCAGCTCGAAATCCTCTGTTCTGAGCAAAACTCCACTTCCCAAATCTTCCACCACGCACAGATTGTGTTGCTTGCCTAACTTAACCAATTCGCTTATGGATGGTTTCTTCACGAATCCGATCATCTTGAAATTGCTCTGGTGGACTTTAAGCAAAAGTGCAGTTTCCGGGGTGATGGCGTTTTCGTAGTCAGATATGGTGGTCTGGTTGGTGGTTCCCACTTCCTTTAAAGTCGCGCCACTCAAAGCCAAAATCTCCGGAATCCGGAAGCCTCCTCCTATCTGAACCAGCTCACCCCTTGAGACTATCACCTCTTTGCCTTTCGCTAAAGCGCTTAAAATCAAAAGAACAGCCCCAGCGTTGTTGTTGACAGCTAAGGCAGATTCTGCTGAGGTTAGAACACAAAGAAGCCTTTCTACAAAGATTCCCCTTTTGCTTCTTTTCCCCTCTTTCAGATCGAACTCCAGGTTGTTGTAAGTTGCACTGATATTTTTAATGAAAGATAAAGTATCCTCATCTAATGGAGCCCGCCCCAGGTTGGTATGAAGGATAACTCCAGTGGCGTTGATCACCGGCTTTAAAGAGGGAGAGGTTTCCTCAGCGATGATGCTTTTTGCCTTCTGCACTATTTCCTGGGTGGAGATTGTCTCTTTTCCTTTTTTCACTTCTTCCCTTAAAATCTCCACTGCCTGCTTGACCGCCAGTGCCACCACGGGATGAGAGAATTCATCGATGTCAGATTGAAGTTCAGGCGACTCCAAAATCTTTTCCACACTTGGAATCTGTCTCAACTTTTTCTGGATCACATTTTTACCTGAATCCGGCATCTTTCGTCCTCTACTATTTCACCGATCACCATTGAATTGGGCACTCCCTTGCAGGTCAAAACATCCAAAAGCTTTTTCTCCTTCTCTTTGGAAACCGACATTAGTAATCCCCCGGAAGTTTGAGCATCGGATAGAATAAATTTTGCTTCTTTGGTAATTTCTTTATCCCAATCGACTTTATTGTGCAAAAATTTAAGATTGGCTAAGGTTCCGCCCGGAATCACCCTTTGTTTTGCCAGCTCCCAGGCAAAATCAATCACCCGAACTTTTGATAGATAGATTTTTGCTCCCGTTTTTGAAGCATGAATTAGTTCATGCAAATGGCCCAAAAGCCCATAGCCGGTAATGTCTGTTGCGGCATTGATACCCACCTCTAACATTGCTTCCGAGGCAGATTTATTTAGAAATGTCATTATGCTGACAGCCTCTTTCACTACCTTTTGCTCAACCAAATCCTTTTTGATGGCCGTGGTTATGATCCCAATCCCCAATGGCTTGGTCAATACCAGAGAATCTCCGGCTTTAGCATTTGCATTGCTGATTATCCTGTCCGGGTGAATGGTCCCGGTTACCGCCATTCCGTATAGCGGCTCCTTGGTTTTAAGAGTATGCCCGCCTATTATAGCCACGCCAGCCTCTTGTGCTTTGTCTGCACCTCCCCTCAGGATTTTATCCACTGCCCATAAAGGAACAGACTCTGGAGGAAAACCTAAAAGATTTAAAGCGGATATTGGCTTTCCTCCCATGGCGTAGATATCACTTAAGGAATTAGCCGCCGCGATTGCACCGAAGTCGTAAGGATCATCCACCACCGGCGGAAAGAAATCCACTGTCTGCACTAAGGCTAAATCTTCGGTGATTTTGTAAACACCAGCATCGTCTACGGAGTTGAAGCCGACCAACACATTTGGATTATCTATCTTGGGCAAATGACCCAGAACCTGGGTCAGGTCCTCCGGACCACATTTTGACGCTCACCCAAAACTGGATGCCAGAGTGGTCAATCTGATTTTTGCTTTCGACTCCATTGTACCTCTTGTGAAAGATTAAGTGCTGAAGAATGGTGCTGAATATATCTATTCACAATTCTCTTTAAATCATCTCCAAACCGCAACTGATAATTATCGTTTATATACTTTGACATTGTATAGAGGCACTGGAAAGATACAGCAAGAGCAGCATTGACACTTAATTGCCCACCAACTACTCCTGTTGGAGTCCAGTGAGTGACTTGAGAAAAATCGTAGTATAGGACGTTATATAACTCTTTCGAATCTGTGTCTTTAACTATATCTTTAATCTTCTGCTCCTGGTGCCACTTTTGATTGCGTTTGTCAAAGTCAAATTCACTCTTTGCCTCTTCAATTTCCTCCTCTCCCAGTTTTTTCTTCCAGTCAGCCAGCAACTTGTCTGCAATTTCCTTTCCTTCGTCTCTTACTGCCTTTTGGTAATCCTCATATAGACTGTACAGACGCCACTTAGTGGCCAGTGAAGGATCCATTTTATACGCCTCAAAATAAAACAAACCCTCGAGCATATTCCTGGCGACAAGTGTAGCTTCGTGAAATAGGAGGTTATCTACCAATAGTATAATGCCTTTCCCAAAAAGGAAACTTCTGTGAAAAAAATGATACACAAAAAAATCTTTGTCTGAACTATCTTTGGAAGGGAGTTTAACTATAGCGCTATCAATTTTTTCACAAACGCAAACGATGTCGTGAAGATACTGTAACAAATGCGAATTAATCATTTTGCCTTATTCCGTGCCTGCCAAGTCCCCTGACCTGGCAGGTGAAATCTCGTCAGGTCCGGGGATCTGACGAGCACGATTCCATCAGTTCGTATCCACAAAAATTTTGGCGGAAGGGGTGGGAATCGAACCCACCTCCCCCCGGACCGACCGGGGGGACCACGGATTTGAAGTCCGCAAGGACCACCAGATCCTATCCACTTCCGTCGACAAAAATATAATACGAAATCTCTAATTTTGCAAATTTTTAGTTTACTTTGTTTGCTCTCCATGTTAATATGATAAGAAGCTCCAGAACCTAACTTAAGTTAGGTTCTGGTCTAAACATAACGCGATATAGCGCACTATTCGGGCTTCTCGGCCCACTTAAAACAAAAGAATTATTATTTGTCTTTTGTTATTGTTATGGTTATATTGTGCTAAACTTGAGGAAATAATTATGGAAAATGAAAGAAAATATCTTGTGGAGAAAGTGGGCAAGGTTGCCATAGTGCAACTTTATGCCGACGGGTTCGAGGATCTGAGCCTGGATGATAAGATATTAGCCTTTTATCTTTATCAAGCCGCAGTGGCTGGTCGGGATATCACCTATGATCAGATCCACCGGCACGGGCTTACCATCAGAAACATCTTAGAAGAGATAGTTACCCATCCCCAGGGGATAGATACAGCCATCCTGGAAAAGATCACTGATTATCTCAAGCTCTTCTGGGTATTCAATGGAAACTATGGCACAAACAGTCGAAAATTTGTTCCCAAATTCAGCTCAGAAGATCTTCTTTATGCATCCAAGACAGCTTTTTCCAACGGAGCGCAGTTTGGCACCAAAGACCAATCCGAGCTTGAAAAGATGCTGAACAAACTGAAGAGAACCATCTTCGATCCTGATTTTGAGCCGATTTTGGCGAACAAATCACCTTCAGAGGGAGAAGATGTGATCACCGCCAGTGGCAACAATTACTATGAAGGGGTAACTTTAAAGGATCTGGAAGATTTTGAGGAGAAATATCCCTTGAATTCGAAGGTGGTTAAAAAGGATGGGAAGATCGTTGAACTGGTCTACCGAGCTGGTACTGAGTCAATATCACCGGGTCTGTATGCGGAAAATTTGAAACGAGTGATAAGCTATCTCAAAAAGGCAATGCCTTTCGCAAAACAGGGGCAAAGGAGAGCGTTGGAACATCTGATTCGGTATTTTGAAACCGGAGAGGCAGCAGATTTTGATAAATACAATATTGACTGGGTGAAGGATAATCCCACCGTGGAGACTATTAATGGTTTCATTGAAGTTTACAATGATGCTCGTGGAGCCAAGGGTGAATTTGAGGGGATGGTCTGTTTTGTGGACCAGAAGATCAATCAGGTGATGAAAAATATAGCCAATCTGGCTCAATATTTTGAGGAGAAAACCCCCTGGGATGATAGATATAAGAAAAGAGAAATAACAGCTCCGGTGGCTAACGCGGTGACCCTTCTTTTGGGAGTGGGAGGTGAAGGACCCATCTCCGCTTTGGGTATAAACCTGCCCAATGCCCAAAACATCAGAGAAACCTACGGCAGCAAAAATTTTATCCTCACCAACGTATCGGGTGTCCGGTATAAGCTGGATGCGGAGAGAATTACCAGGGAGTTTGCCTTAACCGAAGAGGAGCTTAAGTTAGATAAAACCCTGGGTGAGAAGGCAGATCTCTTAGAGACCACCATGCATGAGATTTTAGGGCACGGATCAGGAAAGGTAAGCCAAAGACTCAAAAAGGATCCGGCTGAATATCTGCAGGAGTATTATTCCGCCATGGAGGAAGCCAAGGCAGACCTGGTGGCTTTGTGGCACATCTTTGATGAAAAACTGATGCATCTGGCAGACATCGACGCAAGGTGTGGTGAAGCTCTGTATCGCTCCTATGCCCGGGCTGATCTAATTCGATTGAGAACTGTTAAGGAGGGAGACCGACTGGAAAAAGACCACGCTCGAGCCAGACACATGATCGTCTCCTATATCAAGGATAAGACTGGTGCCATAGATGTGGTGGAGAAGAATGGAAAGGTGTACCTGAGTGTGAATGACATCGGTAAGATGAGACAGGGCGTGGGTGAGCTTTTGTCTATGATTATGAGAATAAAGGCAGAGGGGAATTATCAGGAGGCTAAAAGGCTGGTGGAAAAATACGGGATAAAGATCAATCCGCAGTGGCGAGATCAAATAGTAAAAAGGGCAGAAGCTATCGATCTTCCGGATCATTATGCCTTCGTCATGCCCGAATTGGAATTAGTCACAGACAAAAGTGGCAAAATTACAGATGTTTCAATCTCATATCCTCAGGACTTTACCAAACAACAGTTGAAATATTCAGGTAAAATCTAAACACAGAGAGAAGACACACAAATCGAGTACTGGGCACGAGGTCTCTGAAAAACCACTTAGAGAGGAGAATTTGGAGTGTTCACCTTTAGGTGAACCTTATAAAGCTTGCTGTTCTCGAAATGCTTCAGGTCAAGCTAAAGTCGTAGATCCCGCTTTGGCGGGGCTTGACACTCCAGTAAAATCTTTCCCCTTTGGTTTTTTAGAAACTTGATAAGATATTGAGGCGAGGTTATGGCAGTTCCGGTGAAAATTGGCGATTTTACTATTGGAGGGGCAAATCCATTAGTTCTTATAGCTGGTCCGTGTGTGATCGAATCTGAGGACATTGTTTTCAAAACGTGTGAGAAAATAAAAGAGATTACTACTCAGCATAAAATTCCCTTTATATTCAAAAGCTCTTATTCTAAAGCAAATCGGCTGAACGTTGATTCTTATTCTGGTCCCGGGCTTAAGGATGGTCTGAGGATTTTAGAAAAGGTCAAAGACGAATTTGACGTCCCTATCCTGACTGACATTCACAATCCGGATGAAGCTTTACCGGTCTCTCAGGTGGCAGACGTTTTGCAGATTCCTGCATTCTTATGTCGGCAGACAGATCTGGTCTTAGCCGCCGCCAGGACGGGGAAGCCTCTTAATATAAAGAAGGGACAATTTATGGCGCCGGAGGACATGTTACCGGTTGCCAAAAAAGCTGAATCTGTGGGTAACAAAAATATTCTTTTAACTGAACGGGGGAGTTTCTTTGGTTACCACAATCTGGTGGTGGATATGAGGTCGCTTCTGATAATGCGCAATTTAGGTTATCCGGTGATCTTCGATGCCACCCATAGCTTACAGTTACCTGGATCCCAGGGAAGTTGTTCTGGAGGACAGCCCCAATTCATACTTCCTTTAGCCCGCGCCGCGGTGGCCTGTGGCTGTGACGGCTTATTTGTGGAAACCCATTCAGATGTAAAGGTCGCCCTCTGTGACAAAGACAGCATGTTGCCACTGGATAGATTGGAAGAACTCCTAATTCAAGTAAAAGCAATAGATCAGGTGCTAAGTGAAAAGATGTAGCGGAGACCTTTAGTCTATTGGTTCGGACAGGGGTTGAACCCCTGTCCGTCCAGACGGGCGGTCGTCTGACCGCAGAGAAATTGGGATAGGGGTACAACCCCTATCCCAACAAGGGGGAAATTCTACCAGATGGCAAAAAGGAAAAATCAAATAGAAAAGCTGGCAAAAAAGATTAAATTACTTATCTTGGACGTGGATGGGGTGCTAACTGACAATAGCCTGTATCTGGACGATAGAGGAATTGAATCAAAAAAATTCAACGTGGCAGATGGAATGGGAATCTGGCTGGCATCCAAAGCAGGGATAGAAGTAGCTTTAATCTCCGGACGTCTCTCCAAAGCTACAGAGCTTCGAGCTTTACATTTAAAGATAAAACATGTATATTTGGGGGAGCTTGATAAGATAAGGGCATACCGGAAGGTGAAAAGAAGTTTAAATATGAAAGATGATCAGATCGCCTACATGGGAGACGATATTTTGGATGTTCCTGTGTTAAGGGAGGTGGGTCTTCCCATCTGCGTAAAGGATGCAAATCCAAAAGTAAAAAAATTTGCCAGACTGGTGACCAAAGCTAAAGGTGGAGAGGGAGCGGTCAGGGAGGTAGTGGATATGATCTTAAAGGCGAAAAAGAAAAATCCATTGGAGTGGGTGTCATGATAAGGGAAAATGCCAAAGAGGTGATCCGCAAGGAGGCAGAAGCGGTTGCCCATCTGGAGAAAAAAATTGATGAGGCATTCGTCAGAGCAGTGGAGATGATCTTAAAGTGTAAGGGTCGGGTGATTGTCACCGGAATCGGAAAGTCGGGTATAATCGGCAAGAAGATCGCCGCCACCTTAACCTCCACCGGCACGGCGGCATTTTTTCTACATCCCACCGAAGGGATACATGGGGATCTGGGGATGGTGCGAAAAAACGATGTGGTGATTGCTATCACCAAAAGTGGGGGAAATGATGAGGTATATCAACTAATCCCACTTTTCAAAAGACTGGGAGTCCCCATAATTACCTTTACCGGCAACCCGAATTCACCGGTGGCGGAGAAAAGCGATATGGTGATTGATGTGTCGGTGGACCAGGAGGCTTGCCCGTATAATCTAATCCCCACCTCCAGCACCACCGCTGCGCTGGTAATGGGTGACGCATTGGCAATTGCCCTTTTAGAGGAGAGACATTTCTCCTCTGAGGATTTCGCCCTGCTTCATCCGGGGGGCAATTTGGGCAGAAGGCTCATTCTTAAGGTCTCCGACATCATGCATACCGGAGATCAGATTCCCACCGTGTCCGAGGAGACCGGCATGAAAGAGGTGATACTGGAGATGACCTCCAAGAGATTGGGAACCACCACGGTGGTTAATCAAAAGGGTAAGCTGGTGGGAATCTTTACCGATGGAGACTTAAGGAGATTGGTGGAAAAAAGAGACGACATCTTTTCTCTGAAAGCCAAGCAGGTGATGACCAAAAATCCCAAAACCATCGACTCAGATGAGCTGGCGGCAAAGGCTTTGAATTTGATGGAATCATACAGCATCACCTCTCTTATCATCGCCAACGGCAAAAGGGAACCTGTAGGAATAGTTCATCTCCACGATATTCTCAAAGCTGGGGTGGTGTAATTCAAAAAGATTCTTCTCCAATTTAGTGGCTAGAATTCTTAATAAGAAAAAGGATTATTAAGGGCTTAACGAAGTTGTCCGCAGGATCCATAGGAACATTCAGAAGACCTCACCCCCTGTCCCCCTCTCCATGAAATGGAGAGGGGGAACAAAAGGGGGTGAGGTAAAAGAACAACGGTTGTTTTGCTTTGAAGATCCTTTAAAAAAGGTAGATGGAGAAGAAAATGTTACCATGCCCAGTCAGGTGAAAAAGCCGCTTAAAAAGAAAATCAAGAATTGGTTTTTATATAGACTCATCACCTTCATTATTTCCCTTCTGAATTTCTTACCAAGGGACACTGCAATCTCCCTGGGGGGCTTTTTAGGAAAATTAGCATATTTTTTAATTGGGGAGGCAAGAAGGAAAACTCTCTATAATCTAAATATGGCTTTTGGAAAGAGTGCGGATGGAAGAAAGCTGAGAAAGTTAGCATATCAGGTCTTCAAAAACGTGGGCAAGAATGTGGCGGATGCTGTGCGTTTGAAAAAAATGAAAAGGGAAGATATTGAGAGAATCACGGAGATTGAAGGGCTTAAATATTTGGATCAGGTTTATAAAGCAGGGAAGGGGATTATCGGTCTTACCGGGCACATCGGCAACTTTGAGCTTATGGCGGCTTATCTTACCCTTAGAGGCTATAGGCTGTCAGTGGTGGGGCGGGAGCTTTACGATCCAAGATTGGATCGACTTTTGGTGGAAAACAGAGAAAACGTTGGTCTGGAGAATATCTCCTCTTCGGCTGGTGTCAAACCGATCCTCAAGGCTTTAAGAGCAGGCAAAATTCTGGGAGTTTTGGCTGATCAGGATTCTTCCCCGGTGAGAGGAGTTTTCGTCGACTTTTTTGGAAGACCGGCACGCACTCCGGTGGGTCCTGCGCTTCTGGCTTACAAGACCGGTTCGCCCATTGTGCCCATGGCAATAGTGAGAAAATACAAAAACAAATACAAGATCATCGTCAAACCGCCAGTAGAGCTTACCTTTTCTGAAGACAGGGAAAAGGACATAACAGATGTCACCCAGAAATTCACGAAAGTGTTAGAATCGATCATCAGAGAATACCCGGATCAGTGGTTATGGATGCATGAAAGATGGAAAAGCAAGCCGGAGTAATTGCCTGCGACTTGTTGATATGATAGTTCCATTAAAACAAGGCTTGAAACGTATAATTTTTTGATATAGTCTGAAGCTAAACCAGGGTTGATAAAATACTGCCATTGAAACAAGGATTGGTACTATTCTGCCAACGATGCTTCCCAATTTTACGAAATTTGCAGAAACACAGACACTTCCGGGATGTGGTTCTTAGATACCGATTCTGATGATATGCTGAAAAACTTTTATGGAGAAATGGAAAATCAAAGAAGTAAGAAAAAAGATGAAACATTGAAAATCTATATTAAAAACAATTTTGTCTGGGATATTATAGCAGAACAAACTGCAAAAATTATCAACGATTATTCTAAAAAGTTGGATCTTCTCCAATTTACTGGATAGAATTCTGGGTAACAAAAACAGGTGTAAGGAGTTTATGAAAGTGACGTTCTTTGAGACCTCACCCCCTATCCCCCTCTCCACAAATGTGGAGAGGGGTTCACCCTGAAGGGATTCACCCTGAAGGGGAACAAGGGGGAGAGGTAAAAAAAGACAGAATTTTGCACTTTTCCACCTAAGGCGGATCCGCCCAGACGGGCGGAATGGCAAATTGAACCCCTATAGTCGTATATGTGCCTATGCATATTCATTCAGATATTAGCAACTAATTTGGAGAAGAACCAAAAATTTATTCATTCGTCTGAAAACAGGTAAATGATAATTTCTTTCTTATTGCCACGATTAATAAAGGTACCTTCAGGAGGAATAAAGGTTATTTATAAACATGCCGAATCACTGGCAGGTTATGGACACAAAGTAAGGATCATCTCACCTATATATAGCGGAATCGATTTCAAAGCAAGATTATTAAAAATTGCAACCGATTTTCGGGATTTCCTCCATAAAGTGCCAAATCAACCTTATTACAATACTCCAAAGGGGGTTGAACATTTAATCATACCAGAGCCCAACGAACAATATATACCCGACGGTGATGTGATTATAGCAACCGCATGGAACACCGCAGGTTGGGTCAATGATCTTCCCGATTCCAAGGGAACAAAGTTTTACTTTGTGCAGGGATTAGAAGAAACCTATCTGGGCAGAGAGAATTCTGTATTAAACACTTGGAAGCTTCCTCTTAAAAAAATAGTTGTTGCCGGTTGGTTAAAAGATAAAATTTATTATATTGGTGAAACAACAATTGGAGTAATTCCCAATGCAATCAATCCTGACGATTTTTATAAGACAAAAAGTTTGAGTAGTAGAAACCGAACTATATGTATGTCGTATCATCCTCTACCCAAAAAGAACGCAGCTCTTGGCATAGATATCCTCATTCAAGTAAAAAAACTTTATCCTGATCTTCAGGCAACTATTTTTTCAGCACGTCCTATACAGCATAATGTTCCAAGCTGGATAAATATAGAAATTCGACCAACTTTGTCACGCCTACGTGATATATATAACGAATCAACTATTTTTCTTTCCCCCAGTGAACGTGAAGGATGGCCACTGCCGCCAATGGAGGCAATGGCATGTGGATGCGTTGTGGTGGCAGTTGAAAATCAGGGGATAAAAGAATACATCACAGATGGTGTCTCAGGGTTATTGGCTTCTAAAAATAATATTCAGAAGTTATGTGACCATATTAAAAACGTTTTTGAAAGTCCTGTACTCAGAAAAAATATTGTTAATGAAGGAATGAAACAGGTTGCTTCTTTTAATTGGGATAAGATCTGCAGGGATTTTGAAAAATTATTAATAGAAAACAAATGAAGGTTTCTGTTATAGTTCCATATTTTAATGAAGAAAAATATATTAGAAAGAATGTAGAATCTTTGTTGTCGCAAAGTTATCCTTCTGATTTATGTCAAATTATCTTAATCAATGATGGATCCACGGATAATACACCTTTAATTTTAGCAGAGTATAAATTTCCTGATCATTTTGAAGTTATTCACCATAAAACAAATCTTTCATGCGCGGCGGCTAGAAATAGTGGTCTAAGTAGAGCCTGGGGTGAAATTATTATCTTTCTTGGTGGAGATGTGGAGGTACCAAGTAATTATGTTCAAAGCCATGTAAAGATTCACAAACACCCTGAGATTGCTGGTGTAGTCGGCAGGTTGTTGCCTTCGCCAAATATAAAAATGGATAAGTTTCAAAAATTCTTATACTACGGTAAGCGTGGTGCAGCAAGGTTTGGAAGTATGAATAACATACCGTTTGAAACTTTTCTTTTGAGTAATTCGTCTGTTAAAGCCGATGTTATTCGCAGCGCAGGAATAATAGATGAAAATTTATCTTCCTATGGTGGTTCGGAGTTGGAATTTGCATACAGATTATACCAGACAACAAATAAACGATTTATCTTTTCGGAAAACATTTTCGCAATCCACCATGGACAGCGCACATTTGAGCAATCATTAACAGCAAACTATGAATATGGAAAAAACAACCTGGCTAAATTGCACGAAATAAATCCAAATTTGGTCACAATAGCTACAAAAAATTTTAATAAGGGCTGGAGAAAAACATTAGGTGCTATATTCCTAAACCGGTGGATAAAATTTTTCATTAATTGGCTTTATCGAATTTCTCCATATCCAATCAGCAATTTATGGATTCGTACCTTGTTATTAGAAAGCCTTCTTCGCGGTTATAGACAGAGCCAGGCTCATATTTAAAACAGGTTTCAATATTCCTGCTCGTCACGGACGAGGGCGTCCGCCCCCAACGAAGAGTTATATGCCGGGATAGGGGTTGCACCCTATCCCGGCCTTTGTGGGCAGGAGTACAACTCCTGCCTGAATTTTGAGAGATGCACGAAAGTGTTGGAGTCGATCATCAGAGAATACCCGGATCAGTGGTTATGGATGCAAGACAGGTGGAAAAGCAAGCCGGAGTAATACAACGCATTTTTTCTCATACGAAGCTACCCCCTCTCCCTATCCCTCTCCCCTTGTACAGACCGGGGACATAGGTAACACATGTTCGGAGACATAGGTTACACTTTGAGGTATATTACCCAACTTGGAAAGGAGGGTATTATGCCTTGGAAAGAGGTAAGCGTTATGTCTCTTAAAAAAG